>Ga0302140_10001554_pt1 | contig 29968 bp, 14 predicted proteins | sample I_Bog_E1_1_FD_202095 | JGI IMG/M metagenome (GOLD analysis project Ga0302140, IMG submission 202095) | Peat permafrost microbial communities from Stordalen Mire near Abisko, Sweden - I_Bog_E1_1 | ecosystem: Environmental > Terrestrial > Soil > Wetlands > Peat | place: Sweden: Abisko, Stordalen... | reverse complement strand
GTGGCGTCAAGTAAATAGCTAGAATGAAGTATTCTCCGTTGTCAGGTAAACATACCAAAAGGTATCGCCATTGAATTTATCGGTTGCATACCTTTTTCTGGTCAGTGCTAGGCTCCTTTGAGGTGGGGATGTGAGGTTGTAAGTCTAAGTCTGCCCCCATAGATTTGAAACACCTGCCGGTTTCCACTTTCGCCGCGGACATCCTAGGAGCGCTATTTGCCTCAAAATTGACCCAGGCGTGGCGTTTCGAGGTCTCGCCGCCAACCGTTCCTTTGACCGTCCTCCGAAGAAGAGGATGGGCGCGCACCGTCGCCTTTCAGGTAGATCACGTTCAGGACATCGAAGAACTCATCCAAAGCAAGCCAGGGAACCAGCTCGGCCAGATTCCGACCGGAGGTGAGTCTCGGTATCTTGCAGTTTTATATGGACCTCAAAACATTGGGCGATCAGCGATGGACTGGGACCGTATCGGACCTCCTGGCGATTCACGCACCTCAAATAGATGGATCGATATTTAGTTAGTGGTCGGAGCGGACGGAACGTGACAGAGATTCACTGCCAATTCACTTTGTCGGGGCTAAGCAACACCAGACTGGATGTAATCCTTTGGGCGGAGCGTGGCTTGTGTATCGGTAGTGCACAATGATGCGCATTGTCTGGCTTCTTTTCCTCCGTGCCTGCGCTGCCGGCCTCTCGGCTCGGATAGCCGAGCTCAAGAACTGAGCAAAACGAAACAGACCAAACTGTCATAGATCCTGTTCTTATCAACATAGCTCGGCTTTTCTTTCTCGCGGAGATAAATGAGGCTCCAAACCTGCCCACTAACCGCACACGCAGGCCGTGACACGGCATAGTCACGAATACCGGAACCGGAAAGCAACAAGGTGAGACCAATGATGATACGTTTTCCAGAACGAAAGGTGTATCTGGCATTCGGAATATCCGTATCCATCCTGTTTCTGATGGGAGTGGCCTCGTCTTACTGGATAGTCTTGTCTCAAAGGAGTGGTAGATGGGTGCGCCATACTCATGATGTTATTGACGCAATTCGGGATTTGAACTTGACCATGGAGATGATCTGGGCCACAAGCAACCAATTCGCATTTTCCGGCAAAGAATCCGATCTCGACAACTACGGTGCGAGCGTGCGTAGGGCAAAGATAGACGAAGCAGAGATCCGTGCGCTTACGGCAGATAATCCTGTGCAGGGAGACCAATTACTGGGGGCCCGGGCTCTCATCGAAGAGAGTATTCAGCGTGCGGACGTGATCATCGAATCTCGTCGGAGACAGGGCAAGGAGGCTGCCCCTTCGTTTATTCACGCCGGCGGGAACGAGCAGATTAAGAATGAATTTCAAGCTAAAGTCGGCGAAATGCAGCGCGAAGAGAGTCGACTCTTGGCGCTCCGTAGGGCGGAAAATGAGATTGACCTGAGCCAAGCCAAATGGATTGTGATTCTTGGTACCGTGGCCGGGATACTGGTCACTGCTATCGCCGCTTGGACCGTCCTGGCCGAAAATGCGAGACGCCAGGTTTCGGAAGACGCGCTCCAAAAAAGCGAAGAGAAGCTTCGCGTACTGCTGGACGGCATTTATGATTACGCCATTTTCATGTTGGACCCGGAGGGCTGCGTTGCCAGTTGGAATGCGGGAGCGGAGCGGATCAAGGGTTATCTTTCGCGAGAAATTATTGGGCACAACTTCTCCTGCTTTTATCGTCCAGAGGATATTAGGCAGGGCAAGCCGGAGGGCGCGCTCCGATCGGCAACCGAACATGGCCGACACGAAGAGGTCGCCATCCATGTACGAAAGGACGGTTCGGAGTTTCTGGCCAGCGTGATTCTCACTCCACTCAGGAATGCGGCCGGAGGCCTTTTGGGATTTTCTGAGATCTTTCATGATCTGACAGAGCACAGAAGGTCGGAGGCCCGGTACCGGGGGCTGCTTGAAGCCGCTCCGGATGGAATGGTCGTAGCAAATCAAACCGGAGAAATCGTCCTGCTAAACTCTCAGGCGGAGAGAATGTTCGGGTATCATCGCGATGAACTTCTGGGGCAGAACGTGAAGAACATAATTCCGGAGGGCTTCGCCGAGCGGCTGATTGCCGATGCTCATCGAGCCACTTTGGGGATACCAGCACAAGAGATCGGGTCTGGGATCGAGCTTAGCGGACGATGCAAAGATGGAACTCGATTTCCAATCGAGATCATGCTTAGTCCGCTTGAAAGTGCCGATGGAGTCTTGATAACTGCGGCAATCAGGGACATCAGTGAACGATTACGATTAGCACAACAACTGCATCAATGCCAGAAGATGGAGGCCCTCGGTCAATTGACCGGGGGAATCGTTCACGATTTCAACAATCTACTAACAGTAGTGATCGGAAATTTGGGGCTTCTCGGCCCACTTGTCCAGGGCAACGAAGAGGCCCTCAAGCGAGTCAGGACCGCGCAAAAGGCGGCCGCTCGCGGTGTGGACATCACGAGGCGCTTGCTCGTCTTTTCAAACAATGATGTTTGGATGCCGGCATTTGTGTCGCTGGGAGATTCGATCCAGAACGTGATCGAAATGGCTTCGCGTGCGCTTGGAGCCAACATCACGATAACGACACATCTCGATCTGTCGCTTCCCCAGGTCTATGTTGACGCGGCAAGCCTTGAGAGCGCCCTGCTCAATTTAGCAGTCAACGCCAGGGATGCGATGCCGGAGGGAGGCTCCATCCTTATCTCATCGCTGCCACTGGATCTTGTCGGTCACCATCCGTTAGTAACAGCTGGAGGCCTGAAGATGGGCCATTACGTCTGCGTGAAGGTCACGGACACAGGGCAAGGCATGTCACCGAAGACCCTTGATCGAGCCTGTGAGCCATTCTTCACAACCAAGCCTCGAGACAAAGGTACGGGCCTCGGCCTCGCCATGGTCTATGGCCTCATGAAACGGTCAGATGGCGCGGTGTGGATCGATAGTGAGTTAGGGCATGGCACGACGGTATCGCTTTATTTTCCCGTTCGTGAGGATACTCCGCATTTAGTTGCTAAGGAGACGATCATGGCAATCTCCCCGAGGTTGGACAGTGCGGCGCCGGTTGTGGACGACAAACAGAATCCTCATTGAGACTGTCTAGCGTAATAGCCGTTTCGACCGGCTCATGAGTGCCTTCCTTCAGAAGGCCTTGGCTGCTGGATACATCGCGTAACCTCCTGAGCCTGAAGTCGATAGTCTGTCCGCACTTATTTACCGCTCGATACTGGGTCCAGTGGCGGCGTACCTTGATTTAGTCTCATCAACTCGCCGGGAGCGACCAGCAGGCCGGCTGAATCGATTCCGACGTTAGATAAACTCCGGTGCATTTCCCTCCGCGCAACGCGGTTGATAATATGCGCATTGCGCATATCCGCGATCAGACATCAACTCGACTAGATCGCAGGAGCTGAGTTTGCATTGCTGAAACCAGTGCACGCACAGGATGATCACCTCGCGGTCGAAATGCCGCCGTCGAAAAAAGTCCCCAATGTCATTCAATTCGATCACCGTTGGTCCCCAACTCTCCATTGGCAACAGTGACCGACGCGGCTGGGCAATTTGCACCAGAGCCAAGATACGCCTTCCACAATGACATTTTGGCACGACTTGCCAGTCTCGGCCGAGAGGCTTCTCCCCGTTGCCCTGGGAGTAAGTAAGCGAGGTGGTAGCGGCGGATGTGCGGGATATTCCTTCCGCAGACCGCTGTGTGCCCGCAGTCGGTATCATCCGCCGCTCCCTTCGCTCCTTTGAGAATTAAGCTATGCCAGAGGTAAAAACTCGTCTGATCCGGGATGCTCATTGGTGACAGACAGGTCAAGGGGTGCTCCTCCATAAGCCCGGAGCAAAAGCGGAGTAGGGTAGGCAAACCAGATCGGAGCGGTGGACGTACGGGATGTTCTTTCCGCACACCATCTAGGACAACGATCGGTATCGTCTGCCGCTCCTTAGCTTAATAACGTATTCGGAAATGTATGGGTATCGCAGGGAATATTTCGAGAGAATACCTGCGTTGGCAACAGCCTTGTTGAGCCGTACCGAAAAGGCAGGGTGACAATCCTCGATTGGGTGACGGCGCAAATGACGGTCGTCGATACCCGCATGGACAAGCTCCCAGACGTGTTTCTTCCCTAGAGATGCTAGGGAAGAATGGAAAGTCCCGCTATAAGTTGGTGCAGGAAAGCCGCTTTCTCCCTTCGGAAAAAAACACAATGAGCCAAGGCGATCCATTGCTTGACGCATACACCGTTCTGACCCAGAACCTCACTGATCGCCAGTAGGAAACCCTCGACCGGCTCCACATCTTCCAACGTGACGAACATGGAGTTTGTCGTGAACCTGGGTTGGACCGTAAACCGAGTCACGGGCCGCTTCGGAGAGTTGAGGAAGCTCGGCTTGGTACTGGACGCCAGGAAACACCCCAGCAAGATCACAGGAGAAATGAGCCACCTTTGGCGGGCCTCGCATCCGGTCCTGCCGGCGGCACGAGAGGAGAAGCCAAATGCAAAGGCACACGGTCATTGTTTCCGTGAATTCGTTACCACTCTTAATTGCAATTCTTTGTGCGATCTATGCAATTCTGATGACCCTCTTTTATCACGCGTCCGCACGCTTTTCGATTGCTCAAACGAAATCATTTGCCGAGAATTTGTACCGGCTCATCAAGCTCGGCATCGTCTGTTCGGCGGATATTAGAACTTGTCCGTGAGGAAGACATGGTGGATCGGGACGGCCGTTCTCGAAGCTGTCATATTGAAGTCGTCCCGGACGATCGTGACCCGCCACTGCTTACCATTCCTCATAAGGAACTCGCCCACCATGCGAAAGGACAAAATTCCTTTGCTGTCAGAGACCGTCTCGTCATCTTTTGGATCGCCGTTGAAGCGCTATTTGATCTGCTTCCCGACACACACGTTTGCGGGTGGACGTAGCCAGGTTACGATCCCTTTATGTTGAGTGATCATAAAGCAAGTTTACGCCTTAACGTAGCTTACCGTACTAAATGTGCGGGCCGCTTCATAACTCCACTGAATGCAAAGCGGAGCGCCATCAAATCTGCGGCGGCAAGGTCGTTACAAAAGACTGGCTCGAATCATACAAGCCCTCCAATTGCTCATGCCGCGAAACAAAAACACATCAAGGAATGAACAGGATGTCAGTGCTCTTGCAAGCAGAATCGGCTGCCGATCCATACGCAATTCATCAAGCAGGGTACGATGTAGGCGGTCGACGCAAGCAATCCCAATGGCGTTGTGATTTACATCGACAGGTTCAACAATCCCGGTTTTCCGGTGTACCGATTGTGTATTGGGAAGTCTCCAAATCCAGTTACCAAATACTCGGAATGGTGCGGGGGACCGACAAGACTCGGCAAAAGTCCACATCAATTGCGAGCAAGTGGGCACGCAATTCGTGGTCAATACTGGAATCCTTGTGGGCGAAAGCATCTCGCAAGTGCTCGCCACAATTCAAGCGGATACCTTGACGTTCCGGCATGAGTTATGCCGCACTGTCTTGATGTACAAAACCGGGACATTTGCAAGATGCGCCTTGTTTGGGTCCGTACCACCAGCGTTGGGCGCGGCCACATCGGCTCACACAACTCCGTAAGTCATTCTTAACGTTCGCCACATCACTCCTCACCTTTCTTGCCTACATCCGATCCGTCTCAAATGGTTGCTGCAAGTCACAGGCAATTGGGATGTTTAACGAAGAGCTCTCGGTGTTCTTCCGTCGGACATCCGATTCTAGATACCACCATGAAAGTAGGGTGAGGGGAAGCACAAGGTGATGCTCTGGAGATAATTCACTCTGGTGGATCAGGAGCGATTTCTCCCTCCCTTTCCCCATGGTTCGCTTAATGGTAGCAATTGATTCTGCTGGTGTTTTGGGATCAGCTAAAAACGGCGAAGATCCTGTTTATCGAATTCGAGGGGTGGCGAAGGGTCTGAAGCGCTGCGAAGGTCATCATGATGTTAAGAAAAGTGGCAAGTACTTCGACGGGCGCTGTGAAGGCGAATCAAGGTGGTTACCTCACAATCTTGTCGAGATTATCCGTGCCATTGTCACACTATCTGCGACCACTGTCGAGAGCCGAGGAGATGATCTCGTGATGTTCTCACCCCTCTCCAGCCTCACGACTTTCCATGTGAGCAATATTGAACACCTAGGGCTAGACAACTAGCGTAGCATCCCTTATAAGGGCATACCAGCCCTTTGTCGAAAAGAGGAATTATGGCTGAGACTTTCAACGAAGGTCAATCTAGGATTCTCTTGGTGGATGATGACGACGTAGTTCGCGAAACCATTAGCGAGATCCTTCGACTTGAGCACTTTCAGGTCACTTCAGCGGCAAATGTGACCGAGGCTCTCCATTTTATAGATACACAGTCCTTTGATCTATTACTTTCTGATTTACATATGCCCAGCGCAGGCGATGGGTTCACAGTCATCAGTGCGATGCGCCACAAACATCCGAATGCTATTACGCTTTTGTTTACTGGTTTTCCTGCGTTGAAGGAGGCGATGGATGCAATCCTTTTGCAGGCGGACGAGATACTGGTGAAGCCTATGCCCATCCCGAAGATGATCTCGCTGATTCGGGAGAGACTTGAAAGGCGCGAGAAACGTATTTCACCAGTTGCGGATCGAGTAGCGACGATATTGGAACGTGATGCCCTGCCTACTATTGCCAATTGGTTAGACGCAGTTAAGACTGACGAAGAGCTGACGTTGATACCACTTAGCGATGAAGAGCGGACTGGGCACCTCCCCCAACTTATCCGTGAACTGGTCGAACGGCTGCGGGTACCGCGAAGCCTTGGAACAAAGCAGCCGTCGGAAGGGGCCATCAAGCACGGCACAATCCGCCGGTCTCAGGCATATTCGATTCCAATGATTATTGAAGAATCGCGCATCTTGCAAGTGAGCCTTTTCAACACGCTGCAGACCAATCTGAGCACCGTGGATTTTAGCCTTCTTCTCCTTGACGTTATGACCATCGCGGACGAAGTCGATTCACAATTGAAACAGACCATCGTAAGTTTCTCAGCATCCCCAGAGAAGGTTGCGGCATAGACGATGGGTGTTTCCACGCATCATCTTTCACATAGTACATAAGACTTTACATGCTTGTGCGTGAGGTGCATGGACATCTGCCCCTGTTGTCGGAAGGCATCTGGTGGCGTTGTTGACCAGAATTCAACTGAGACGGACAACCATAGTCGCCAAAAGGTAACACGGCCAAGTGGACTTCCAGTTGGGGGGGCAGTGGCTTACTCGTTTGAGTTGCTAAAGCTATTCAGACCTGAGAAAGAATTGTTGGAGAGGCTAAGCCACCGTGAGGGTCAACTTCAAGCCGTTATTCTCGCTGTGAAGCCCAAAATGAGGCGCAATGCCGATCTGGTCGTAGAGAAGATTGCGGAGGCAAACAGGCCTATTGTCGATCTCAAGGCCAGCTATCTACGGGGGATGTCTTGAGAGAGGATGCAGTGCGTATTCCTCAGCTTGGACGCCTTCTTGTCGCTGGTTAGCTTCCATTCAAATCCGTGAAACCGCCCAGCGTTGACAAATGTTGCGTGCAAAAGAGGGCAGACAAGTTGTTTTTTGGGGAATCTACTCGCCTAATCACCTTCGAAGGTGAGATCCATAAGGAGGTTTGCATGGCGACTCAAACCCATTTAGCGCACAAGGTGTCACAGCAGACTAAAATCCTCCGAGAGTTACGGGCCGCGATGCAATCACATCAGACCAATCTGCGTCTTGACATCAACCATTTGGAAGTTATTGTCGGCTGCATCGCGAAGAGTGAAGATGTACAAGTTGTGAACTACTTGTCAGAGGTTAACCTATCTATTTCAAGCCTGCGAGAGTGTTTGTCAACACTCAATGTACATTGGCGGATATTTGAGATTAAGCAGGGAGAACTCGACAACGCTTAGATCGAAGTGAGCAGAATGACACCCTTTCCCACTCAGTGTCAGCCCGTCACGTCGGGACCACGATCAGAGACAGAAACGGAAATGTGTTCACACCAGCTGGCACATCGCGGTGGCTCAGCTTGCAGGTGATCACAAATTGCTTTCGCTCACCGATTGAGAAGCCGAAGGACATGCCCCAGAGTATAGGCGAACACAAAGCGAATACGCAATCGCGGAAAAATCTCGGACTCGGTCGCCATAGAGTCGGTAAAATCGGCTTGGCAGGGCTGGCTCAAACAACCCAAATGGATTGAGTCAGGCATCACATCACTGAGCCGTGAGGTGCGGGTGTTCGAGAATGGCAAGAGAGTCTTGATCGTCGATGACGAGCGGCTCATAGCCGACACTGCTGCAATGATCTTTGCAGTCCGAGGGTTTGAGAGCCGTGCCGTCTACTCAGCAGAACAGGCAATTGAAATAATGAGCCAATGGTCACCGCATCTAGCGATCATCGATATTCGACTCCCCGGGATGAACGGCATCGATCTGGCTATTTGGTTAAAGTCCGAGCTCCCTAGCTGCAAAGTTAATTTGATCTCCGGGTTCATGGACGCCACAGAATGGCTGGACGAAGCGGAGAAAGCTGGGCATTCATTCCATGTGTTCGCCAAGCCCACCCCTCCGACCGACCTACTTCGACGAGGCGATGACCTCCTGCTTCAGGGCGAAGAGGCGTGCTGAAGGTCGTTTACCAGCCCGAATTCAAGCCAGTGAGCAATCGTGCTCAGACGGGTTTGGGGGTCGTCAACTAAGTTCATTCCATTGCAGCCAGCAAACACTTGGACACATGGACCAGACTGAACCCTGCTGACTGCTCGGAGTTGGAACGATGACGACCTCTGCATCCTTCGCTAGACGGCAGAATCAAGACTCATCCATCGATTCGATCTGCACAAAGTGCTACCAGACCGTTGCATCCAGTGACCTGACATCGGAGTTCAGTCTCGCCTCTGCTGAGCGAAACCACGTCTGCAATGTGCATGGGGAGTTCAATCATCCCCTGTGGCAGGAAGTTCACCGGGCTGCTTGAGGGGCAAACAACTAGAGCTTGAGGCGGGGCAGTTAGATTGTCCTGAGCAATAGTGATCAGTGTGGCCTTGGTAAGGGCGTGTACGCTTCGATGACATAGTTCGGCAGTCTCCAACTCGCAATCATGAAAACTCTTGATCAACGCAAGCACGATGGCGAACTTCTAAGGCTGATTGAAGCAGGCGATCTCAGGGCCATGGCGGCGCTCTACGACCGCCACGCGATGACTGTGTATTCCGTGACACTCCAGTTATTGTGCGACTCGTCACTCGCTGAGCAGATGGTTTCAAACATATTTATCGAAATTTGGTGCCGAACAGCCAACTTTATGCAATTTGCGGATAGCTTCTCATCCTCGATCTCAAGGTTTACTCTCCTTCGGTCATCTATGACGCATTTGTTGGGAATGCATGTTGATGGTGCGATTCCTGAATCGAACATGAAGAATCAGGAGCTGAGCGTGGACACAAAGATGGCAGTCGAAGCAATCCGTCAATTGAATGTTAACCTTCAGACTCCGTTTGAGACAGCACCCATCGACATTGCAGCCGAACTGTCTGTTCCACATGAAGCTGACCGTCCGGGAAACTCTATTCCGAACTCCGAGCTATCTGAAGCCATATTGCGGTTGGCTGACACTGGTCTTGAAGTAGTTGACATACAACTTGATCCCGCATTCGCCAGACGGCGAATTCATCAGCGTGATTTTGTATCAGATATTGCTGGCATGAATCGTCTTGCGCGGGTATTCCTACAAAGTCCAGGCACGATCCTGCAGGAACTTGCAACGGCCGCAGTCGAATTGTGCGGTGCCGATAGTGCAGGAATCAGCATAGAGCTGCCGGAGAGTTCTGACGAGCAGTTTTATCATTGGGTTGCAACCGCTGGCCAATACTCAGGCTTTATCGATGCCAAGCTTCCTCGATTCCCAAGCGCCTGCGGAGTCACTCTCGAAAGAGGGCGACCACAAGTCTTCCGGGTTTCACAGCGGTTCTTCGACATGATGGGCATTCAGGCTCCGACTGTGACTGATGGGTTGCTGCTTCCATGGAATGCCGATGAGACGCGCGGAACAATCTGGATTATGGCCCACGGTAGGCAGGAAGCATTTGATGCGGAAGATTGCAGAATAATGGAGGAGCTTGCGAAATTTGCAGCAACTGGTGTGAGACTCGAAAAGCAACAGCGCATATTGATCGAGCAAGTTAAGGTAGCAACGGAAGTCGCCATGGTCAACAAACTCGCGCACGAGATCAACAATCCGCTACAGGGATTAATGCAGACCGTGTTTCTTTGCGATACCGGTGAGGGGGAGGCTAATGCATTAGCCAAGCAAGCAATGACAGAGATAGTAAGGCTCTCCGATCTCGTTAATCGGGTTCTGTCCGTTCCTCATTCGTTCGATAATGCAATACAAAACTGACAGGGTTGAGATATAGCCTTCGTCGGTTGCGCTCGGCTGGGCCAACCCGAGACCAAGATGGTTGCTGCCGTCCTGCTGCATGGGCATACCGGGTTGGTCTGATCTGTTTCCAGATGGATGGCGGGGCAACCCAATTGACTCAAGGTGTATCCTCTCGGCATGAGAAACCCATACGAGCTACGGGCCATGAAGCTGGACGAATGGGAGGCTCTGTGGGCACGCTGTAAGGCGATCCAGCAACCGGGTTAATTGTCGTTGGTGTCACGTTGTACACGAAGAGTTGACTGAAGGGAGTGATGACGCTGGGATTAGCCTCAATGCTGACTGTGGTCTGTGAAGTCGGACCGTGAGCGGGGTCAGCCTTACTCGTTGGAGGTTTTGAATTCACCGTCACCGTCGTAGTAGCGGAGACCGTCCCGCCGCCGACTCCGGTTCCGGTAATTTCCCCTCGGAGTTGGGCACCATATTGCCCGCGTTGCAAAACGTTGTCACGACGCCTGTGTTGAAGTATCCCGAATTGGAATAGTTTGCGCCCGCGCAAGCTCCTGGGAGTGGGCCATTCGGGCAAACTCTCTCAGCGGGCAGAGGTGGCGTAAAAATGCGTCGATAGGCTCCCGAACCACCGTAACAACCCGGGAAGGGTCTGCTGCCACACGACACGAGCGGAATCGGACTTCCTCCCTCGCCGGCAAACTCGAGCGCATTCTCATCATCAGCCCAACCGTCATTGTCGGTGCGCAGGAGGGTGTCGACGCCGGCTAGCGGGTAGTCGTCGCCAGGCAATGGATCTGCCGGCTTCGTCAGAAGGCCGCCGGCGAGATCCGGCCGATTCTGATGAACCTCGCCCGTGGCCTGGTCCACGAAGAAGATGTGTGAGCGATACGTAAAGTCCATCTTGTTTTGATCTTTCCCAGGCGTGAACCTTATGGAATGAAGCAGTCCCGAAAGCGAAGCAACGCACCCCGCAGATCAATTTGCCCAGGCGGGGTGCGGATTGTCGTTCGGCCTAACTTCCGGCGCCGGAGAGGCTTACGGTTTGTGAACCCTTCTGGACGTTGTCCTTGATGACCAGATTGGCGGTTCGAGGCCCCTTGGCCGCTGGTTTGAATTGCACGTTGACCTTGCAGTTCGCACCAGCCGCCAGCGAGCGTCCGCAAGTGTTTGCGAGCAGAAAATCGTGCGGATCGACGACCCCGATCACTATGCCGGCGATACTCAACGGAGTGGCGCCGGTATTGGTAAGCACGATCGTTTGCGCTGCGCTGAGTGTTCCCACCTTTTGGGCGCCAAAGTTGAGGTTGGTGGTATTCAATGTGGCGCCGGGATCGATGGTCAAGGCCGTCATGCTCACTTGCTGCGGGCTTCCAGGCGAATTGTCGTGGATGGACAGTATCGCCGACTTCTGCTGGTAGTACGGACCGGCTACGAACTGAATTTGGATGGTGCAACTTTGATGTGGCCCCAGCGGGATTGAGCAAAGGTTCTCTGCCACAAACTCGGAAGGACTTCCATTTTTCAGAATCGAGACGATTGAGTTGTCGACCTTGATGGTTCCGGTGCCAAGGTTGGTGACTTTGAATTGACGGGTGGAAACCGAGCCTAGATAAACGGTGCCAAAGTCGATGGACGTCGGAGAAACCGTGACTACGCTTACGGGAAGGTAGACTCTCCTCGTCACCACGTTGAAGTCTGTCGTGTCCGTTGGTGTGAAGACCACTTTGAGCGTCTCGGTGGACGTGGTGATTGCGGTTCCTAACGCCGGGGTGTAGACGAACTTGCCTTTGACATTGACGGTTGCATTGAGCTGGGCGGCGGTGAGTTTGGTTCCGATGAGGAGTGGGGCTGGATACCAATCCACATCGGGTGTCGCCTTGGTGACTTGGATTGAAACAGTGGTGGTGGTCGTCTTGTAGTCGGCGGTATCGTTTGGAGTGAAGATGGCGCTGAGCGTATGCACTCCAGCGGTGAGCACAGTGGATAGAGCGGGCGAGTAGGTGAAGTTGCCCGCCACATTGGCCGTGGCATCGAGCTGGGTGGCGCTGAGCGGGGTGCCGTAGACGATGGCCGTCGGCGTGGGCCAGTTGATCAGCAGCTTCGAAGCAACGATGCTGTAGGCGCAGTTGGTGACGCTGGAGATATTGTTGGCATCCTTCACGCCGACGGAGAACACGCCGCTGTATGCAGGGGTGCCGCTCACGGCCCCCGTGGAAGAGTTTAATGTCAGTCCGCTAGGTAGCGAGCCGGATGCAAGGAAGTACGTCAGTGTTCCAATGCCGCCGGTAACGGTTTCGGGACCGCTGCTGAAGAATACATTGGGCGCGCCGGTGTTGGTGGCCGGGCAGGTTGCGGAAAGCGATTCCGTGGCGACGTCGAACGGATCGCTGACTGCCGCGATGTTGAGCGAAGTACCGAGCGCGACAGTCGCAGTGAGTTTGTCCTGGCTTTCAGCCGGAACAATGGTCAACCCGCTGAAGCTTGCCGTGCCCGCCGTGGAATCGGATTTGATTGAAGTTGTTTGCGTGGATGTGCCGCCAAGGGTGCCGAGGCTGGCAGACATCGCCACGCTGACCGCGCCTCCGGTGAAGGGCGCGCCGTTTTCTGTAAGGGTTACTACAGGAGCCGGGGCCAGTGGCTGGTTGGCGATGGAGTTGTCTGGTGAAGTCGTAAAGTTGAGCGCGTAGTCCGTCTGCACAGCACCAGCATCGACCGCGCCGGACGGGCAATACGTGGAGCTGTAACCGAAGCCGCGCTGGTCGGCAGTAAGGCTTGCAGCTGTGGCGTTCGCCAGCGTGCCCGCGCAGATAGCCGCGGAGCCGGGCAGCGGAATCATGGTCTGCGTGGAGCCGCCGTAGCTGCCCAGTGTACTCAAGTTGAGCGAAGACGAGGCGACAACATTGCCGCCGTTGTCAGAGTAGCTACCGTAGATGTCTGGGCCGGTGGGCGCGATGTTGCCGGAGACGATGGTATTGGCGAGGATGAGCTTTCCGCCGCTATTCGCAATGCCGCCGCCCCAACTGCTGGCGCTGTTAGCAGTGAAGGTGCTGCTGGAGATGGTGGCTGTCCCGCCGTTCACCTCGATGGCCCCGCCGTAGACGCTGCCGGAGTTGTTGGTGAAAGTGCTGTTGGTTACAGTCAGCTTGCCAATGTTGAAGATGGCCCCGCCCTCGAGACCCGCGGAGTTTCCGGCAAAGGTGGTGTTGGCGACCGACAGAGTGCCGGCGTTGTAGATAGCGCCGGCGTTGTCGGCCGTGGTTTTGCCGTTCACGATAGCGAGGTTGGCGATGCTGGCGCTAGCACTCTGGGAGAAAGAGAGGATGCTGTTGATATGCGCTCCGTCGAGTGTGACCTGGTTGCTGAGTGCGCCCGTAGAAGCGTTGGCGGGTCCAGTGATGCTAACGTTCGACAAAACTTGCAGCGGACCGCCCGTTGTGAGAGTGATGGTGTTCTGCGCAGCGGTGTTGCTGGCACTGAAGACCGTTGGGTCAAACGTGATATCGATTGTCCCGTTGGCCGCGGTGAGGGCCGCAGCAGCGGCGATCGCGTCGCGCAGCGAGCAGTTGCCGGCACTGGGGCAGTTGGCCGGCACGCCGGTTGCGTCGTCGGCCGTGGTGGTGACAACAAAGCCGGGGATGGCGGCGAAGTTTGCCGTGATGCTCTCCGGCCCATTCATAGTGATGGTGGTGGTGGGACTGCTGGCTGAAGCGATGTCGGCACTCCCTGTCCAATTGACGAAGTAGTAGCCGGAGTTAGGCGTGGCGGTGAGATTGACCACGGTCGCCGCCGTATAGCTGCCGCTGGTGGTCGGTGTAAATGCTCCGAAGGAGCTGTCGTTCGCCGCAATGTTGAGCAGGTACGACGGCGGCCCGCTGGAGACAACGAAGCTGATCGCCGCACCCAGGTTGGCTCCCGCGCCGGCTGAAGGAGACTGGCTGATTACGCTGCCACTGGGTACGGTGAGGGAGTTCGCCGTGGAGACAGTGCCCACAGTCAGGCCTGCGCTGGTTATGGCAGCCTGCGCGTCGGCTTGAGTGTCGCCGACGACGTTGGGCACGACAATGGCGGCGTTGTTCAGACTGAAGCTGCTGGTGAGAGTGCCCGCTGTGACCGACACCTGGAAGGCGCCAGCGATGCTGTCGGCAGTGACAGGCACGGAGACTGCACCGTTCGAGTCAGTGGCCGTGTTGAGCGAGGGAGAGTTGTTGGAGAACAACACGCTGGCGCCGCTCGTGACGGGCGCGGAGAGCGCAACCGGGAAGCTGGGAATGACCACCGACGCCGCGTCCTTCACAACGAAGGAGAGCTTTGCCGCGTAAGCCGCGCCGACGGTCGCCTGCTGGTTGTTGCCACCGGTGATGGTCACCGTCGCTGGGGTTTGCTTCACGCTGACCGTGTCGCTGGCGGTAGCGCCATTGCCGGCCGAGGTAAACACCGGGTCGCCTGCGCCGTAGACGACTGCCGTGTTGGTGACGGAGAGCGCAGAGTTGGCGGCCACGCTCACATTCAAGGTAAGTGTTGGATAGGAGCTTCCGCCCGCGACCGACTGTGTGCTGCGGCAGGTGACCGTGTTCCCGGAGGGAACGCATCCCCAGGCAGGGGTGGGACCGGAGCCACTCAAGCTCATTCCCGTGGGAAGCGAGTCGACAAGCGTGAGGGTTCCGCCGGTCGCGGCCGAGCCGGTGTTGCTCACCACGAAGGTAAAGGCGCCGTTTCCGCTGTCCGTTCCCGTCTGGCCCTGGACGAAGGTGCCCGCATCCGACTCGGTGATGGCGAGAGAAGGCGCGCCGACGGAAAAGCTGCTGCTCTGCGCGGTGACGGAGGCCGGAGTTGTTGCGCCAGCCGCGGTCAGCGCGAGAGTACTGGTGAGTGTGTTGGTGGTCTCGGCCGGGCTGATGCTGAGGCCGGAGAAGGTGGCTTGTCCGGCCGTTGCATCGGCGGCGGTGGAGGTGCCCTCAGTAGCTGTTCCGCTCAACGAGCCTGCTGAGGCCTTCAGGGTGAGGTTGACGTTTGCGGCGGTAAAGGGGGCATTGTTCTCGCTCAGCGTCAGCACCGGGGCCGGCGTCAGCGACTGTCCGGCAATCTGGGTCGAAGATGGGCTGGTGGTAAAGCTTAGCGCATAGTCGGTCTGCACGGCGCCGATGTCGTAGCACTGGGTGCTGCCATAGGTGGTGGGGATGGTCACGCCGCGTTGGTCGGCAACGATGGTTGCGCTGTTCACAGATTCAGTCACGCCGGCGCAGATGGCCGCCGAACCGGGCAACGGAATCATGGTCTGCGTCGGACCGCCGTAGCCGCTCAGGGCCGAGAGCATCGGGTCGCCAGACGCGGCGTTGGTGTTGGTCGTGCAGCCGTTGCATGCATCTCCGCCGTAGAAGAGGTTGTGGTCGGCGTTGGGACCGGGGCCTGTTGAAATGATGCCGGAGCCCGTCGAGCCCGGGTTGTTGACAAAAATGCTATTGGAAACCTTCATTGGACCGACTGAAAGCAGGGCGCCGCCCTCCGATAGTTGTTTGCCCGTTGCGGTGTTCCCGGAGAATGTGCTGTTCGTGATCGTGCCCCCGTTGGAGGCGATTGCGCCGCCGTTACTATTGGTGGACACATTCGCCGAGAAGGTAGTGTTCGAGACGACCAGACCTGCAGCGCCTCCCGCTGCATAGATCGCGCCGCCGTTGCCGGAGGCGCTGTTCCCGAAGAACGTGCTGTCCGCCACCGTCAGGGTGAATTGGGCGTTGATCGCGCCGCCGTCGCCAGTTGTCTGATCGGCGGAGAAACTGGTCCTCGTCACCGTCAGTGGGGAATTTGCATAGATTGCACCGCCGCCGGGTGAACCCTTCTTGTACCCATTGGCCATCGTGAGCTCGTTGATCGTCACGCCGGTTTCGCTCGCGCCGATGCTGAAGATTTGGTAGGTACCGGCGCCGCTCAATGTCAGAAGGTTGGCGGAGGTCGCGCCGGACCCGGTGGTTGGACCGGTAATGGTGGTGTTGGTAGGAATGTTCAGCGTGCCGCCCGAACCCAGCGTGATGGTTTGTGGAGTGGCAAACACCGTCGGGTCAAAGGTAATGTCGATTGTCCCATTGGCCGCGGTGAGCGCCGCAGCAGCGGCCAGCGCATCGCGCAGCGAGCAGTTGCTGGCGCTCGGGCAGTTGGTAGGAACGCCGCTTGCGTCGTCGCTCGTGGTGGTGACCACGAAGCTGGGGATGGATGCGAAGTTGGCGGTGATGCTCTCCGCCCCGTTTATGGTGATCGAGGTGCTGGCGCGCGACGGGGCGGCGATGTCGGCGCTGCCCGTCCAGCCAGTGAAGTAGTATCCGGCACTGGGCGCAGCGGTGATGTTGACCGAACTGGCCGAGTTGTAGCTGCCGCCGCTGGCCGGAGTGAAAGTCCCGCCGGTGGAGGGGCTGGCCGCGATGCCAAGCGGGTAGGTGAGCGGCCCGAGGGAGACGACGATGTCGACCGCGGACCCTGAATTCACATTGCTTCCCGAAGACGGGCTCTGGCTGATGACTTCGCCTGCTGGAACGGTGTTGCTGTTTGCTTTTCCCACCGTGCCGAGCGTCAGACCTACATTCGAGAAGGCCGCTATCGCGGCGGTTTGTGTGTCACCCACAACATTGGGCACCGCCACTTGCACTGGCCCCAAAGAGACCACCAGATTCACAGAAGAGCCAACATTGACCTGGGTCGTGGCCGTAGGGCTTTGGCTGATCACGTTGCCCGACGCCACCGTACTGCTGTTTTGCGAGGTCACCGCGCCTACCACTAAACCCGCACCAATGATGGCGGTTGAAGCAGCAGCTTGCGTGTCGCTGACCACGTTCGGCACGGCCACTTGCGCCACGGTTACGTTGAATTTCGAGCTGTTCACCGTAACGGCGACAGCGGGGTTGAGGACGGAGTTAAGCACCAAGTTCGCGCTAAGCGAATCACCGGTCCCTGCCGTATCAATGCTCAAGCCGGCGTATGTAGCAATGCCTGTCGAGCTATCGGTGTTCGCCGAGCCGCCCGCCAAAGCTCCAGTTCCATTCAGAGTCAGCGGAATGGCGATCACATGATTAAGGAACGGGTTGCCGCTCTCGCTGAGCGTGACCGCGGGGGCGGGATTCATGGCAGTGTTGGTTATGACGCTCGAAGCATCGGTCGTGAAGCTGATGGCATAGTTCGACTGAACTGCGCCGGAGTCCACCGTACCCGACGGGCAATTCGGATCGAAGGGCAATCCGCGCTGGTCGGTGGTCAGGCTGGCCGCTTGCGCGTTAGCCAACGTTCCCGCACAAATGGCCGACGAGACGGGCAGCGGGAGCATCGTCTGCGTCGAGCCGCCATAATTGCCCAGCGAGGCAAGGTTCACGCCCGAGGCGCTCACCAGGTTGCCGCCGTTATTGGTGTAATTGCCCTGGATGTCGTTGCCATTGTTGGAGACGATACTGTTGGCTAGAGTGAAAGTTCCACTTTCGGCGTCAATGCCGTCTCCGAAGCCGTTCCCTGAGTTACTCGTGATGGTGCTGCCAACGACAGTCAACTGAGTGGCGTAGTTCCCAATCGCTCCCGCGGAAGTTCCGCCCGTGTTCCCGGTCAGGGTGCTGTTGGTGATAGTCAGCGGCCCGTAATTTGCAATGGCGCCGGCAAATCCGTATCGACCAGTGGAGTTTCCTGTGAACACGCTGCCCGTGATCAGCATTGTGCCCGAATTGGAAATGGCGCCCCCTGTACCGTTGTTCCCGGAGACGGAGTTCGAGGAGAAAATATTGCCGGTAATCGTCAGGTTGCCGTTCTCCGCGAAAATGGCGCCGCCACTCGAGCCGGGGTACGATGAAGTGTCGGAATTCCCGCTAAAAATGCTGTTGCTGATCGTAGATGTGCTGCCGTAGAAAAACGCGGCCCCGCCCAGGAGGGTTGTTTGATTGTTGGTAAAGACGCAGCCATTCACCGTCGTAGGTCCGGTGACATGGATTGCTCCCCCTTGCGACTGCGATCCGGTTGCGTGGTTCTTATTGAATGTGCAGTTCGTCAGGGTCAGCGTCGCTCCACTATCGATGCCGCCGCCATTGCCGCTGTTGTTGCCGCTGGTAATGGCCAGCCCGTCAATCGACACTTTGCCCGAATTGATGTTGAAAACCCCGAACTGATTGTTGCCGCTCACCGTCACCCGGTTGGTCAGGGTTGCGCCGCCGCCGGAGTAGGCGCCGCTGATCGCCACATTCGCAGGAACCTTCAAGGTGCCCGCCGAGCCCAGGGTAATCGTTTGCGCCGTGGCAAACGCGGTTGAGTCGAAGGTTATGTTGGCTGAGCCGAGCGCCGTAGCCTCAAGCAGTGCATCGCGCAAGCTGCACGCATTGTCTGTGCCCGTTCCCGCCTTCGCTTGCACGGTGCAATTCGCAGCTGTGCCCGCATCGTCGGCCGCTGTCGTCACAACAAGGTTCGGAATGCTGACAGTTATGTTGCCGGTGGTCACGCTCAAGCTGTCTGCGGAATCGGTCGCCGTGATGGTCCATTTGCCCACGGTGTTGAGAGTGGCCGTAAATAAGTGCGATCCCGCATCGGCCGCAGTGAACGTATAGCTCGACTGCAGGCCTGCCGCCTTGTCGTTACTTGTGAATGCCACCGTTCCCGTATAGGCGGTATCGGCATTGCCGAGCGGGTCGACCGCGGTGACTGTGAAGTTGAAAGAACCGCCCACGTAAGCAGAAGAGGGCGCGCCGATGAGCGCGAGCGAAGCCGCCGTATCCGCAACCGTGATCGAAGCGGTCGCGCTGCTGCCGGTGTTAGCGCCTACGCTCGCGACGGCCGAGACTTGCTGAGAACCAAGCGCCGTGGCCGTGAGCGTGAAACCATCCTGGCAATTGGCGCTCTTGCCGAGCGCAATGCCGGTGTGCGTGATAGTGCTGCTCGATGGCGAGTAAGTCACTGTGCCGGGGCACGTGGTGCCCAGGCTGCCTGCGACTACCTGCAAGCCCGCGGGCAGGCTGATGGTCACCGTCCCATTCGCGATGGCCGAAGTACTGCTGGGATTGGCCACAAGAACAAAGAACGAGATGTTTCCGCCCAGCGGCATCGAAGTCGGCGAGTTGGCGAAATAGGGGGTGAGACTCGGCACGATGATCGGCGCAATCGCAGTCCCGATAATTGAGATAGATTGCGTGGCGCTGGAAGCATTGAGCGAGTTGTCGGTGAGGATGACGCTTTCGCTGAGCACGCCGCTGGATGGAGCAACGGGCTCAAAGGCGATGGGCAGATCGCACTCCGCGCTTGCGGACAGCGAGATGGAGCTATAGCAGCCGTTTGAGTCGCCACCCGCCTCGGGGAAGTCCGCGCTATAGGTCAGGCCGGAGAACACCAGCGGCTGGTTGCCGTTGTTGAACACCTGTACGGTCTGCGTGCCATCGGTGGTGTCGGTCGTGCCATCCGTGGTAGACGTGGCGAAGTTGACTGTGGGCGCGGTAGCCAGTGCGAACTGCTTCACTGTGCTGAGGCCAGTCCCGAGCACTCGCTGGCTGACGTAGAGGTTGCCGTTACCGTCCAGGGCGATTCCTCCTAAACGAGTCAGCCCGCTCTGCAGCAGGGTTACGCAACTGGAACTGGTGCAGCCGGGGGGAACGACGCTGACAGTGCCATTCGTATTGTCAGAGGCATATACGCTTCCGCCGGCGTCCAAGGCCACGCCGGCGACCGAGCCGAATCCTCCGCCCATGGTGGTTACGCAACTGGAACTGCGGCAGCCTGCCGGAAGGACGACGATAGTACTGCTTTCGGTTGCGTAGTAGACGTTGCCGCTGGCATCTACTGTCGCCTGCAATAGGGTACCTGAGGTAAGCGAATCGTGGCCGCCGGTCAACGAGATGACGCATCCATCGTTACTGCAACCGGCGGGAAGTTCCACCGCTCCCCGTAACAGGTCGGAAAAGAGATTTCCTGCCCCGTCCACTGCGATCGTTGCTGCGCCGGTGAGTTCCACCAGACTCGTCACGCAACTCGGACTGCCGCACCCCGGGGGCATGACTTCCAGTACATCTTCGTCGGCAACGTACACATTGCCCGCTCCGTCAAGCGCGACTCCGGTGGGGCCATTAAATCCACCTCCCAGCTGAATCAAGCAACTCGAATTGGAGCAGCCCTGGGGCATCTCATAGACGGTCTTGTTGATTGTGTCCGCAACATACACGTTCCCGCTGGCATCGACCGCCGTGACATGCGGTACGTTAAACCCGCCGCCCAGCGTGGTGATCGCGGTGCCAGAACCATTGAAGGCCGCTTGCGGGCCGCTGCCTATGCCGCTGATGAGCACGCTGGCCAGCACATTGCCCGAACCGTCTGTCAGCGTGATGCCGCCCATGCGCAACCCCGGATGCAAGGGCGCAAAGGTGAAGTTGACCGTACAGCTCTGGCCCACTTGATAGGTTGTGGCCGTGGAGCAGCTACCGCCGCTCGCCAGTTGGAAGTCGAGATTGGCCGCTCCCTGGGTCAGCACGTTCAGTTTCGCTGGTTGACCGGTCGTGGTAATCCACAGCGTGGCCGTCTGCACCGCGCTGGTCTGGCCCACGGGCGTGCCACCGTAAACCGTGCTGGAGTTGCTGCCGCCGACCGGCAGCGCACCCGGCAACCCGCCGACGGTGCTTGAGCCGTTCACCGTGCCCGCGAGATTGAATACTGGCGCAGTGCTGGCCGTGCCTGCGGTAGCCGACGCGCCCCCTGCTCCTGGCGTGGCCGAGAAGCCAGAGCCCGTGACGTTGCTGAGCGTCACCGAGCCAGCGTTGACGAAGATCGCAGGCCCGGCAGCGCCGCCGCCGCCGCCGTTTGAGTTACCTGTTCCGCCCTGAATCCCGCCAACCGCAGCGGCAGAACCGGAACCGATATTGCCACCGCCGCCGCCGCCGCCAAACCCGCCCGTGCCTCCGTTCCCGCCAAGGGCGCCTCCGCCGCCACCACCACCAAACCCGCCAGTGCCTCCGTTCGGGACGACGGAGCCTCCTCCGCCGCCACCAAACCCGCCCGCGCCTCCGTTGCCAGCCGACCCAACCGCGCCAGTAGCATTCGTCCCATAGGCGAGGCCTCCTACCCCTTCGGTCTGGCCGGTGCCCCCACCGCCGCCGCCGTTACCACCGTTGCCGCCGCTGGACAGTCCGCCGCCACTCGAACCGTAGCCAGTTACGCCGCCGCCGCCGCCCCCCGCGGCTCCGCCACCATTCCCACCGGCAAATGCGAGACCGCCGCCGCCGCCACCGCCCGGTCCCCCTGTCTGACCGCCTGCCCCCCCGACGACCGCGCAATTGAGAAAAGCTGTGTTCTCTACCGTGGCGCGCGCGCTGGATTGATTGACCATTAGCCCTGCGCCAAACCCAGCACCGCCACCGCCGCCATTGTCATTTCCGTGCCCGCCCGCACCGCCCTGTGCGGTGGCGTTCTGGATGACCAGGTTCTTCAGAATCACCGCCACGTTGTCCACAAAGAAGACGCGGTTGGTGCCGCGGGCTCCGCTGTTGCCGTCCAGGATGACCGCGCCCTCCGCGCCGCCGTCGATGGTCAGGCTGAAGTTCGAAGGATTATTGATCTCAAAGATCGGTGGCAGCGGACCGTTCAGCACGATGGTGCAGGGCGAGGCAGTGGAGCATCCGCTGAATGTAATGGAGTTAGACCCGCCCGCAGCCATGGCCGCCAGCATCTCAAAGCGCAGATCCCCCAACACCCCCGCACCCAACCCGTCGCTGGGATTGGTGTAAGTGACGTTGGCCGCGGTGTCGTCAAAGCGCGTTACGGTGAACGTGTTCTGGGCGAAAGCCGGGTGAATTCCCATGAGGCCCAGCAGTGCGGCAATCAGCGCGGCTGGCAAGGCGGCAAGGGATTGAATTTCCCTGATCGCACTCCTGGACACATTTCTGAGCTCATTCTCTTTGGACTCATTCTTGAAGGACACACGCAACACGAAGGCAATAAGGCGGCACACGGCAGCGAACATGACGAGACACTCCTCTAGATAGGGGGACGCACTCACGGGGGGTGAGAGTGGATGATATGAGGTGTAAGGGGGGCCGGAAAAAAAGGCAATGGAAGCGATCTAAAATCGATCTAAAATCGACCTGCCAGACTTAAGCATTTGATTTAGAATAGTTGATGTTCATCCCCCTTTCACAGAATGGGTAGCCGATTGCGGCTTTATATACATGGTTATCGCGACACAGGCGAAGAATAACGCCCCTCGGAGCTTCCGATTCGGGCCGTTCGAGTTTGAACCCTCTCAGCAACGGCTTCGCGGACCTGAAGGCATTGTAACACTGACCTCTACCCTGAACACGCTGCTGACCCTGTTTGTGAGTCGGCCCGGTTCGCTGATCACCCGCGACGAAATCGCTCGGGCCCTTTGGGAAGACGACTCCTCCATCGACGTAACCAATGGGATCAACACCGCCATCCGGCGTCTGCGCGTTCAGCTGGAAAACGGCAACGGCGAGCCCGGCTACATCGCAACCGTGGTCGGCGCGGGCTATCGCTTTGAGGCAGCGGTTTCGATTGCTCCGGTCGAGGAGCCCGAGACGCAGGCCGCTTCGCGTGCGGTCGAATCGGAACCGACTCCCGCAGTCAGTCCTGCGCCACATTCGAATCGACGGAAGGTCATCGCGCTGGCGGCTGGCGCGCCGTTGCTCCTCGCGCTCGGTATCGCAGGCTGGCGGCATTTCTTCCCGCAGCCAAAACCGCTGGTTGTGGAAGGCGACCACTGGCCGGACAATGTTCTCCGCGATATGACCCAGAGAACCTTCGACGAGCCCGAGGACCTGCTTACCCTCCAGGCTCTATCGCCGTCCGGTGCGCGGCTGGCTTACGTCGATCATGCAGGGCTCTCGGTGCAACTGGTCGCCGATGGTTCGGAGCACCTGGTTGCGATTCCGCCGGGATTCACGATCGGCTCCGTTTCCTGGTTTCCGGAGGAGAGCAGTCTTCTCGCCAGCGGAGTCGCGGCGCAGGGAGCAGGCTCGGAAGCCTGGAAAGTGTCGCTCAATGGCGATTCTCCGCGCAGATTGCTGCAGGACGTGTCCCTTTCTTCCGTCTCTCCGGACGGACGCCACATTGCATTTATTCGAGCAAGCCGTCCGGAGCTGTGGGTTTCCGATGCCTCCGGACAGAACCAGCGAAAACTCGTGACCGCCGCTCCGGGGGATACCTTCGGTTGCCTGCTCTGGTCCCCGAAAGGCGACAGAGTGGTCGTGGACCATTTCAGGGCCAAGACGCAATCCAGCGAATCGGTGAACCTGGCCGATTCACCGGAGAACCAACTCAAGACGAAGCGTGAATGGGTCTATGAGTCGTACGGCGCAGCCACTGGAGCGCTGACCGCGGCCAGCGGAGATCTTCAATTTGACTCCGCAGCTCTGCTCAGCGACGGTCGACTCATATACCCCGTAAACCGCCTTAGCAAGCTCTCGAACATTGCCGTTCGACAGACCGATCCAAGAACAGGCGCCGTGGTTGGCCCGCAGAAGTTTCTCGCGGTTGCCGACTGGTTCTGGAGTGTGATCGTCGATGCAACTACAAATATCACGGTTTCAACGGACGGCAGGCATCTGTCGGCCATCCTCTATCGCCCATCGACCGACGTTTTCACGGCTGACGTGAGCTATGGTGCGGGCACATTGAAGCCAGCCCTGGAGCACGTCACACGACTGACCGACCACACGGGCAGCAGCTATCCATCTGCGTGGAGTCCCGATGGGAGCGAGGTTCTGTTTGACAATGGAGACCTTGGGCTCTCCGCGGTTGCAGCGAAGAAGTTGAGCGGAGGCAAGGTCGAAGTGCTGGCGCATATCGATCGCGATGCGATGGGACAATTTACGCCGGACGGGAAATGGATTCTGTTCATGCGCTTCAGCGGTGGTCGGGAGCGGCTTTTGTCCCTCGAACGCGTGCCGGCAAAAGGCGGCAAACCCGAACAGGTTTTCGTTCCGGGCGAGATGACTGAATTCAGCTGTTCCCGGGCCAGCGCCGGAATCTGCGTGATTCGCGAGGCAATTGAGAACAAGGCGTTGGTGTATTACCTGCTCGATCCTGTGCAAGGGCGGGGACCCGAACTGGCCCGGACACCCATGGAGCCACATGTGCTTGGCGACTGGTCGGTCGCCGCGGACGGAATGACCGTTGCCATGGCCGACCATGATCCTGACCACCCTGGAATCCAATTGGTTCCGCTCGCCGTACCAAGCCGCAGCTCTAACGGATCAGCTCAGAAATCCGGAATGGTCGAGATTCCAGTGAATGGATTCGGGCGCATTCTTGGCCCCGGATGGTCCGCTGATGGCAAGGGATTGTTCGTTGAAGCCGCCACCGGCTCCGCCTACTCTCTGCTCTATGTCGACCTTCACGGGCGGACAACTTTTCTATACCAGAATGACGACCCCATCTGGGCAGTTCCCTCCCGAGACGGAAAGAAGATTGCCTTCCCCAAACGCACAATGAATCGGAATGTGTGGCTGCGCTCGACCGTGGACGACGTCCTCAGGTGAATACTCTTAAGTGAACTGAAACCAATGAAAGGCCGATTGTGATGCGAAATCATTGATTGATCTAGCCACCGGGTTAATCAATCCCCTAAACGCCGTTCTTGCCACTTGGACGAAAAGTCGCCTACACTTCCATTTGACGCTCAACCCGCGCTGAGCTACAGGGCGCACTTCTCTCGGTAGCCGGTTCTTCGCCCATTTGCCGAGTATTTGATCGACTCGAATGGCTCGATGAGGGTGTCGCGCGGTACTCAAATCCCGGAATATGTTCTGCAAGGGTGATTTGCGGCATTCAAATCCCGGAAGTAGTTGAGCTGTTTGTACTCAAATCCCGGACAGAAACCGATGCACACAAGAAGGTTAGTTCCGTTTTCGTACTTCTACCCCGGGCAAACTTTGGCATGAACTTCGTCCGGGCTTTGTGTGCAACAATCCGGGATTTGAGTGCGGCGTGACACCACCGATACGGACACCTTTGTATCCATCAGACCAACCGCATCTGTTAATGGTGTCTCGACTGTGATGGACTGTTGTCAGAAGATGTTGACGTGTTCAAGATCGGTGTTCAGCATTTTTTGCTTCAACCGGGTGGGGAGCTTGTTGAGTTGCCTACGCATAAATTGCCATTCGTCGTCTCCGAGATCCGTCGAGGCGTAGGCGCCCATCTCCAGACCATCGGTAGGACGGTCGTCCACCAATTGAATTCCCGCTTCCAGGGCGTAGGACTCCCGGTTATTGACCTGTTGTGCGTCCACGAGGACGCCTTGCAGATTCATCCCTAACGCTGCACTCAGGAGCATGTGTGAAAGATGAGGCTTCATCGATCCTCCTTCGGAAAGAAACCGCAGAGGAAGACATCTCGGTGCGGTCAGTGATTCGTCGACTTGGGCAACCGTAGGTCTTAAAATGGGGCGATCATTTTGGGGAATTCGCATGCGGATCAGCCGACCGCCGCAGTTCACCGTGCCCTATCGCTGCCACGTTTGGCGAGGGCTAGTTTAGCGTGAGCTCAGTTGAGATTGCGTAAACCGGGCAGAAAATGACTCACGAACGAGAGATCTTTTTCCTGCGGGCAGCCCTTCATGCCGCGCGAGGCAAGCGGACCTGACTGAAACGCCGCAAACCAAGATAAGAAGAACAGGCTGACTACGCCAATGAGGACGGTGAACGGTGTGAATCGAAATCTGCTGCGTGCGGACCTCACGCCCTCAGTTTAATAAGGCGTTCTGGAGATGCCGTTGCCAAGCTGGAAATCGCCGGCGAAATCTCGCCTCGTGATCGCGTAGCCCTTCAGCTCTCTCAACTTCAATGCATGGATTCTGTAATTCGCACGGTTCTTCTTTATCGACCGATCATTCGTCCATATGGAAAAGAAGATTCCTGATGTGTTTTCTACCCTTTCCATTGGGTCCTTAGTCCATGAGGTCTTTCCAGGTACCGTAAGAAATCCAGAACGCTCCCCAGCATTTGCTTTCGCCCACCATGCACCAGAGTAAGTTTGTTTCTGTGGCGCTTGTGGTGATTGCGCCCAGGCACCAGTCGACAACGCCAAAACGATCAAGATGAGGATTGCTCGCACGGACTCAGCGTATTAAGTTGGGCAGCATTTCGGGTTCCGGTCGGTTTGTCGAGCAAACCGGACAGCGCTTGCTGCATCTTAGGATTGAGTTCGGAGTGCATCCATCTGCCGATGTGGTGTGATTCGAAGCACCGTATTCTTCTCTGTCCATTCCCCGACAGATTTATTCGGCGTGTTCTTCACGCCGCGTAAGGTGACTCCAAATTCGGAGCGCATCGGGGGAGTGTGCGTGAGACGATCTGCCGGTCACAAACGAATGAAGTACCAAATGCAGAGGCATGGCAGTTCTCACTCTACAGATTGCGCCGCAGCATGCTGCCACTCTCCCGAACGTTTGCCCGTCAGACAATGCACCTCAAGACCGAATCGCTCTTCCGCGTCAGCGAGCAGGGCCCTATCGCTGTCAGCAACATGCAGGGCCAAACCGGCTTGCGAATTTCCTTCGTCCACGATGAACAAGAGGAACAGCACTTATCTAGCAGGGGAATCTCATCGCGAGACTCACGCAACTCATTCAAGATCAATTGTCACATTTTATCGAGGCCATCAATGAAACGCATTGTTCTGTCTATTTGCATCGCACTGACTCTTACGGCGCTCTCCGACGCATCATTGGGTCAAAGCGCAACTGCCTCTTTGAGAGGCGTCGTCACGGATACAACCAAGGCTGTTGTGCCGGGCGCTGAAGTTGTGATTATGTCGATCGGCACCACCCAGCAACACGTGGAACGAACCGACGGCCGTGGGGAGTTCTCGTTCCAGGAGTTGTTCATTGGCGACTATCGGGTCGAAGTCCGGTCTCCGGGCTTCGCCGCCTGGATCAACTCGGGGATTCATCTCGATGTTGGAAACCAGTCACAGATTGCCGTACAGCTTGCCCCAAAGTCTGACCAGCAGACCGTCGAAGTAAGCGCCGAGGCGGCTGGACTGCAAACCAATGAGATTGCGCAAGGCGCGGTGGTGAGCGAAGCCGAGATTGCGAATCTGCCACTCAACGGGCGTAACTTCTCCCAATTGGGCATTCTCCAGCCCGGAGTGCGCCCAACCTCCTCGGGTTTGACGGTGCAGAACAACTTCCGGAGAATCGGACAGAATTATGAAGTCAACGGCATGCGTCCGGAGTCCAATACCTTCCTCGTGGATGGCATGCGGAACATCAACCGCATGGACGGAGGATACGCATACCGGCCGCCAGCCGACTCGATGGCGGAATTCCGCATTTTGACAACGACTGCGCCGGCAGAGTTCGGTGGAACCGACGGCGGCATCACCACCATCGTCACCCGTTCAGGAACGAATCAGGTCCACGGAACACTGTATGAATTCCTGCGCAACGATGCGCTCAATGCCAACAACTACTTCGCGCCGCGGAAGGAAGATCTCAAGCAGAACCAGTACGGCGCCACGATCGGCGGCCCCTTGGTGCATAACCGTGCCTACTTCTTCACGTACTACGAAGGGCTCCGCGAGAATCAGGACATCACCCACGGCGTTGCGGTGCCGACGCTGGCGGAACGCACGGGCGACTTCTCGGCCGATGCGCCCATTCTTTTGAATTCCACACGAGCGCCCCTGGGCAACGATCTTTCGGGGAAGGTCAACGCGATCACCGCGAAATACTTCCAGTACTTTCCCGTTCCCAACTCGCCGGAAAACTCGCACCTCGCTCAAACCACAAACCTGAGCCAGTTAGACAGTGACCAGGGCGGCGCCAAAGCCGACTGGTTGCTGCGGAGCGTGGATGTTTTGAGCGCGCGCTACAGCTACTCGACGATGGGACTCCACAGTCCGTATTCGGAACTCGGCGCCGATGTTCCAGGGTTTCCCGTTGGCTACTTCTCCAACACACACCTGGGCGGGCTCACTGAAACGCACACCTTTTCTCCGCATACGGTATTGACTGCCAATGTGAGCTTCTTCCAGAACCACGTCGTACTGGATAAGCGATTCTCCGGCTTCAGCCCTCAGGCATTCGGCTTTGGATACGCCTCCACATGGGCTTCTGCCACGGGCGCGCCGCTGATCATGACCCAGGGTTACTCCAACGTGGGCGACCCGGTCATCAACCCGCGCGACAGCACACAGAACGACTACGCATTCAGCGCCAACCTGGCCCACACGCAGGGCAAACACGTCACCAGCTACGGTGGCCAGTTCCGCCGGACCCAGCTAAACGGGTACCAGTCGAACTTTGCCTCGGGCACATTTTCCTTCACCACTCAGGGCTACACAAACAACTCGATGGCTAACTTCCTGCTCGGTAAGCCGGACATATTCACCCAGGCCGGGGGCGACTTTACGCGTGAACTGCGTGGCTGGGAGTTGGGCGCCTACGCACAGGATGAGTTCCGCATCAGCTCGACCTTTACGCTGAACTACGGCGTGCGCTATGAGATCACGACGCCTTTCCGAGACATCCACAATCGCATGATGGAGTTTGCGGCGGGCCACCAATCCACCGTTTACCCTGGCGCTCCAACCGGCCTTCTGTTTCCCGGCGACTCCGGCGTGCCCGACACCATTGCCCCCATCTTCAAGAGTGACTGGGCGCCCCGTGTCGGCTTCGCATGGAACCCGCTCGGCAACAGCCGTACGGTGATCCGTTCAGCCTATGGCATCTTCTACGACGAACTGCTTAACGGCGTGGGCATGCCGTTCCGCGCCACCAGCAGCGCACTGGGGCAAACGGTAGTACGCACTCTGACCGGATACTCGAAGATCAACTATGTCAACCCGCTCGCGACCGTAGCCAACCCGTTTACTCCCGGCCAGTTTGCGCTGCCCGCGTCTACCTTCACCATCGATAACAAGATGCTGCCGCCTTATGCGCAGGACTGGAACCTGACCCTGGACCAGAGCATTGGCAAACAAATACTGTCGCTCGGTTACATTGGGTCCAAAGGAACGCGCATGCCCAGGTTGGTCGAGGCGAATCCTGCCGTCTATGAACCTGGCGCTACCTTCGCGAACTCCCCTAGGCGCCGGATCTACTCCGGGTGCACTCTGACAACCGGCATCTGTACGTTGGGCACAGCCGGACTGGTTGAAGGAAATGCGAACTCGACCTTCCACTCGGCACAGGTCTCATTGACGCGGCGCGGCACGCCGGACCTGAACTACACGCTGGCCTACACCTTTTCCAAGGATCTCGATTACTCGTCAAGCCTTCACATGTCCGGTCCCGCTCCATGGCTCGTGCTTGGGGAGCTTGATATAGCCCAGAACAACCAGAATCTGGCTGGTGAACACGGCCGCTCGCTCTTCGATTCGCGACATCGCTTTGCCGGAAGCGTGACCTACGCCATTCCGCTCGCTCGCAACTTAACATGTGTCTCCCGTACGCTCCTGGATGGCTGGCAATTTAATGCCCTGTTAGCCGTAAATTCCAGCACGCCCTTCACGGTCTACGACTCTGCGAATGTGTCGTTGCAGGCGCCGCACCCCGGAGTCTCCGG
>Ga0302140_10001553_pt1 | contig 29972 bp, 38 predicted proteins | sample I_Bog_E1_1_FD_202095 | JGI IMG/M metagenome (GOLD analysis project Ga0302140, IMG submission 202095) | Peat permafrost microbial communities from Stordalen Mire near Abisko, Sweden - I_Bog_E1_1 | ecosystem: Environmental > Terrestrial > Soil > Wetlands > Peat | place: Sweden: Abisko, Stordalen... | reverse complement strand
CGTCGGGCACTTCGATGATGATGGTGATTGCTTTCATTACTGCTCCTTGGTTGATTGAAGATAGTTGAGGTAATTGCTGTCTCTCAGGAATGCCGCCATTTCGGTGTCTTCACCCTTCATGTGGACAGAAAGCCAATCGAGAACGACTTGAAGAAGATCCACTGTCAGGTTGTCGCTTGTACGCAGAGCAACGAGGCGCTTCATGATTTCAAAGTGAATAGCCCGGTGCCGTTCATAACCGGGATACTCGGCTTCACGCATGTATTTCTCTTCGGTTTCAAAGTGCTTCTTGCCGAAGTTGATGAATAGGTCCAGGAGAAGGCTTGAAGCGACCTTGTTTTGTAGCTTTTCGGCTTCAAGAAGATTGTCCAGATGCCCAAGCCACTCCAAATGCTGGTGATCAATGATGCTTATGTGGGTGAACCATTCGGGTTGCCATGTGATGGTCATTTGTTCCTCTAAGAGATGGTGTGGGTAACAGGACTCGAACCTGCACGGGCTTTCGCCCACAGCGACCTCAACGCTGCGCGTCTACCAATTCCGCCATACCCACTATGGTTTAAAGCAAATCCTTCGGTGCTGCCACGAAATTATCGTGGAAGGTTCGATATAAACACGAAATGCAGGGAACTTCATTGGCGGGCTTTCTTCCGTGCCAACATGACTCCTTTTTGCTGCACTTAGCTTTTGCTTTATCGTCGCTCACGTTCACTCCTATTCCGGCACCAATACGGTAAGCACCTTCGGTTCACCGATGATTCTCAGCGGCGTATTAGAACCCATTCGCCGGTAAGAGCGAACCTCTTCTACAGCTTCCTCTTTTGCCTTTTTGATCACTTCGCCTAGCGTGTGATTGTTTCCCCAACGCTCAACGTCAACTTCGACCGTCAATTGGACTCGGGCAACTGCATTCATGGATGCTCCTAGAAAATTGGTCAGCGTGAGAGGAATTGAACCTCCGACCCTTCCGCCCCAAACGGGATGCGCTACCAGACTGCGCCACACGCTGTTATTTGTTCATACCACCAGAGAATGTTTGATTTCGCCCCGGAGATGCATAAGAAGCATTCCAAGCACGTTGGTCCCTACCCCGTCTACCTTGCCCCAGTAACGATCACCCCAATTGTTACCTTCAACCAGATAGGCATTCTCGGTTGCTAAGAGCCATGCACGAAGGTCAAGGTTCTGATTAAACTTCGCCACTAGAACTCGGTACATGATGTCATCCTTGATCTGCTCCCAGTCCTCCCGCAAGCTCACAGACCTACCCATGCGCTTAGACTCGCTTGCATCAAGGTCCACGAAGAGAACGGCATCGTGAGGGTTCTTACATTTTTGGCTCTGGAAAGCAGCCTCGGCATTCTTGAATGTGTGCCCAAATACTGTGATGGGGCACGAGAAGAAATTACTCAGGAAGCGGTATTTCCCTGTGAATTCAAGGATTTCTGTGGTCATTGTTTCCTCCAATGATAGAGGGGGTGGGTTTTGCAGCCCACATCTACGTTCCATTCGGGAACTGCTCTCCTATTGAGCTACCCCTTCTTGTGCTACAGGTTCGACAGCAACCGCTCCCGAATCTCACTCAGCTTCTCTTCCCGAAGCAGCTTGCCATCCTGGAACACCGGCTGAAGGAGATCAGCGGCAATGTAGTCGGTCGAAGTGAAGCCATCAAAGACCTTCAGTTCCGCGCCGATCTTTAGGACCGCTACCCTGCCCTTCTGACTCTTCTTGACGCCGTTGTCAGTCACCGGGTTCTTGTAGATGGCGATCTCTTCCCCGTTGATGGTCACAGCCGTGGACTTCAGGGCGAAGCCGAAGGTATCCCTGGTCGTGTACTGGTAGGTGAAGGAACCGATGCCGTAGACCATGTTGGTGCTGGCGAAGCCCTTATTCATGAGCCGCACGCTGATCTCACCGCACCGGTCATAGGTGATCGCATCGCCGTAGATGCAGCCAATGTGCGAGTCCAGCACCTTGAAGCCCTTCTCGTTCACCGTGCCGCCGAAGATGTCCCACAGAAGCTCGATGACGCCCTTCTTGGCGCGGGGATCGGTCGCATCGTCATCACCGCAGATGATCTTGACCGGATCGCCGGAATCGGGGCGGATGACGATCTTGCCATCACGAGCAAGAATCTCAGGCTTGAGGCTGGGAATGATGACGGAGAGGGTATTCCAAAGATCCCAGGTGTCGGAAACGATGGACAGGAAGCCGGAAGGGTAGACTTCGGTAATCAAGCGCCGGTAGGTTTCGTACTCGTTCTCAGCACCACCAGCACACATGACGGAATGCTCCGTTGCGGGAATGCTGGTGCCCACCATCTCCCTGGTAACGTCCGCGCCATAGTAGCGCTCCAGGTAGCAGATGCCGGGAATGGTGTCAGTGCCGAAGAAGGACAGAAGGTGCCCTGCATCGCTCTTGGCGGCGGATTCCAGGCTTGTCATGCCGCGCATACTGAAGTCGTGTCCCTGGAAAGGAACGAACCCAAGATCCCCACCGGTCAGCTTCGCGTAGGCATTCAGCAGCTTACGGTAGTTCCAGGCAGTCGTTGCGCTGGTGCTGGGAAGCCACAGTTCGCAGGACATGAGGGTTTCCAGGTAGTTGGTCAGCCAGAAGAACCGGGGATCGGTATTCTCGATGGTGAGCATGGGCACACGCACCGGCACGATGGTTCCCTCAGGAACGGCTTTGATCAGGATGGGCAGGAACCCAAGCTCCCAAAGATCGGTGATGTGCGAAGTGTCGGGATTCGTCACACCCAGCGTGTGAGTAATCACACGGCTATACTCAGCCAGGACTTCCATCAACGGGCGGCTGAAGAAATTCTCATTGAAGTAATCCATCAAGTATTCCTTGATGAAGCCCTGGAAGCCAAATGCAACCACGCTCTGGATGTGCCGGATGCGACTGGTGCGTGGGGTCCAGGTGGAGTAGACAACCTCGGTTCCGACAGGGTATTGCTGCCGATGAGAACATTTATAAAAATCACACAGGAGTGTGGCTGGATAGGTGGTATGATTGACCATAATATCTCCAAGGAGAAGGGTTGAATGAATATCGGTAAGATTGAATACTTACCATCGGTTCCTGGTGTGTATCTAATCCGAAACACACGTAATGGAAAGGTGTATGTCGGTCAGAGCCAGATAGGTTTATACCAACGCTGCTATGGACACTTGGCGAAGCTCCAGGGAGGCGGTGACAATCGCCATCTTCAAGCCGATTGGGACAAGTGCGAAGCTGATTTTGTCTTTGAAGTCCTTGTGACCTGTGAGCCAGAAGAATGTTCTATGTATGAAACTCACTGCATTGCTCAATATCACTCTTACCACCGGAAGTTTGGCTACAACATCGACATAAGAACAAGCGGCGCAGGTAGTAAAAGCCAAGAAACTATCGACAAGATTCAGTCAGATGCTTCAAAGGCTGCGCGTAGTAAGGCAATGACAGGTCGTGTGCGTATCACGGATGGAGTGGAAAACCGATCCATTACGCCAGGGCAAGCTGTGCCGGACGGCTGGTGGGAAGGGCTTACCATTCGTAACAAGCGCAAAACCAATCCAGCAAACAAGGGTTTAACTACGGGTTACGACCCTTTGACGGGTGAAACTATGCAGATCGCTATTGATGATCCTCGTTACCTGAATGGAGAAATCAAGCACATTGCAAATAAGCGGTGGGAAGGTGTTATAACCAAACGGCAAGAAACAGAGAACAATCGCCTTGGACCTAAAATGGAAACATTGAAGGGATGCGTTTGGATCAACAACGGTGTAGTCAACAAACGCATCCCTTCCGGTCCAATCCCTAATGGATGGAATGCCGGTAGGCTTCCTAGAAAGCCAAACCGAAAAAAGGAAGCCGCCTAACCTTCCTGAATAAGAGGAAGGATGTGGACCCGGTTGCTAATTTCGGAAGGTAACTTGTCAACATAAGCCTGGGTAAGAATGCTGTTGGTTGTGACAAGGTGATCGATCTTGTTGTATCGGAAGTCTTCCGGCACGCTTGCCCAGTTCGGGTTATCCGGCGTCATGGGAACGCCGAAGAGCTTGCCATCGAAGATCGACCGCTCACAGTGCGACACGACAAGCACGATTTGCTTGGGATCGAACTTCCTAAGCTCTTCCGAAGCCGCCACGAAAGTTCCACCGTAGGAACAAAGATCGTCCACGATCACCACGGTTTTCCCGCGAATGCATTCAGCATTGGAGATGTCGTAACCGGTGATCTTCCCGGTTTCAAAGTCCCGCTTCTTGAACCCGGCGATCTGAGGGTAGGGCTTGTACATCTCCATGCTTCCGTAGCGCTTCTGTGCCCCGGCATCGGGGAACATGACCACTACCTCTTCGCCCTCTTCCAGCCCACCAAAGGGCGCTTCGTTGAAGCTGCGGAATGGGTAGTAGGAGCTTGCGTTCTCGCCCAGGTAGGCAAGGGTCAACTCGCTGTGAGGATCACACACGTAGATGTGCTCAAAGCCCAAGTCCTTGATGAACTCAGCCACGAAACGGAGGGAGCATTGGGAGCCGCCCCTGGAATCCCTGTCCATGCGCCCGTAGGGCATGTAGAGGATGCGAAGGCTCACATGCTTGTTATGAAGGTGCCGCTTCACCATCATCAGGTGGAAAAGATCCTCATCGCTTTCCCACTTCAGCACCAACCCATCGGGGTAGAACGGAACGTGGCTCATGTTCAATTCCCCGTTGGGGAACATCGTGCGCGGGATGGGATTGCCGGTTGCATCATAGAGCATCATTGACTCCTTGTTGTTTAATAGGTTGTTACCACCAGCTAGACGATGACGGTCTGCCCACGAACCCCGTCAATAATGGCTGTCACCGATGAAGTGCGAATGGGTGCATCCGGGAAGTCCGCGAAGAAGATCCAGCACCGCTCATCAACCTTCGGTCCAATGATGTCAGTGTAGGGAATCCACACACCATCCTTGGTGAAGGGAAAGAGCGGGAAATTGGCACCGCTGATCCGACGAACAAGCTTGGCTTCCGGGTCCACTTCAAAGATGCTGTTGCGGGTTGAAAACTGTTTCGTGGGCTGTGTCATTTAGAAATCCCCCAGGTGCCGCGCAGAGCGGTCAGGTTGCTATCCCAAAAGTGCAGCATCAGACGGGACAGCCCACCATGGGAAATGTCCATGAGCGAAGCCAGTTCGGCATGGGAGAAACCGGCACGGATACCGTACTCCAGTTCTGCCCTGCGCCCGAAGTGCTGGGAAAGCGTGTTCTTCTGTTTGTAGATTTTAGCCATGGCTAATCCTCGAAAATGTTGTGGATGTTGTGTTGCTTGAGCCGTTTCAGGACCAATTCCCGATTGGCTTTTTCATAGGCAGCGCGAACGGTATCAAGGTAGAGATGCTTGAATGACTGGCGAACGTCCTTATCCGCAAGGTTGGCTTCACGCTTCTCAAGCTGATCCCACTCCCTGGTGTTCCGCTCTGGTAACGGTCCAGGAGAGTTAATGGTCATGAATTTGTGATAGGCAGCGACATAGACCAAGTTCCACTTCTTGGACCCATATAACTCCCTTGAAACCCACTCGTAATCAAGGTATTGGCATAGGTCATACATCTGCTCCATCATGAGCAGGATTTGTGTCTCAGAAATGCCCTTAGGAGAAGCGCTTTCGTCTCCCCCGTTCTTTCTGCTGAATACTGATGGCTGCATGGTTGCTCCAAAGAATGGCTGGGGAGGTAGGATTCGGACCCACGAATGACGGGATCAAAACCCGTTGCCTTACCACTTGGCTACTCCCCACTGTATGGATCGATCTTGATCTCAAGATCGGGTAGCTCTTGTATATCTATACCAACCAAGGCTTTTGTAATTACTTCTTCAAGCATCTTCCCTCGCGCCTTTGCATAAAGATCCTGATGCATGTTGACCAAGGCGTTGAATACGTGCTTGTTTGAATAGTCTGGCTTGTCGTATATGTGCTTTGGATACGACGAATTGAAATCGTGAATGACCGTGACTAAATGGTAATTCCTGGTTTCAAAATCAAGTTCCAGGTGCCTTCGGTCGTATCCTTTGATCTTTGTTTCATACTTCAGGGTGCCGGTGTTGTATAAAAGATAATCCAGGATCTTGTCAATTTGTCCGGTCAGAAGCAGCACTTCCACATCATTAGCCATTGGCTACCTCAATAAAAAAGCCGGGGCACCACCACGGACCCCGGCTCCCCCAACATCACGCGCTAAGAACACAGCGCAGCAATGCACCCCACCACTACAAAGAAGACCGCGAAACAAGCCCATGCCGCGAAGCCGAACCAGAGAGGGCACGTAACCCACCACCAGGACCAAGCAATAACATTGGTCAACTTGAGGACCAGAAAAATCAGGAAGAGAATCGTCATGACACTCATACCGCCGTTTGCTCCTTGTTGATGGTTCATACCACCCTCCATGCATGATAGAACCCGCCCTGCCGTGCGCTTTGCTACGCTGGTGGCACCCAATCTAAAGGTTGAGGCGGGAGCCTTAAACCCTGTTCTGCGCTGACATGCCTTTGCTTAATTCCGGTGGCACCAGACCCACACGCTTTTGCAGGGATATTTGCTTCAGCATTCCACTGAAGCTGCCGGGTTTGTCAACTGCGCTCCGTTGATCGAGCTATTAAGGGGATTGCCCCACCCTTGCGGGAATTTAGGTAGCCACCGGACGATACACCACAAGTCTTAACCAGACCGGGATACGGGCTTGTGGTGCCAGATGCAGGCTTTGAACGGGTCGCTCCGTACGTTGTCAAGCCGATTGACTCTCAGCGCTGGCTACTACGGCTTGACCAAGCGCCTCTGTTTATCTGCATAACCAAAGATAAAGCAACCTACCAAAGTAAGTAAGGCACAGAATGTTTACAATCTCCCGCCCCGAAAGGTGGATGTTGAACCGTGCGGTCCCTGGTTCTGAGGGCGTTTCTGTGACCATCACAGGTTGGACATGCTGATGCACCACAACCTCTTTGGTAGTCTTGTGCGTGATGATTCTTCGCTTGCTTTGATTGCGCGGCATGTGCGCCCCCTCGTTAATGAACGGTAACGATTGATTCCTCAGTTGAAACCTGGACTCCTGGCGGAAGAGTTACCAATGTTTCGCTGAAGTAGTTCCAGAACTGGGTAGTGCCATCCGGCATGATCCAAGGCTTTGTGCAGCAGCCCCAGGAGTCAATCGAATGCATCTGCCCGTTAGAAGTCGTAAACGCTGTAATTATGCAGCGAGATTCTTTCCTTCCGGGACTGCACCCCAACGTCAGGGCAAGGATGATGGCGAGTAGAACTTGTTTCATTGAAACCTCGAAAAATGATCGGCGGGGCGTGATGGCTTTTCACCACCGACATACAGGATTCCCGTCAGAATTACCTGATGCTCCTATTTTCGCTTTGCTTGAGCCGTTTTAGCGCTACCGACTCTCCCTCTACGTTTTTCTGAGCTAACGCCCCATGGATTTGGTAAACCCACAGTCTCCAGGTCAGGTAATCACTCCTTCTGGCAATACTGTGGGGTATTTGGTGGAGCTAACAGGGATCGAACCTGCGACCTAGTGCTTGCAAAGCACCCGCTCTCCCATCTGAGCTATAGCCCCTGATATTGCCGCTTAGTCGAATCGCGGTTCACCCCTAATGGACCGGTATCTGTTTGCTCCTTGCGGAGTTTCTGTGCCGTGGGGTTTGCAGGTCCGGTTATCCTGCCCTCTTCTACTTCATACCACCTAGATTTCCGGGATCGGAAACTCAAAGAACTCCAGGCAGTCAACGAAGAAGCCGTAGAAGTCGTTCACGAGAGAATGGGGAATGTCCTTCCCGAATTCCTTCTCATCGAACAGCCGAACCATTGCCAGCTTCAGCCCTTCCCTTTCGCTGAAGGTGTCTTCAGACGAGCACAGGGACCAACCCAGCCTCAGTGCCCCGTCCTCGTGCCTGAATGCCACCAGGACGCCCTTGCGCTTGCCGTTGCGACCGTTCACATACCGCTTGATCATGACTTCTCCTATGGAAATTTTCTGCTGTGATTATTCACATGATAGGTGTCTACACTCCGTTGGATTCCCAACGTCCTCCGACCGCAGTAGAGAGGAACTTCCAGCTTCTCAGGCTGGCGTGCGTTAAACCCCGGCAAGGGTTGGGTCATGACTACGGGATTGCCGCCCCGATTGGCGATGGGTGAGGGGATCGAACCCCCGGAACCTTTCGGTTCACTTGTTTTCAGGACAAGCGCAATCGACCGCTCTGCCAACCCACCATCTACTCTTTTACTGTATTACCACCCCCGCGCCAGTCTCCGAATAACCCTAGCTCTCTGGCTTCCCTCATTCCTTTGGCTACAACTAACCACGCTAAGTAAGGCATGTTCTTTCTTGTCAGATTGCATCTGATACACGCTGGAACAACATTGCTAGTTATATGAGGAAGGCTATTATCCACTCGATCAAGCGTTAGTTTGCCTGAAGTTTCCCCACAGTAACAACACCCCTTACCAAGTAACTCCATGATCCAGTCAGTGGTTAAATCATTGGTCCAACCGCGCTTTGCATCCCCACCATTGGAATCTTGTTTGATAACCAGGGCAATATCATAGGGGTTTTTGGAACTTCGCAGTTGCTTGGCGTATTCTGACCCTTTAACTCTTCGGGCTTGTAGCTTCTTCGGATCGGTTTCTTTCCTTCTTGGGTAAGTTGCCTTCCTGATAGAATCACAAATGACACAGGTTTTACGGAAAAAGACTAAACCCTTTGACTTTCTATACGATGGTATCACTTCTGGGAACGCCTTAGCACATGTGTCACACACAAAGCCTTCCTTCGTTCTTTTTGTGGACATGCGCATATACCAACTCAGCGTGTCCATAGAACATTGTTAGCCCCCCTATAGGGTTGGTATGATATTGCCCTGCGTTCCGCGAGAACCAGGGCTGGTGTCAGCTTTAACCTAATGACACGTTGAACTATCCCGACAATGCTACAGTTACGATGTGGGACGGTAAGGGAGGGTCTTATGTGCTGTATCACACAGGCTTCCTCTAGCCTTCGCTGCCGCGATTTGGAGCAGGGAAGTGTGGTGTTTGATGCCCTAGTCCGCAACAAACCTTCATCCACACCTTAATCCCTGCATGATAGTTCTACGTTTGTGCATACACGCCACGTAGAAAGGTGTCGGGTGCGGTCTAAGCGCATTCAGACCTGTATCCAGAGCAGCGCTACCCCAGGTCATGTACCCTACTTCACGCTTTAATTGGACCATCATGGGGCACGCTACATCGGCTATCCCTGTGGAGCTTGGACGCTCAATCCACACCGTCACGTTTAATGATGATCCTTAGGCGCATCTTGCCGGATTTGAACCGACCATGACTATTGCGCGACAGCCATGACAACCAACATAAGATGCATTCATGCGTTGATTCTGATGATGGACGCATCCCCATCAAGAGGTTTCTTTGTCTATGGAGCAACCTACTCAACAACCGCCAGCTTTTAACAATTAAGAGGGCGCTGGTCCCTACCCTTTTCTCGGTTTTTGCAAGGTTCCGAAAAAGGATGAACAACTAACCTTTGGCGAGTCTGGCTGGATTTGAACCAGCGGCATCTTCCTTAACAGGGAAGCGCTCTAGGACCGGACTGAGCTACAGACCCAAGGGAGACAGGGGACGGATTTGAACCGCCGTATTACCGGATGCGCTATCCGGTGGCTTTGAATTGACCAGACTTAGCTACCCTGCCGTGGTGATGGCTTGAGGAACCATCGTGAGATTGATTTTGACTGTTGTTTTCAGGAACAGCCCCAGGTTGTCGCCCAGGTTGACCAATACATCCAGCACTTATTTCAGTTCGGTATGCTACACGAACCCAGGTTTCACACGCTGTGCGCAGAACGCTTGGAAACGTCTTGATTTGGTGGATCTGGCGAGAGTCGAACTCGCGTCCAAGAAGGTGAACCCACAAGAGTTTTATCAGCATCTTAGCCTCTGAATCGGGAGGCACCGCATGTCAAGGTGCTTGGTTTTCCTAGTTTACTCGCCAGCTAGGAGGCGCATCATTTAGGCAGCTACAGCAAAAGCTCCTGCGCGGCGGTAACGACGGAAAGCAACAACATTGGACTTCTTGTTGGTGTTGGCAGTTTTGTTTTAGTTGATTTGATGACCCAGCCCTTCAACTACCTGGGGATGCCTCTTTGCGAATCAGCACGAACCTGTCGAAACCTTTACAGACCCATGATAGGTAGGGTAGTTTAACGTCTTGCCCCAGGACGTAGGGGTGCCGGTTAAAGCGCCCTCCACCACTCCACAATTATCAGCATGGAGACTGTTTCTTGCGCCCTCTCTTTGATTCCTACCACCGATGGTTGCTAGTCTCAGCTACTAGCGCGTCACCATTCCTAATGAAGCCGGTGATTCTTGCCCTCCCGTAACTTTAATGGCGCGGGACGTAACCGCCCTTTCGGGCTACCATGCTCTTTGGCTCTCAGTGCCCTTTAACGGAATTGAACCGCCTCTCGTCTTTACCAAAACTCAGCAACCGAACAGGAATTGAACCTGTATTTTTGGTAGGGGAAACCGGGATCGAACCGATGACCTTCACCGTGTAAAGGTGTTGCTCTACCAACTGAGCTATTCCCCTGATGACAGGAAGTGTCTGCTCCGATTCGCCCCATGAGTGCTTGCTTGATAAGCAGAACCCGCACTCCAGCTTTTTGCGTAGACCGGCATCTTCCTGGCGTTGCAATCGTTCAGTTGCGCGTGTACGCTCTCGGGACTGTTCGCTCCGACCCCGTTGCTGTCGTGTGACAGCTTCACGCCGGGGAATTCACCCTGAGTTTCAATCCAAGTCTTCGGGTTCCATCCTTGGAAGGGTGCGATTGAATGGGAAGACCCATAACCGCTGACAGGCTAGGGACGGACTTGATCCCCGAATACCCTTTGTTACCGTTTACCGTATCCGGGACGGTGCTGGACGGGCTGCTTCCAGCTTTAGAGTCCATACCGGGGGAGGCTTTCGCCCACGAGTCCGGTATCCCCTGTCTTGGGCGGGTAAGCTTCCCAACTTACCTCGCATCGAGGTTTTACCCTGGATAGGTGCTTTTTACCACCTTCGCGCCCGGTCTTAGTCTTTGGGGATTGCAAGCCGCTGAAGACCTTCCTGTGACATCCAGGACGGTAGGTAGGTTTCTACCACCAGCGCTTCACACTCATCAAAGAGATCACTGTAAATCTTCTTCAGGAACCTTGCCAGCCGATCATCCTTCCAGCTTGGCGTAGCGTGCCCACCACTACTCAGGTTGATCCACCACTTGTTTTCCACCAAGCTATAACAAAGCTGCCCATTCGCTACCAACAGATGCAGATTCGGTTTGCCTATGAAGTTCATGAGCTTGGGAATCTCAAGCAGATAAAGCAAAGCAGCTTCGTATTGCATCATTGGCTCAAAGAAAAACCAATGTGGTTAGATTGAAATAGGATGATCAAGCCCCGTCCTCGCCATCACCCAGGGGTCACAAATTATGAGCATAGACCCCGCCCCGCCGATCACTTGTGAAACGTCACACTAAGCCAGAGGACCATGTAGTCCCAACACGCCTTGTAGTAACCTAAGCTGAATTCCATCACATCTCACGAGGATGGTAGATAGTGACGCGACCCTGCTTGATCAGACCAGTCCCAATATGAGTCGGGATGTCGATCTTGAAGCCCTGCTGATGATTGAGGCTCAAGGCACGCCGCACGTACTTCATTGCGTAGGTGTCTGCCTCATCCGCATTCGGAGCGGCGATATAGAGATCAACATTGACTTTTACCTTGAAGCGCTTGCATTCGTGATGCACTGCTACTTCCGTGGTTGTTGATGGAATCATTTGAAACCCTTTCTAAACGGCTACCGACAAAATGGAAGGTATGATAGTGGACTTCCCGCACGTATTTTAGGGAAATGTGCTTGCTGCATTCTACGACAGAGCCATCACTAGGAGGTTGTAGCAGCATCGCACGATTCTTGCACTCTGGCGCTTCCCTTATGCCAGTCCATCAGAGCACCAAAGCGGGAGGGGTTCGGAAGCCGCTTTTTAAGTTATTCATGATTCAGTGGGGATGTTTTGCAAATCCCATTCTGCATGAACTTCACGATGACAGTTAGCACAAAGGAGATCACATTTTTCTAACTCTATTGCGATCTTGAACCAAGCTCTACCGAAGGCAGAGGAAATCGCAAATTCTTTTTCACTCGGAATTCGATGGTGAAACTCCAACGCCGATATGCACTTCTTGTAGCCGCATATCATACATTTACCACCCTTGTGCTGAATGCACTTTGCTTTGAGCCGGAACCTTTTTGTAGTAAGGCTGCAATTAGCACAGTATTTGCGAAGTCTTTCAAACGGCGACATTACCTTTCCGCAACGTTCGCAATTAGTCCATTCATGTTTCCGATAATCTTGTTTTGAAAAGTTCACCGTGTTATGTGTGCCAAACGGAGTGCAAGCTAAACAGTATTTTCGCTTTTGTAGATTCCGCTTTTTACCGCCGATTACGACTGAACCGCTGAACTCTTTACCACACTTTCCACAGGTTTTCATTACCGCACTGGAAGCATTACCACAAGGCAGTAATTTATTAGGCAGGGGTAGGACTCGAACCTACGACCCTTTACGGCATAATTGGTGCGTAGCACGGAATCAGCCTACTGCAAGTAATGCTCTACCAACTGAGCTACCCTGCCTTTCCCTTTTCAAGGAACTACTTGCACACCAGAGCGGCGAGGTTTGCCGCAACCTGCACTGCCTTTTCGGCGTGCGCCAGGGAAGCGTCCTTGGCTTTGATCTTGGTGGCGATCTCTTCTTCATGCGCCTTGATCTTGGCAGCGATTTCTTCTTCGCTGGTCTGAATCTTCGCCTTCTCCTTGGCGGCAATAGCCTCCAGCCGGTCGATGGCGTCATGGAACTCGATGAGGATGTTCTTTACCGAATCCCGGTAGAACAATTTCTTGAAAAGCTTGACCAGAAACATGTTGCCTCCATTGTGGGTTGTTTGTTGCGATTGAAAAAGGTTGGTTACGGAAACTGGATTTGAACCAATATTCGCTGCGTCAGAGGCAGGTGTCCTACCGGGTTGGACGATTCCGCATCGGTTGCTCTATGATGTTTCTTACCACCACATGATATTGGCTGGCACTGGGTTTGCTGCTTTAGCTGTCTCTTTACCCAGTGCCAACCTTCCCCGGTTGCCCTTATGAGGGCACAGCGTTTTGCTGCATCGTTTCTTCGGGGGTTATTTGATCAAAATCAGACCGATGTATTGCCCACGCTTCTTGAAGCCGAAGGTTCCTTTGATGGCACCGTTCACCATGTGGGGAATCATCGCAATGAAGTCGTCCTGGAACACGTTGTAGGTTGCACCAGTAACGTAGTTCCGCATGGTTACGTGGGCACCTCGGTTGTGGGATTGCATGGATACGAATTCGAGAACTTCGGTGAACTCTGCGGCATCAACCATCGTGATTGTGTCGTAAATCGGTTCGTTCCAATTCGCAGTCCCATCAGGGCTCTTCTTGTATCCCGCGAAGTATTTGCTGCTGTTGCCTCGATCTCTTCGCGGCACGCTTCCGTCACTCAGTGTCGGTATTTGAAGCACTGTCTTAGCCATTCTTACCACTGATCTTTGTTTCATTCGTGATGGGGTCCAGCAGCTTGCGGAACGCTTCAGGAACACATTTGGGATCAAGAACAATGATGCGCGAAGGGTAAGTCAAGGTTCCCTTTCGAGAAAGAAGCTTGGGTCCGCGCCAGTAATCATCGATCCCGATTACCGTCATTTTGGTGCCGTTGATTGCCAACACCTTTCCGATCCTGAGTCCTGCGCTGTCGCCCTGCGTGATGGCATAAGCGATCAAGCTACCTACGTTGATGTCCTGCTCGGTTTTGTCCTTCAGAGCCATTATCTACCACCCTTCCGGCATTTCGATGTTCTCAGGGACTATGCAGAACATCGGGGCAATGTCTTGATCGGTGTAGCCAGCCAGCCCACAACCCACCCTCGTAAGCTCAAACTGAAGCTCGGGATGGCTCTCTGCGAACTTGATGAACTGGTTTACGTGAACCTGAATCTCTTCAAGGCTCAAGGAAACCCAGGGGGTGGCTTTGGTCGGCAGAGCGTAGGAAGAGCCTTGTAGACCCTCTCCCTGCCCATAAAGCGCCCCTCTCTCATCCATGGCGAACTTGGCAGCACCCCGTCTGTGGATGCCTAACCGGTTTGAGCCGAAAACAAAAATCTTCATCCTTCCCTCCATTGGATAGGTCTTGCATGATAAGTAAGTTTTCAAGGATCTTGGTTGTCGCCTTAACGACTCTTGTTTCTACCACCAACAAAAAACCCGCAGCATGTGCGGGTCTTCTGCTGTTGTTGGCTTTGGGTTACAGGTAGTTGATCAGAACCCGAACATCACCGGCAGCGCACACAGTGGCGTCAAGATCGGTCGCCGCAGCAGTGATTGCGATTCCGATACCGGTTGAGAAGTAGGAACCAAACAGACCGAACTCGATTTCCTTTGATCCTGAAGCGGGAATTGTGATGGTGCTGTATGGGGTGCTGGTGCCGACAGTAGGAGCAACCGCCAAGTTATACAGACGCACGTAACGAGCGCTGGTGGCGTAGTTGTTCAAGCTGAGGGAGAAAATCTTACCAGGAGTAGCCTTTACCGCAGCCGCGTTGGTTGTCGCCGCCGCCAATACTGAGTACTGTGACAGGGAAGCCACGTTGGGGCTGATTGTGGCATTCAGAGCAGGATCGGTAGCCAGGGGAGCCGTGGAAGCAGCCTTGACAGCCGCCATGCTCACACCATCAGTGATGCGGTTGTAGAAGCCAGACGCAATGGCAGGACCGGCAGTGATTGCCGCCACGGTGCCAACGGTGGTGACTGTGCCGCTGGCGATTGTCGCCGTGGTCTGAAGGTTGGCAGCGGTAGGCTGGTTGACGGTTGCAAGCCTGGGATCAAGGTCAGAGGTTGAGAGCCGGGTGAAAGCCTGGATCGTGCCGCCAGCGAATACCGTTGTGATGTTGCACTTGAGGTAACGGTACGCGGTCTTACCAGAGAAGAACCGGTAAGTTGACGCCGCGATGCTGATTGCAGCCTGGATGGGTGCGCCAGTGCCCACGGCATCATCGAACACGGTCAGAGTGACCCAGTTCACGTTGTCGTTACTGCCCTGGAAAGTGACCGCACCGGAAGAGATACCAGCAGAGCCATTCACCTGACAATAAAACGAACGGAAAGATGTTGGGTATCCGCCAACTGTGTCAATGCCGGTCGTGCCACCAGCAGCCAACATGATGTTGTTGCCAGCCGCCGACTGGGTAGCTGCACCAGTAATGCTCAAATCGTTCTGGTCTGAAGCCATGGTGACAGGCAGAGCAGCAGCCGAAGCAGCCACACCAAGAGCGATATTCGCACCGCCCACAGCGCTCATGTTGGTCATCAAGCGCCCGGTCGCATCGGTGAGGATGTTGCGTGCGTTGGTTCCGTCTGAGCCGCCCATAGGAACGGGGTTTGCAGCAATCGGGCTACCAGCCGCAATGGCACCCTGCGCGATCACACTTGGAGCAGGATCGACAGCAAACGCATGAGGATTGATCTGGAAGCTTGCGGTTCCTGAAGTCCATGCGCTGGCAACAATCTTGAAGTGGGTTGCACCCCCGCAGAGGAAGTCCCATGCCCGTCCAGTGTTTGCCGGAAGCACACCTGACACGAACTCGCTGATCCCAGTATCGGTGCGTGAACCAGCCACACCATACCAAGTCGCCCCACCATCTGGCGAAGCAAGGAAGCTCACGTTCACACCAGCATAGGTTCCCTGCACTGAAGCCGTGAGCGCACCAGTGTTCGGCACAGCGAAAGGACCGATTACTGAAGCGGCGGTTGTGACGTTGCCAGCGGTTCCAGCAGCCTTGTAACCCTGGATGGTTACAACGGCATTTGTGATGTTCACATTGGGCGTGCCGCTTACCGCGACAGTCCATACACCAGCCTGATTCACAGCCCCGATGGTATTTGCGCCGGTAGGAAGTGCGGGAAGCGCAGCCAGAGAGACAGGCTGAGTAGCTTGCCAGAAGGTGCCTGAAACCGGCTGAGTGGCTTGGTAGAATGAACCTGAAACCGGAATGGTTCCATTCACGTTTACAGCGCCAATCGTGTTCGCCCCAGTGGGGAGTGCAGGAAGCGCCGACAATGATACGGGCTGTGTTGCTTGCCAGAAAGTCCCGGTGACAGGCTGTGAACCGGGGAAGAAGGTTCCGCTTACGGGAACAGTTCCAACGATACCTACGTTACCGATGGTATTGGAACCAGCAGGAAGCGCACCTGTGAGGGTTGCCGTTCCACTACCGCCCGAACCACCGCTTGAGCTACCGATACCAAGCGCAGCAGTATTTACTTTTGATGGCATATTACTCAACACCCTTAACATGAGCATTGAGGATCGGTGATCCTGTCAATGCGCTTGTAACCATGTAGAAGGAAGTCAAGGAATCCTTCGAGATTGTCAGAAAATCCGTGGGAAGCGCTACGGTATCCATGGCGAACGTTGCAAGCCAGACGAAGGTATGCCCGTCATCTGCACCGTACAAGTCAACCTGGGCTGTGCCTGATCCGGCGATTGCCACCGTAAAAGACTTAACCCCATCGTTGCATACTTCTGTTGGACCGGTAACGGCAGCGCTAACGTTTGTCAGCAACTTCTGGATTCCGCCGTTGAAATCAATAGGCATGAGTACCCCCTTGTTTGGGGGTATTACCACCAATCGATTTTGAATTCACGAAAAAAGGAACCACCGATGTGATTCCCTTATATCTACCACCAGTGCTATTCTGGCGGCTTTGCTACCCAGTGTGGGCAGATTCGGCAAGCATCAGTGCATGTAAATAAAAAATATCCTGGGTTGATCAGCTTTGGATTGGTGCAGCGAAGCTTATGAGTTTGAGCTTGGAGGATGTGTGCCCAATGAACGCAAGTAGTCAGATACTTGCATCCATACACATCCTCCAAAGTTTTTACTTTCATTTTAGCAATTCCGCCAAATCGAGGGTGATCACGTTGGGAACTTCCATGAGCCGCTTGTTGGTGCTTTCGGCTACACAAGCCAGCACTACAGCCTTGGGGAACCCATTGAGAGGATGAGTCATGGTGCCGCTACCGGAGATCACGACAAACTTTGCCGTTTCCCATGCTGCACTTCCATTCAGCTTGTCGTATGCAGCCCACATGTCGTGGACCATCATGACGTAAAGGCTATCCTGGTGCGTGGTAGCGTAGTTGAAGGTTGCACACTTCCAGCCATGATTGCGAAGCCAGGAAAGCACCGGCTTTGGGTCGGTATCCTGCGGCGGTCGCGTGTAGAAATGTTTCTCTACAATTACCGCCTTATCAGGACCGCCAAACTTGGCAAGAATGTTGTCTTCCAGCCTACCAAAGTCCTGGTTAAGTCCTGCACTACGTGCGCTGAAGAAGAGATAGTTCCCATCAACGAATAGGGAAATACTGTTTTGTATATCTTGGGACATTACAAATTCTCGTGCGGGGGTGGTCCAAATGCTGGAGAAGGATTGACGGAAGGCTCACCGGCTGGCTCGGGGATTACCTTGGGTGCCACAACGGCAGCAGGAACCTCGGATGCCTGGACCTCTGAGGAAGTCTCAGTGTCGGGGATGCCCAGCTTTTCATTCAGCCACTTCAACGCACCTTCGGGGGTGCCATTGTAAACGACTTCGCTATGCTGGATGCTACGGTCCATGATGGTCAAAAGGATCTTGCCATCGGGATAGTAGCCGTAAGTACCCTCGGCGGTATCAGCGTTGAGAGCAACGATTGCAGTATTGATCGGAAGGCTCATTCAGTTCTCCTTAGATTCAGGAATTACCACCAATACAAGAAAAGGGAGCCTAAGCCCCCTTCCCTCTCATTCATGTTTCACGAATTGTGAAAGTCACACCAGTTCGCAACCACCGGCAGTGCAAGCCAGTTCATGTGAACCGGTCGTGGTGTCTGACTTCTCGTATTCCGCCAGGATGCCCCACTTGATGTTCGGCATCTTGTTCACGAATTCGTTGTAGGTGGCTTCATCACATTCCTGATAGGGTGCCTGTTTGTAAACAGCATCCGACTCAAAGTGAGGCAGGAACGATACGCCGCCGATCTGGTTGAAGTGCTTGAATACCCAAGCGCCAACCTCCATCCACTCGGCTTCGCGCACGTAAACTGTGATGCTCACGTTATGTTCACACCAAGCCTGTTTGTAGACCATGTAAAGTTCCAACTGCTCAATCGCAGTGCGGTCATTACGCAACACAGCGCCCTTTGGAGCCTTCTGAGGGAAGCTGAAAACGTAGGTGGACTCAGGCTTGTAGGCATCAGGCTCACAAGGAACACCCTGGTAGTACATCATCTGGCTCAAGGGGTCTTTTACATCGCCGCGCACGGTGCGGATGTAGTATTCAGAATACCGTGGGTGGATGCCGCTGGCAGAGTCCACAAGCTGTGACACTGTGCCTGAGGGCTTCACGGTCGTGATTGCCACACTCTGATTGATCCCAAACTTACCGGACCATTCAGCATTGGTATCAATGGCAATCCGCTTCATGTCATCCAGGAACTTACGAAGGACAACCTCACCCAGCGAACCATTGGTGAGAGCGTTATCCATGATTCCCGTCATGGAAACGCCAAGCAAACGCTCTTCCTCTGAATTCTTCTTCCAATCCTTGCGAAGATAGCGGAAGTTTGTCAAGGTTGACTGCATTGTGCCCAAGATCACAGCCAGCCGCACCTTCTCTGCAATGGTTTCCGGCGTGTCGTTCTCGCGGATCACCACTTCAGTCAGATTGCAGAAGGACTTGCTGCGCAGGAGAATTTCAGCGCAAGGGTTGGTCCCGAAGTCGAAATTAGGATCGCGCCGACCGGACTTCACAGCCTGTTTCTTCGCGGCTTCACGGTTGAAGATCCCACGTTCGCCAGATTTGGAGTCATACAGCGACAACCACTCACGCATGAAGACGCCAATTTCCGGCTTCTCTGTATAGACAGCCGAATTGTTGGCAAGCCGACGATGGGGTTCTGTCACCCACCACTGACCCGACTTGGCGTTGCGCATACGCTCATCAGACAGGTTGCTCAAGCTGATACAGGCGGAACGGCGAACACCACCCACCACAACGATGTCAGCAATCTTGCAAGCAATGTCGTGACATTCCAGGCTGGTGAGTTTGCGCCCAGCAGCCTTGTTGAACACCTGGACGGTAAACTTGAACAGGTCTACAAGGGGCGCAGGACCGCTTGCACGCCCTCCAAAGGTTTTGAGCTTGGCACCGGACGGGCGAACCTTTGAAACGTCCCAGGAGGGCACCTGACCGCTGTAGAGAAGGCTGATAAGCTCACGGAAGGCAGACGCCCATCCGATCTTGCTATCTGCTACGCCGATCACGGTATCTGAAGTGTGGAAATCTTCAGCCACAGTGGGGAGCATATTGACGCTCTGGCGTTCGACACTGAAGCCTACGCCGGTTCCGCACATGAGGATGTACATGATCTCATCGAAAGCGCGGGGATGATCGATGGCAACATAGCTGCAATTGAACCCAGCTACATTATCCCTTTCAAGTGCGGGTCCGGCTGTCATGAACGCACGCATTGAGGGCATGATACGCATTGAATGCACGGCATCGCGCAATTCACGCAGAGTAAGATCGTCTACAAATCCTTTCTTCTGGAAGAAGGCGAAGTATCGATCCACGGTTTCATCCCAGGTTTCCCTGCGATTTAGATCATCCCTCCATCGAGCATATCTGCTCATGTGGATGAACTGCTGGTATTGTGTGAGACTCACAGTATTGCTCCTATAAAACGAAAAGGACGAGCGAGAGGGTGAATTACCACCGCTGCACGCCCGTCCTTGGAACCCATCCGCAGACCTATTCCTTGCCCTTAGCCTTCAAGGGTTTGTTCAAAGCCTGAAGTTCAAAACCCTGAACCGGGTTCAAAGAGATGATGTCAACATGGTCTACAAGCTTCAGCTTCAGGGCATCTTCCGGCATCAGCCAGAGATCCCGCGCCCCGGAGTCCTTGATAAGCTTCTTCAGCTTGGCGGTAGTGGTCTTGCAGTTCTTGGCGATCTCATCCAGCAGCATTTCATTGAGCTTCACATCATGCTCAACCTGCGCGGCGATCTCATCAATCCCACTGTAGCCGATACCACCGGACAAGCCGTGGATCATCGCCGTGGACTTGGGAGACATGAAGCGTGCCTGAGAAGTACCGGCAGACAGCAACAGCGCACCAGCAGAGAATGCATGAGAAGCGTTGTACGTAATCCAGTCCATTCCACTTGACCGGATCGTATTCAGCATCTCGAACGCTGCGTAAACTTCCCCGCCAACCGAATTGATTTCCAGCAGAGCCACTTCTGACTGCCGCTGGTACTTCAACTTGTCAACAGCAGCACGAAAGTTCTGTGCAGTGCGTTCGGTGATCTCGCCACGAATGGTAATGACGGGAGCGTAGTTACTAAGCATGGATGGACCCTGACCGAGCGCTTCCATCAACTCAAATTCTTCTTCACCAGCGGTGGATGGAATTGTCTTCTTTGAAAGTTTACCGAGGACGTTATTCAGCACCCGATACTGATTGCCATTCATTAATACTCCTTTGGAGACTCAATACCACCATCAAGAATGGTTTGAGTGTCGTTGAATTGCTCGATGACCCTTCGTGAGTCCTTTACTCCGTTTACTACCAACTCACCCATCACCCGAAGATTCTCCATTTTCTTGATGGTGAGGGTCGCGTACTCGTGATCGTACTTGAAGCCCAGCACCCTAGATGAATTCGAGGAACCATCAAGCATCCACATCAAAGCCTGGGTGATCGGATTGTATTCGGGTTTTCCTACGGTTTTCGCCATTTCGGCTCCTGTCGCGTTAATGTACTTAAATTCTTATTGCAGTTATTTAAGTACTTAATTAAGAATTATAATCTATGTACTGTTGTTGTTATAAATCTATTGTACTTGAAAGGTAGGTGTACATGTACTAGCCAAACCCCCTCTTCCCCCTATACCACCACTCCGCACAACACCCATTTTGTGAAAAAGTTTCGATTGGTGGTATTGACAAGTGAAAGGCATTAATGTATGGCACTTAACAGCGGCAGCACACGTAACAAACTCCATGTTTCAGCTTCGATGCGGGGTACTCAGAACCGTGTCAACTCAAGTTTCGCTGAAGACCTTGCCAAAGATTTCCCGGATGATCCCGAAATGCAAGCCTGGATTGAAGCGAACAAAAAGGGCTTGAACAGCCCTAATGCGGATGGCTCCATTCCGTTTGGAGCAGACCGGCTGGATGACTATGAGCGAAACAAAGCCCGTGCAGCAGAACCTACCACCGATCACTGTAGGGACCGCAAGGGATGAACTGAAGACGCTTGGCGAAGCGTATGGGTCCAAGGACATAAAGTTCGATGACCCGAAAGCTGCAAAGCGGCAACGCATGTCAAAAGCCTTCCTTGATGGCAGAGCCAAGCAGCACGAGGAAAAGCGAATGACGCGCAACCCACCAAAGACAGCCAAAGAGCGCACGCAGGTTGATCGTGCGGATATTTTCATGGAAGCAGAAGTCAATGCCGATCCCGTACAGACAGTGCGTGCGCGGTTGACAAAGATGTGGATCATGGAATGCAAGGTGAATGACGATCTGTATTTGGCAGAGGTTATTGACAACTCTGCTCTATCAGCGTCCAACAAGCGCCTCTTGGAGCTTTCCCAGGGGTTGAAGGCTCTCCCGAGCCAGACAACCGGCGAGAACAAGGGCACCCAGCGGAGCACCGCAGAACTCATTGAGGATGCTATTAAGGTCGAGCGGAAAGAATCCGTTGAAGCTCTTGAGCTTGGTAAGAGCATGATTGACAAGGCTGATACTGCTTTCGGTGAAGGTTCTTGATGGCTGCCCTTCCCGCTAACAGTGCGCTTAGACTAAAGGAAGACCCTTTTCTAGCGCTTGATGTTCTGATGCAGGGAATCAGTCTTCCTCCGCATCAGCAATACCAGTTGCGCGAAATGTGGCGTGCAACATATATCTATAGCTCTTCGGGACGTTCTACTGGCAAAACAGTATTTACAGCCATCTTTCTTCTTCTGTGGTGTGCTACTCATCCAGGGACCAAGGCTCTTTGCTTGGGGTTGAAGTTCACTACACCCAAACTCCTATTAGAAGCAGCAGAAGGCTTCCTGAAGAAATTTCCAGAAATCGCCAAATGCATCCAACTAACCGCATCAAATGACTTCATCCTCCATGGTTCCGACCGCTGGACCATGAAGTTCAAAAATGGATCGGTTATCACAGCCCTGCCCTCTGACATCAACAAAAAGGGTGCGCGTGTTCGTGGTTTCCGTTGCTCAATTCTTGTCATTGACGAAATTGCCGCTATTCCAAGCGAGATTGTGCGGCAGGTATTCATGCCCTGTTGTTCAATCACCGATGATGAGGGATACCGGAAGGTAATCAAGCTCACTACCGGTGGCTTCCGTCCGTCCGCTGCTTGGGATGATTGCCGTGAACATTACCGGCAAGTTAGGGCTGGCAATACTGATTACGCCTTCTTCAACTTCACCTATCTCGATGTTCCGCCCGAATTCAATTTCATTATTGATAGGGAAGCCATCGAAAATATGATTGCCAATTCTTCCCCGGATGAAGTAGCGCGGGAAGTAAACGGAGCGTGGAGCGAGGCGGGTGGTAATTATTACTCAGGCGGGATGCTTGAGCGTAATCGGCTTGCCGCCATCAACAACGAAATCTATCCCGAGACTACCGGCGAACGTGGCGCGGTTTACGTCATTGGGATTGACCCTGCTGCGCGGGGAACCGATCATACCGCAATGGCAGTCCTCAAGCGACTGGCACCCCGTAGATGGGCTGTAGTTGAGAGCGTTTCTCTCAATTTCAGAAAAGCCTCCATGGAAGAGAACGCCAAACTCTTGATGGAATACATTGAGCGTTACGACCCTGAATACATTGGGCTTGACCGCAATGGTGGTGAGCAGCTTATTCAGGAAATGAAGATTTACTTTAAAGACCGTCCTGATAACTGCCCAATCAACATGGATGCAGAATCATGGGAAAGAGGGCGCAGAATTTGTCGCCAGTTCGTCCCAACGGGCACCGGCAAGGATAACAACACCAGACTCAATGCGCGGCTCCTGAGGGCACTGGACGGCAACGGCACACCTGAATTGCTGCTCCCTGGAAGCACTCCTGAGGATTCCGATTTCGAGCGGTTGGACTCCATCGACAAATTGCAAGTCCAGCTTTTGAGCATCCAAGCAACACCAATGGAAGCCCAAGCTGGTTTGTTCAAATTCTCTAGCACTATCAAAAAGGACCGATATTCGGCACTCCTGTACGCCTTTAACGCCGCTGAAGAGCTTGTGGAAGGTGAAGAGGACTTTTACGGCAATGCCAACGGGGCAGAGGAAGAACAATCCTGGGTAGCCGGAAGGTTGTAACTCTCACTAAACACAGAATAGGTTAGGGGCATACATGGGCAATCGTCTACAAAATTGGATTATCGAAAAATTGGACTTGGTTAGCTTCCTCAAGGATGCTAACACGGCTCGTGAACAGGCAGACATTCCCGCCGTAGGCATACCCAACCAGACCCTCCCCGCGAACCAGGGCGACACAACCGTAGCTGGCGATCTCACTTCCAACGTTGGACCGGCAGCAAACAAGCTCACATTCGCCCGTAAGGAAATTCCGAAGCCTTCTGATACTGACAACCTCATCCAATACATTAAGCAGTGGCGTGCGCAGCTTCGCATTCGTCCGGTGCTTACAGAGCTTGGTGAGGCTATCTGTGATGGCTTCCGTCTTCGTGGTACACCTGAAGTAGAGCTTTGGGCGGCAAAGTCCCGTCTGACAGCCAAGCTTGTCCGTATCGTCCTGGAATTGGCTACGGTGGGCTGGTGTGTCGTGTACGTGAGCGAAGACCCCAAGATGCCCCCTACCCTCACCGTTCTCAACAACGTGGGCGTGAAGCGGGATGTCTACGGCAACGAGATCATTTACCTTCAGCTTACCGATGACGTAAAGACCATCATCAAGGCAAACAGCACCGCTTACCCTGCCTATTGGAGCCAGCAGCTTGACATGGCTGGTGGTGTGAATATCACACGTATCTATGGACAGCCCGGTCAAGCTCCCAAGCCCGGTGGCAAGCTTGTCCAGGGTGGAGCGTATTTCATTACCGTAGAAGGTGATGCGGAAGACACACTGCCCGTTCCTCCTTGCTATCCCTTCCTGGGTGAAGCATCTGATGCAGAGCGCATTTCGGATTCCATGGGTGGATTCGTGGATGCTGTGAAGTATTACATGATCCATGCGAAGGTTGGTAATAAAGAAGGAGCAGACAAACGAGATGGGCGCGAGAAGCCACCTAGCAATGCACGCCTCAAGGATGTTTTCAATAGTTTGTCTGTGGGCTTTAGGGCTGGTGCCCTTGTCACACCAAGTGACGTAGAAGTTGAATATAACGTCCTGAAGGATGATCCCTTCGCCATTGCGAAGAAGAACCAGAAGGAAACCGCGCAGAATCTTCGTAAAAATATCGGCGTGCCCGATTACGAAGGCGCAAATTCAGACGGTGCCGTTGCGTTCATGGCGCGGGGTTTCTTGCCCTCCATGCATTTCATTCGGCACGCTTGTCTTGTCGATCAGTTCTTGAAGCAGTTGATTGCTGACCTTGCAGCAGCGAACCGGATTCCTGGAATTGGGGATGCGCGGATTCTCTGGTCTGAGGCGGCTGTCCAGGATATGGGCACGCTCATCAATCTGGCGAAGCAGAAGCAGTCAACCGGTGCATACAGCCTACAGTCTCTTTGCGAATCGCTTGACCCGGATTTCGATCTTCAGCGTGAACTTACCCTGAAGAAAGTTGAACTGGAAAACATCGATCTCATCGGCAACATTTACGAGATGGCACAGGGCGTGTGTGACAAAGCGCTCGAAAATGCCGCTCAGAACCCGCCAACCGCACCAAAGGGGGGAAAGCCAGCAGGAGATGGAACGGGCGCTCCTGAAGCCACTGATACGCCAGCAAACGATGCTCCAGCGGCTTCCAAGACTCCAAAGAAGGGTGGACCGAAACAGCCGGTAACGCCAGATAACGTGCAACCAAGCAAACCAACTGGAAATACCGGCGGTAGACCATCAAAGTAAAGGAGTCAGAAATGGACGAAGTTCTCCATGAAGTTTCTGAACTGGAAATTGCCGGTACTTACAATTCCAACGTGCTGCTGGATGATATCGTCCGCATGAGCGTGAAGGCATTGGGGTTCGCCCCCAATCGCAACAACTTCATGTTCAAGCGCAAGCCGCTGGAAAAGTTGCATCAGACGAAGTTTGGCAAGGTGATCCCTGCCTTCAAATCGTTTGAATCAAAGCAGGTAAACCGCAACCACAAGAGCGTTGATAACGGCGCTCGTTCCAATGAGCCTATCGGCTACGTTGAGAATGCTTGGCTGCGTGAGGATGGAATTTATTTGGATTTGGTTTTGTGGAAGCGTGCGATCTCTGATAACGAGCTTGCGCAAATTCGGCTCGATCAGACTCACGTAAGCATGGAAGTCGAATACACGGAGCCGAAGAAGGAAAATGGCGTCCGCACGATGTCGGAAAATTCCACCATAAGCTTTGTGGGTATTGCCGTTCTCTTTGATGGCATTCAACCCGGCGACCAAAACTCAGGCATTATCAGCGTTGAGAATGCCCTTTATAGGGAGACTTCCGAAGAGCCAATTCTCACTAAACACAATATAGGTATAGAGGATGAAAGTTCCTCGACCTCAACTCCCCAAGGAGAACAAATGGAAAATCTTACACCCGAGCAGTTTGCGGAACTGACTGCGGAACTGGCAGCAGCCAAGGAGCAGAAGGCTCTTCTGGAAGCTGAGAAGGCTGATCTCCTGGCAAAGCAGGAATTGGCTGCGGTTTCCCAGGCTGATCTTGAAGGTAAGCTGGCGGAACGTGATGCCAAGCTTGATGAACTGCTTGCGAAGGAGAGCGAATACATCTCCCTCCAGACTCAGGTAGCGGCAATGCGTGACACTGCTTTCCAGGACAATCTTGGCAAGTGCTTCTCGATGGATACCCTGTCGGATGAGCAGAAGTGTTTCGTGCGTAGCCTCTTCTCTGACTGCTACGGTAACGCCGACAACGCACCCTTCATGGCGAAGGCTGCAATGCTTGTCGGGATTTGCAATGCTGCATCTGATGACGTTGTGACAATCACAAAGTCCTCAGCATCAACCGAAGACTCTACCGTTGCCGGTGGTGATCTTGGCACTGCTACCTCAAACGAGGCTGCTGTTGTCGCTGATGGCACCGTGGCGACTGTGGCTGAAACCGCAGTGGTCGAAAACGAGACAGTCACCGCGCCTATCGAGGCACCCTCCATCGCTGCAAGCCAGAGCAACGAAGCGGAGTTCAACTACCGGCACCTTCGTTCACGTTAACCCGTAACACCAACCTTCTCAAAGGAGAAAACAAATGGCAGTCGTAATCAACGGCACCTACGCAACCGAAGTTCAGCCGACCACAATCGCCGCTGCACAGCTTCCCGGTCTGGTCCTTCAGTACAACGCCAGCGGTATTCTGGCACCCGCAACCACTCGCGTGGACGCGCTTCTGATGTCTGAGGTAGTATCTCAGGCTGACTACATCAACAGGTACTTCATCTACCAGGATGTTGATTTCGGTCCCTACACTCAGATTGGCGAAGCAAGCACCGTCGCCAAGGGTTTCCGTGGGTACACCGCTATTGGCATTCTCGTGAACGCCCCTACCCTGATCGCTGCTGGCACGGAGCTTCAGCTTAACAGTGGCGTCCTGGGCGCTTACGTTGCTGGCACCAAGTTCGGCGCTGCGGTTGACGCAATCGCTGCTGGTTCACAGTACACCGGTCAGGTTCACATTTACTAATCCTGACTTAAACAAGTCACCTTCAATCAAACAAGGAGAACAAAGATGGAAATTTCCCGCAACATCGACCTGACCGGCAAGAGTGCCAAGGATCAGGAAAAGCAGGAGATGTTCAAGAAGTGCATTGATCCTTCGGAGAATGCACGCCAGATTGCCTCAATTGGCAAGATGCTGGAAGAGGACATTTTCAACGCTTACGAGACTGCAAAGCTCGATAAGGGCGATGTCCTGAATACCCCTGAGGGCAAGGAACTGGCGGCTGCTGTCGGTCCCACCGTCATGCTGACCCAGCGTGATACGTTCTTCGTTGAACAGCTTGCCGACCGGTATGCCTGTAACTTCGGTGAGCCGATCTACTTCCTGCGTAGCACTGACGTACCGATGGGCGTTGTGACAGCTTCCATGACCGATTCCGGTCCCATGTCTGTCAACATGCTCCAGACCATGAACGGCTACGACATTCCCGTTCCTGTCGCCGGTCAGCGTCTTGTCATGACTTTTGAATACGATGACCCACAGCTTGCAGAATCAATGTGGTCCTCGCGGTCAAAAGCCATCGATATGGCTAGGTATCGTATTCGGAAATCTCTTCAGGATATGGTTTTGGCTGCTTGGCAGGGCGCTTTCGTGGCTACCTTCCCCGCTGGCGTGAACCACACTCTGGCTGGTGGCAACGTGCCCCCGACCGGCAACATCATCAGCAACAAGGTTTCCGATGGTTTCACCGGCAAGCTTGATATGGTGGCTGTGTCTGGTTTCGGCAACTACATTGACACCTACGGCTTCAGCGGACAGAAGATCATGTTCGTTTCACCCCGGCGCTTTAATGATGTGAAGACCTGGGTTTCAACCAGCACCATCACTGACGCTGGTATGATCTACGCGAAGCAGATTTTCGCTTCTGGCGCTTCCGTGGATAGCATCCCTCTTTACGACACTCTGATCGTGAAGAAGAACGTTGTTCCTGACAACGTTGCATGGTGCCTGTGCGTGGATGACGGTGTTTCCAAGACCCTGGGCGTCTACCAGTGGGGCAAGATTCAGACCGTGCCCTCAATGGCTCACAAGCCCCTGCGTGCCGCCTTCGACGTATTCGTACCGGGTGTGGCTGGCGTCTGCCATGACATGGTTCGTGTTGCCGTGGTTCAGTTCTCATAAACAAAGAGTTGGGGAAGGGAATAAACCCCCTTCCCCACTTCTTCGGGAGCCATAATGGCAGGAACACTCTTCTCAGACCTCTATGATTTGGTGCGCGTTGCCACAGGTAACGATGATCCAACCATCGGTCCTGAGATTCTTCCTGACACGCGGATTGATGTTCTTCTCACGAGCGCTGCTCTTACCATCACATCTTACAGCCTCGACTTTCCGCCGCTGGCTGTAGACGTTACAACCGCATCACCAACGATTTTTGTCAGTGGCGATGCGACAGAATCAGCGCTCGACCCGCACCTTGTTACCGCTCTGGCGCATATTGTAGCCCACAAGTATTTCGTGGGCATCAACAACCAAAGTGGCATCTCAGTGTCATCAGGAATCATCAATCTTGCTGCTGAAGGCTTTGTAGGTTCTGGTGCAACAACCATCCAGGCAAATGAAGGCGATCTTTCTTCCGCCATCATCTACATGACCCGTAAGCGCAACGAAGCTTTGGCGCAGAAGAACCTACGCTAATCAATCAACCAATAGGAAAGGAACCCTCAAATGGGAAAAATTCTTACCGCTATTACGGGGATGCACGAGCATTACCTGACTGCGTGCTTTGCCAACATTCAGATGGCTTGCCTCGCACAGATGCTCGTAACGGCATCCGGCACTGTGACCGCCCAGTCGCTTTCCAACGTGGCGTCCAGCTTCCCCGTCTACAACGCCAACACTCAGATTTTCCTGTCTGTTGACGGTTTCAGCCACATCCTGGCTCCTGTGACCTTCACACTGATGGCTCCACCCGTCACTGCGATTGCCAACGTGCCTGTGACTGCTGGCGGCACTGGCTACACTCAGGGCGCGGCTGTTACTGCCACTGCTGGCACCGGCTCTGGCTTCGCTGGCTTCGCCAACGTCTCCAACGGCGTCATCACTTCAGTGTCAATCACCAACCCCGGCTCCTACACCGTGGTTCCTACCGGCTTCACTTGCGCTGGCGGCACTGGTGCGACCTTCGGCGCTGCTGTCCTGGGCACCGGGTTGTCACTTGGAACTGTCACGGTTCCCACTGGCGCACCAATGGATACAATCATCCCATTCGCTCTGGCGGGTTCGATTGCGACTGCGGCTCCTTACGGCTTTACCGTGAACATCACTGGTGCGCAGTCAGGGACCAACTTCTCCATCTTCGCCCTCGATAATACCGCTTCTCTTTGGTATGATATGGGCATGAACTACGCAGAAGGCTTGGACTTCGCTGATGGTCCGATTGCCTCTCCTGTGGCTCGTGGCTGGTCAAACACTGACCACAGCAAGCGCATCCCCACAACCAATAACTGGCATGTAAACCAGCTTTATTGCAGCCAGTATGAAGGTATCGCTTCGCTTCGCGGAAAAACCTTCATGATTCAGGATCAGGTCCATACCGATGGTGGCGCGACCATCAAGGAAATCACCTACGTCCTGAAGGCTACTGTTGAGAATTCCTCACGGAATATCGGCGGCGGCGGTGGGAACCACAACGCAGACTCAGTGAACTGCACCGGCTACTACATGCGGAAGCTGGTCTATACGCTGGACGCGACTGCGATTACCGCGACCAACTAAAGCGGAATGGCACGACAGAATTAGGGGGAGGCTTCGGTCTTCCCCTTTTTCATTGGTGGTAGTGAATAGTAGGAGATTCTATGTCGATTTACACTCCAAGCGCGATTGAAGCCAACCAGAAGAACTTGACTTCCTTTCGTGGTGAAGAGGGGCTTATCTCGTTCTATCGTGAAGCGGATTTTGCCGCACTCACGAATCAGGCTAA
>Ga0302140_10001547_pt1 | contig 30042 bp, 27 predicted proteins | sample I_Bog_E1_1_FD_202095 | JGI IMG/M metagenome (GOLD analysis project Ga0302140, IMG submission 202095) | Peat permafrost microbial communities from Stordalen Mire near Abisko, Sweden - I_Bog_E1_1 | ecosystem: Environmental > Terrestrial > Soil > Wetlands > Peat | place: Sweden: Abisko, Stordalen... | reverse complement strand
ACACTTACCGGCAAAGCATAATAGTCGATGGGACCGGGTCTCTGATCGGGCTGCTGCCTTCAAAGCAGGGAAAGAACAAAACCTTCCGATGCAATCGAAAGAGGTGTAGTGTGAAGCCAGTTACTTGTACCACAAAACAAATCCGTCGCGATCCCATGTCAAGATCTTCAATCTGTCTCCACGACGCGAGCGGAACACGAACAGACTGTTGCCGGAAGGATCCTGGCCGATTACCGATTTCACTCGCTCCGCGAGACGGTCGAAACCGCAGCGCATGTCGGTAGGCTCTGTGGCCAACCAGATGCGCGGACCCTGCGCACCATCCAGTGCATGCAGACTAGGGAGTCCGATCATGCCTCGGCCTCAAGCACAGCCAGCAATGCACGCAGGTGATTCGCATCGAATCCGGACTCTACAAAGAGGCTGCGCCCTTTGCCCAGGCGAATCTCGATCGATGGATAACGTTCCGGAGCCGGCTTTCGTTGCTCGCTCGGCTCCTTCACTTTCACTTCTACAAACTTCGCCGCCTCGCCCTCCCGAATCCGCTTCTTCCAGTCGTAGAACTGCGAATCACGAATCCCGCGGTCACGACAGAATGCTGCCACCGTTTGCCCGCTTGAGAGCTGTTCCAAAACCAGCCCACGCCACTTCGCACACTGCTCCGTGTTGTTGTGCCTCATTACACAAATCTGCCGCACAAACCACAGCAAACCAAGATGAGGTCTACAGAGCGCTCACGACGAGATGATGCGGGGCCGATCGCTGATCTCCGCGAGATTCGGTGTTCACACAGCGTCTGGCCACTCCGGGCTTCGGTCTACGCTGCAGAAGATGGCTCTTCCAAACACATCAGAACGGCGGTGACGCGGCCGATCACCTCGACTTCTTTCCGGTATCGCCAGCGTTGACCGGTCGCATAGGAGAGCATATGTGGAACCAGGGTCAGCCATTCCGCATTCTTGTCAAGTTCGCACCAGCCGCAAAAATAGCCAGCATGTGTCAGAAGGAAATAGATTGGGCGATCGAATTCATTCGTCCACTCTCTCCGATGAGCGATCGAACGTCGCTGAGTGTTGATCAGGACAATTGATCCGGACCGGATCATCGGATCGAGGGTCTTATCCAAACGACCGATGATGCCACGGCGGAATTGGCTCGGCAGAGGACCCTCCGGTGAAAGAAGAGTCGTATGATCCGGGACGGGTTCAACGGCGATGCTGTCGGGAAGCCACGACCGCGCGTGCTCTTCTAATGGCCCGCCTGTCAGGAGAAGTGTCGTATTGGGACCCAGCGGGCAATTGCGCTCCAATGAATTCTTGGCGGCGCTCGAACAATAGGCAAGCAGTTGCTCAGGGGAAATGCTGTAGATGGCCGCAAGCACGATCAGCTTGATCACAGAGAGACCCCGCCCATCGAGCTCGACACGGTTCAGCCAACTCGCGGAGATCCGGCAAGATGGGTTTTCCCTTTCCTGCGCGATACGTAAGCTTCGCTCTTCCACTTCACGCAGAGTGAGTCCCCACTTCATCCTGACAGCACGGAGCTTGGCGCCAATCTGTTTCATCTGGAAGCCTCCTGCCGAAACCGCAGATGTTTGGATGATTCATCAAGCGTGCAATCCGTCGCAAAAAAGTAACTTTCAGTAATGTTACCTGCCTCTCGGCCACCAGGCCGTGGCCTCGTCTTGGCCTGGTCCACTCAACTGCCGATCGATCACTCACCACATGAGTGTTCTTGGCTCAGATACACGAGTTGTGATGGCGGTATCGGCGAGCTTTCTCACGGGAAACTTGTCGACGAACCTTGCCTGGACTCGGATCGACAGCAGAATTGTTCAAAAAGCCCAGCTATCCAGTGGTTCATGCCAGGTCGGTTGGGCAGGGCCGACGCATATCAAATTCCCAGCAATTTCAGCAGGTAGGGATGGTTCCAGGCGGCCTTGAGCCTTTTGCCTTTGATCCCACGCTTGAAAGTGGTTTCCTGTTTGAGCAGATTGAGGGCGATGCGGTTGAGCAGCGAGAAGTTCTGTGCCGAGTGACCAGCCCGCTTGCGGTCCAGGTCTTCGCTGAAGCCCACGTCGAGCACCCAGTGTAGTTTGTTTTCGATGCCCCAGTGCTGGCGGATCACCGCATTCAGCCGCGCCGCGTCGGGCCTCAGACTGGTGATGTAGTAACGGATTTCACGTTCGATCTTGCCTGACACCTTGTGATACCGTTCGCTCTCGATGCGCACCAACCCCTGGATAGACGCCCACTCGGAGACTTTTTCAATCAGGCTCAGGTCGGCGATCACCGAGCAGCGGCGCTGTTCCACCCGCCCGTGGCCGCAGTCGATTTCTTCGGCCACGGCCTCGCAGGGCAACAACAAGAACGAGTCGCGTACCTGCTCGGCCAGCAGCCCCTGATTATCCTTGACCGCCAGCACGTAGTCGGCCTTCTTCTCGATAATCCGGCTGGCGATCTCGCGTTGGCAACCCATGGCATCGATGGTCACCACGGTTCCGGCCAGTTCCAGCGCCTCCAGCAACTTGGGGATCGCGGTGATTTCATTGGACTTTTCATCGACCTTGCGCTGCCCAAGCACCAGATTGTTGGCGCTGGCCCAGGCCGAGACCAGATGCACGAGTTGTTTCTTTCCCGTCTCGCGTGTTCCGCAAAGCGTCTTGCCATCGATAGCCACGACTTCGCCCGCCGTCAGCTTGGTGATCGACGAAACCCAAGCGGCAAAGCCCCTCTCCATCTCTTCTGGGTCGAGGGCGGAAAAGACCCGGTTGAAGGTATCGTGCGAGGGGATGCCACCGGGAAGCTGCAGAAATGTCTTCAGCCATTCCAGCTTGTCTCGCCCGTAATCGGCGATATCATTCCAGCTTTCGGCACCGCTCAAGATTGCGGCTACGGCAATGAGAAGAATCTCTTCCAGCAAGTGCTCGCGATTCCGTTCCACCCGCGGATCACGCAACTCGGCAAAATACTTCAGGGGATTGTCCATATCCCCTTGTCACGGTTGAGCCTCGGTTTGCATATAGCAAGATGGGTTCATTTATATGCGTCGGCCCTGGTCGGTTGGGTGAAAAACTTGTCCACAGCGTGATTTATCCATTGGTAGGAAATTCGTCCGGCAAGTGTGAGCGCGGCAAGTAGCAAGATGCCGCAAACCGCGTTGGAGACCGCGTCGGCGATGGAGAGCCGTCTCGAACGCAAGCCTGCGCCGCAGAACTCGCAGCGATTGCCTCGAAGAAATGGCCTATGCTTCTTGAACCCCGGAGTCTTCGCTGAAACCGATGCGGTATTCTTCCTCGTCGTTGTCATTCTCATCGTCCTCTTCCGGTGACTCTTGCCGCAGATCGCTCTCCCTGGTAGCCGCAAATGCCGCTCGTTCCCGCTTGTCCCGGCGGACATCGAGAAGTTGTTCGCCGACCGTGTGCTTCGGCGAATGCACGTATTGGACATAGGCTTCGAACAGAGATTGATTGGGAATACCACGCTTCAAGAGATCAGGAAGATGGCGCTTATAGGAGTCCGCTAGAGATTCGGGAGTAATGGTGTAGGAACGCCTTCTGCCGTCCGTTGAAACAGAGGCTTGCAACCATCCCTGCTCGATCCAGAGACGAATCTCGTCTTTTCGTATATGCAGCGCCCTTGCAAGACTCTCCAGAGAGAAGAGATCGCAGCGAATCTCTCGTACTCCGAGGCGATTCCTCTGCAACATACTTCGAACCGACTGGGGTGTGCGACCGAGTTTCTTCGCGATCTCGTCAACAGACCGCTTAACAATCTCCTCGCGCACGAACTCGACTTCCTCGTCCGTCCAGCGGCGATTGGCCACTCTCCCTTTGAGCCCATACTGGATGACGAAGCGCCAGCATTGTTCGCTGGGACGCCCGGTGTTGCGCTGCAATCGAACGACCAACTGCTCAAGTTTGTTTCCGGAGAGGACCTTGGCCTGAGCGGCAAGAGCCAAGGCCTCCGGACTCCAGCCGTGGGAGCCCTCGGAGGATGGGGGAAGATTTGCCATACACGCCTCGCTTTTGGGGCACTTCAGGATCGGTTGGTTCATGGCCAATCCGGTCCAGAGTCTTGTCTCTGTCCAAAAAAACGAATGAGGAATGTTTGTCTATCGCCTGTCTTTCCTGAGACACCCGTTGCGAAAGAGCACCAGATCTGACTCTCACAGGCCGGTACGATCTGGATTCGCACTTGGGGATGCAAGCGACGGGTGTGGTCGCGATTCTCGGACTGTGTTGAGAACAGTCCAGGAATGGCTTGAGACGAGTCTGCCATTGATTGAATTCGCATTGCAAGGGAAACAGGTTCGCAGGATGCGACATTCTTTTCGAACTCAGCTGCGATCTCGCGAGAGAGGGTCACTGACGCAGGTTCTTCGATTTCGGCGACAGCTCTGATCTTCGGCACTCTGCACCAGAACGCCTCCTGCGTATCTAGCGCCGGAAGCGCAACCGATTCAAAATCCCTCCGCCGAGTTGTTCTGACGGACCCTTCCTGTGTCCTTCGTCTTGAATGGCCGTATATCGCGAAATAGAAAACTCACTCCTCCTCAGCGCTGCGGCAGAGCCCAATAGTCTCATCTGAGCAGATCGCACAGGACCTCGTACCGTACTATACAAATCATCTATGCCCGCAATTCTCCAATGGTTGATGCTCGCTTTGGCTGCTCTGGCGGCATCGACACTCGCCGGCGTCACGGGGTTTGGCGGAGCCGCAGTTTTATTACCGGTCTTGATCCTGGTGGTTGGCGTCCGCCAAGCTGTGCCGATTTTGACGGTCGCTCAATTGATCGGCAACGGCAGCCGGGTCTGGTTCAATCGTCGCGATCTGGACTGGCGTGTAGTCGCCTGGTTTGCGTTGGGCGGCGTTCCGATGGCGCTCATTGGTGGATACTTGTTTGCGACCGCCCCGCTGTCGGCTCTCACTCGGCTGCTCGGTGCATTTCTTCTACTCGTCGTGGTATGGCGTCGTCTGAGACCTAAGCGGACAACTTCCTTCCCCGTTCCAGCATTCGCGGGAATTGGCGCTGGCGCTAGTTTCCTATCGGCCCTACTCGGCAGTGTTGGGCCGGTGATGGCGCCATTCTTTCTCGCATATGGCCTGGTCAAGGGGGCGTACATCGGTACGGAAGCTCTCTCAACCGTGGTCATGCACGTCACAAAGCTCTTCGCCTACCGACAGACTTCGATCCTGACGCGATCGGATGTAGTGGTTGGTCTTGCCCTCGGGCCGATCATGATACTAGGTTCATTCTTGGGGAAACGTATCGTCGATCGCCTTCCCGAGAGAGTCTTTGTTGTGATCATTGAAGCGGTGCTGGTTATTGCCGGCCTGACTTTTCTGATCCGAGGCTAGTCCGAACCGCTAGGAATTGGCTTGAGCCGCCTGGGTGGGTGTCGGTTTATACGGGCGCCCATGGCGCTGAAAGACATTGTCGCTCAGATTGATGAGGAGGTTGCACGCCTGCAGCAGGCGCGTTCGCTCCTCGCGGCTTCCGGCATCGCTGTGGCTCTTCCCGCAGTTCGCCGAGGCAGGCCAAAGACGCATGGAGGAACGTCCGCGCTGCTCAAGCCCGCCATGAAGAAGCGGAACCTATCTCCCGAAGGCCGCGCCAGAATTACAGAGGCCGTGAAGCGACGCTGGGTGAAGCAGAAAACTGGTAAGAAGGGAAAGGCATAGCAGTCTCGCGATCACTCTTTTGGACGCGATTTTCGGCCGCCAGTACGCTGTGACTGCTTCTTTTCCGGTACCGAGATAATCACATTCCGTTTATGGCGGACAATCAGTGTGGGAGATTTGCGCGGCGCCCGCACCTTAAGGCCGCCCAGCTTCAGGAATTCCTCGTTATCGGAAAAATCGAAAAGACACTGTTGAGAAACCGACAATGCCGCAGCAAGAAGAGAAAGTGTCTGCTCTCCTACCCAACTCTTTCCCCGCTCAATATTGCTGATTTGATCCTCTGAGAGATCGGCCAACTCCGCTAGTTGCAGTTGGCTCAGCCCCTTGTCCAGACGAAGCTTTCTAATCCGGATACCAAATTTGGGCTGCACAATTTCCACACAGAAAAGTGTGGAGAATTTGACATTTTCAAAACACCGAGCGATATTACGGGTTATGATCCTCGTAGATTGGGGGATCAATGCGTCTTGGAGCTTCGTTCTGGCGAGAAATCGAAGAAATCCCGGACGGGGATGCCCAGCGTAATTGAAAATGCCTCGATCGACTCGAACGATGGGGCGTTTATGCCTCTTTCTACAAGACTTAGGAAATCAACCGAGATATCGAGGAGCTCTGCGAACTGCTCTTGAGTCATTTCTCGATTCTTGCGGAATGAACGCAACTTCTTCCCGAATTGTTTCCGCAATGTCGACACAAGTAAAGTGTGTCGACATGCAGCGAGCATTAACACCGAGCATCACTACGGATTTTGTTCTCTGTGTCGGTAGAACTGACTCCATCACAAGGATCTTGGCACTCCAATCGTTTCGCCAGTACAGTCCCTGGGATCAGCCCGAGAGGCATTATGAGTTCCGAAGCAGCCTATTTTCCGGATGCACTGGCTAGCGCGTCTGAAGCGCGTAGAGCGCCAGACCCTGCATCTGAGAGCCGATCGGAGCTTCTCGATGAAGCACAATTCCATGACGATGCACCAGTTCACCCTCCAGTGATCGTAGTCGGGGTTCCTGAAACATCAGACGAATCGCTTCTGGAACAGGTTCGAGAGGGGGCCAAAGACGCGCTCGGCGTTCTTTTCCGCCGCTATGCTCGTGCCGTGCGCAATGTTGCTTACCGGATTCTGAGGAACGAGGCGGAAGCGGACGATCTGGTGCAGGAAGTCTTTCTGTTCATCTTCCGCAAAGCCGCGCTTTTCGATAGCGCCCAATCGGCAGCGGCTTCGTGGATCATCCATGTGGCCTACCATCGGGCTTTCGACCGGCGCCGCTACCTGAATACGCGCCATTTCTATTCCACTCAGGAACTGGACGACACTTCCCTGCGCCAGGCCGACAAAAGAGAGGAGATCCAGTTCCACTCGCAGTCGATGGAGGGTATCCTTGGAAAGCAGTTGATGGCGCGGTTTGATGCCAGGCTCACCCCGGAGCAGAGGGAGACCATCCAGCTTTACTTCTTTGAGGGGTATGCTCTCAAGGAGATAGCTGAAGCCACGGGGCGGTCCCTCGTCAACGTAAGAAGTCACTACTATCGCGGGTTGGAGCGGATGAAGAAATACGTTCTACCCGAAAAATTGCGGTCAAAGTGAGTAAGACACCACAAAACGGCTCTGCACAGGGAGCTTGGACGCTGCCGCTCGATCCTCATCATGAGTTCGAGTCGCTCTGCGCGCTCTCGACGACAGGCGAATTAACAGCGGAGGAATGGGCGCGGCTCACCGAACACCTGGCCCACTGCGACGCCTGCCGAGAAGCCAAGCGTCAATATGAGCAAGTGATCTCGACGACAATGCCTGCGCTGGCTGTGGAGTCCCTTGCGGAACAGGAGGAGGAGAGCGCGCCTGGTTCATGGTCGATCGAAGAGGCTGAAGCCCGGCTGATGGAATCGCTTCAGGACGAACCGGTGCCGGTACGCGCAGCTTCTGTCTCTTCATCCTCATTAAGGTTCATCTCGCGCTGGAAACCCGCGCGCCGCTACGCCATGGCTGCATCCATTCTGCTGGCTTGCGGCTTCGCCGGCTATCGAATCGGTGTTCTGCGCGAACGTGGTTCAGTAGCGGTCCATGTGCCGGCGACTTCGTTGGCGCCAAGTAACCCAGCCCGCATGAATCCTCCCGCATCCATCCCTACTCCTTCATTGGCAAAGAAGATCACCTCGGAAGACAGCCAAGCCGGGGCGCCGCGAGACCAGCTCCGCATGAGCGAAGTGGAACTGGCCAAGCTGAAAGGGCAACTCGCTCAACTGGAAGACGAACTGACAAAACGGAGTGCCGACCTCGATCGCAGTATTGAGGCTCGGGCGGATCTGGACCGGCAGTTGGCCCTAGCGCAGGCCAACCAACAGAGCCTGCAAACAAAGCTCAACCAGACCAGCGAACAGCCTCCCCAGTGGACTCCGCAGTCGCTCGAACTGAAGACGCAAGTCAGGGACCTCACCGCTGCGCTCGCGGACAAGGACAGAGAGATTGGAGAAGAACGGGAGTTGCTGCAACATGACCGCGACATCCGGAATCTGATTGGCGCCCGCAACCTTTACATCGCCGAGATCTACGATGTCGCAAAATCCGGAGACACGCAGAAGCCCTTCGGGCGTGTCTTCTACACGAAAGACAAATCGCTCATCTTCTACGGCTACGATCTCGACCAGCAGCGGGGTGTCCGGAAGGCCAGCACATTTCAGGCGTGGGGAAGCCACGGAGCCGACAGACAGCACGCTGTCAGCCTGGGTCTCCTCTATCAGGACGATGCCAACCAGAAGCGCTGGGTGCTGAAGTTTAATGATGCAAAGACGATTGCCAAGATCGATGCTGTGTTCGTGACGGTCGAGCCAGACGGCGGGAGCGCGAAGCCAACCACCAAGCCGCTTCTCTTCACCTACCTCCGTCTCGACCCCAACCACCCCTAGCAACGCAGTTCACTGCGATCCATGGATTCGGTGCGCTATGAAATCAATCCTTCTCGTAGACGATGAAACGCTCATCTGTGCTGAGTTCAAACGGACTCTTGAAGGCTTCGGATTCCAAGTGTCGACAGCTCATACTCTAGAGACAGCGCTGCGTTCGATTCGAAAAACGCAATTCGATGCGATCCTGCTCGAATTCAATCTCCGATCTGAACGCAGAGCCCATCCGACAACGGGAAATGGCGTTAAACTGGTTCGCCAGCTTCGCGCGATGCATGTTGCTGTTCCCGTCCTGATGTTCACGGCCATGACCGGAGAACCGTACGAATCTGCTTCCCTCGAAGCGGGTGCCGACGAACTCATCTCGAAGACCGCCGGAATTCCTTCCCTTGTTTCTCGTGTTCGCGCACATATTCGCAGGCGCGAACGCAATTTGAGAAAAGCGTCAGCGGGGACCAGTAGCCGCAGTGTCTCCAGATCTCCTGAATCGACGCGCACGCGGCGCGCGACTAAAGCCTCGGAATAGCGCTCTTTGCTCAAAGGGCCGCCCAGCAGAAACACTCCGAACAAAAGCCCATCATGCACATAGAACGGCACGGCTCCCCGCTGCCATCAAGGCGGTGAGTCGGAAATTTGGTTTGCACACGCAGGCATAAAGCTCGGCCCAATCCCTCCAACCGTCTCCATTCCGCACATCCGATATGCCGCACTCGCTCTGCACGCGCCGGAGCAGTCGGTAACAATCGCCGTCACAATTGTGCCGCCTCTTCCGTAAGTGAGGTGAACAACCATCCCTTGCGCCCGTTTGAGGAGTCCCACTTGAAACTCTTTCATAGCCTTCTGCTGCTGTTGCTGACTCTCAGTGTATCGATGCTGCTCGATGCTCAATCGACCAGCGCAACCCTCAGCGGCGTTGTCGTCGACCCAACTGGAAAAGTAATCCCGGACGCGGAGATAGAGATTGTGAATGATGCGACTGGAGTGCTCTATTCGAGCGCGACGAATCAAGCCGGCATCTACACGACCACGATTCTTCCGCCAGGCCAGTATCGAGTTCAGGTATCGAAGACTGGTTTCAAGACCCTTATCAAATCTGGAATCGTTTTGAATGTGCAAAGTGCTATGGCGCTTAACTTCACTTTGCCACTAGGTGCAACTTCAGAGAGCATTACTGTGGAAGCAGAAACTTCCCCGATCAACACGACTGACGCATCGGTGAGCACAGTGATTGATCGCAATTTTGTCGAGAACATGCCCCTGAATGGGAGGTCCTTCCAGGATCTTCTGACACTCTCGCCGGGTGTCTCTCAAGTGCCGGTCAGCGCGTACGGAGGCGTCGGCTATAGCGGCGAGATTGTTGTCAATGGCCAGAGAACGGAGGCGAACTACTTTACAGTCGACGGTGTCAGCGTAAATACAGGCGTATCTGCTGGCTCTACCGGCCAGGGTGCAGGGGCTGCCGGAGGGGTAGCTGGAGAAACAGCTCTCGGTACCACTCAGAGCTTGGTTTCGATCGATGCACTTCAGGAGTTTCGCGCGACGACTTCAACTTATTCTGCTGAATTCGGCAGAACGCCGGGCGGGCAATTTTCGTTTACAACGCGCTCCGGCGGGAACGAGTTTCACGGTTCTGGCTACGACTACCTTCGGAACGATGCCTTCGATGCAAGCAACTGGTTCAATGACAATCTTGCTCAGCCGAAGGGAAGAGAACGGCAGAACGACTTTGGTGGAACGGTGGGCGGGCCAGTGCTCGTCCCACATCTTTACGATGGAAGAAAATCGACGTTCTTCTTCGCCTCCTATGAAGGCTTGCGCCTTGATTCACCCCAAGCGTCACAGCGGGTTGGAGTTCCGGATAATACTCTGCGGCAAAAAGCGCCTGATGCGCTGCAGCCTGCGCTCAATGCCTTCCCAGTCCCGAACGGAGGGGAGGATGGCTTGAACGATGGCCTTGCTTACTATATTCAGAGCATCTCTTACCCGTCCCACTTGGACAGCACAAGTGTTCGGGGCGACCGCCATCTTACGGACCGCTGGAATGTCTTCGGTCGTTATGCATCTACATCCTCCACAAACACTTCCTACACGGAAGCTATAGAAAATCTCACGACCGCTGGCGTCCGAAGCCTAACTCTTGGGTCAACAAACACGGTCGCTCAGCGACAGAGCAATGATCTGCGATTCAACTACACCCGCAATCGAACGGCAATCGAGAGCACCTCCTCGGGGGTCGGTGGTGCTACGCCGCTTGACCCAACTGCTCTTCCGGGATTGGGAGACGGTGGCGCCTCTCTTGCCTTCTATCTCGATTATGGATCGTTCCCTGGCATGTTGCTTCGTAAGACACCCGCGCTGCAATCTCAATACAACATCACTGATACGTACGGCTGGACCCTTTCGAACCATAACTTCCGCGCTGGGGTCGACTGGCGTCGGCTCGGAACACACTTCACGCTCAACAGCCCCGCAGAAGGCATCTATTTTTTCAGTCCTGCGGAAGTCTTGAGCAATGCGGCTTCAGTCGGGATGGCCGTGAACTCTCCCGTGCCGGAAGTTGAACCTGTTTACACGAATTTCTCTTCCTTCATTCAAGACGAGTGGAAAGCGGCACCGCGCCTCTCTGTTTCTATGGGGCTGCGTTGGGACATCAATCCGGCGCCTGTGAGCGGTAGGGGGGCGTCTCCATACACTCTGACTGAGACCAGAGACCTAACGACAGCAATGTTGGCACCCCAAGGCACCTCCCTTTGGAAGACGGATTGGCATGGCATTGCACCCAGACTTGGTATTGCATATCAAGTCAACCGATCATCGGCTAGAGAGTCGGTACTCCGCGCAGGACTTGGAATCTTCTACGACATGGGAAGCGTATTGGGCTCAGCTGGCTATAACGGCATTGGCTTCTCCACCAGGAAAGTCTACAACGACGTCAGCTATCCGATGACTCTCGCTCAAGTGACGTTGCCCACTCCATCGGCACTGCCGCCATACAGCAATACTGTCTACGCATTCGATCCGAACCTGACCCTTCCTTACTCAGGCCAGTACAATGTGTCCTTCGAGCATCGATTTACAAGTACTCAGAGCCTGACGATCGGATATGTTGGATCGGTCGGAAGGAAATTGTTGTCCGAGTTTCTCTATTCTCCAAGCCAGATAGGCAACACGAACTTTACGAGTGCGGGCGGAGTGTACCTCACCGCAAATAGAGCGTCCTCTTCGTACAATTCGCTTCAGCTCCGATATCAAACGGCGCTTTCGCATGGAATACAGGCGCTTGCTTCTTATACCTGGTCCCATTCGATCGACGATGCCTCCGCCAATGCACTCCTTGAGTATCAGTTGCGCGGCAGTTCAGACTTTGATGCGAGGCATCTATTTCAGGCGGCCGTGACCTATCAATTTCCAAGTATGCGTCTGGGGCTAGTTTTCGGCCCAGCCTTGAATCATTGGGCGCTTGATCTCAGAGTCCAAGCGCGTTCAGGCCTTCCCGTCGACATTACCGGCCAGCAGGTTGTCGTCCCGGCGACAGGCGAGCAGTACACATTCCAGCCGAACCTCGTTTCGAATCAACCCCTTTACCTGCGAGGAACTGCATATCCTGGGAAGCGAATCATTAATGAGAGCGCCTTCACGGCAGCCCCTTCCGGCACGGAGGGAGATCTCCCAAGGAACTTCGCCAGAGGTTTCGATAGCGTGCAAGGCGACCTCGCTCTTCGCAGAACAATTTCCGTCCACGAGAGGTTCAGAGTGCAGGTCCGCGCGGAGGCCTTCAATTTATTCAATCACCCTCAGTTCGGAGCAATCTACAGCAATCTGCAATACGGTCCTGGGCAATTCGGATACGCCTTCAACACACTGAACGGTCAACTTGGCGGATTGAACCCGTTGTACCAAAGCGGGGGACCTCGATCTCTGCAAATGATGTTGAGGCTTTCGTTCTAGTGGCATGAACCAAAAAGAGCGAATGCGAGTGAATCGCCCCAAGAAGAATAGGAGATGAAGGTGTCCCAGTCCATCGAGTTTGCGCGACGAAGTGCTCGCAGAGTGAGGTGTAGGTTTCGTTGCGTGATTGCGTCTTTGGCGTCGGTATGGGCGATTTGCTCGATAGGGAATGCCCAGCAGCACCCGGTGAGCGTGGAGGATTGTGTTTCACTTCAGAGAATCACCGAAGGTCCGCTGGTATCCCGCAATGGCCAGGAAGTTGCGTATGTTTCTAAGACACCGGATATTCGAACAAACCAGAACATATATCGGATCTGGTTGCGCTCTCTGCGTACGATTGCAGCTCCGTCAGCCGGGCGCCTTCTGCTGTCTTCTCCGGAGCAGATGTCTCAGGTCAGGTTTGTGCAAAATGGATCTCTGCTGTCGGTTCTTTTGAGCAGGAGTGAGCAGTCACGCCGACCGGGCCGGATTGTCACTATGGATCTTGTCGGCAAACAAGTGGGGTATTCGTTGGATGAACCAGATGGAATTGTTGCGTATTCAATCAGCGAAGACGGCAACACTGTGGCATATCTCTCGCCGACAGCACCTTCGTCGCACGATCTGCCGTCTCTCGATGTCCAACTCGAGACGAGGGGCTTCCATCTTCCTGACAGCTATTTTGACAAACTGATGTGGAGCAAAGGGGCACTGGGCGTTGGCAGGTTCGCTCTGTGGATTGCCCGCAGGGACAACAGCGAGGCGAACTGGCAAAAGACACGAGTCACTCCTCCGGCTGATGCGCTGCCGCCGGGAAACCTCTTCAATGAGTTCGAATATGCGTATAACCCAAGCCTCGCTCCGGACGGGAGGTACCTGGCCTTCGGATACCGGATATTGAATCCCTCCGAGCGCTGGCTCAAGAACCGCACGGTTGCTGCCTATCGGCACGATTTCGCCGTGCAACCACTGGGAGTGGGGCTCTATGACATCAAGAGTGGGCACTACGTGGACCTTCCTGCCATCCCGTTTCCTTTTTCCGTCATCTCCTGGTCCAATGATAGTTCGGCATTCGCCCTGCTGTCAGCCGCTCCGGTGGGCAGCAAATGGGAAGGCCAGGATGCTATCGCGCATACCGGGCCGAGGGCCCCAGAGAGCTTTCACTTCTTTGCAGTCAACGTGCACTCACGCGAAGTCTCCGAGATCCTCAGGCCAAACCAAGCACAGAATGCTCCATCGGTGATTGCTTGGGTGCACGCGGATTCCGATCTGCTGATTGAGACCAACAGGGCTGAGAAGGCCATTATTAAACTGACCCTCGATGGGAATGAGTGGAAGGAGGAAAGCAATGTCTCATCTCTTGCCCATACGAGTCTGACGCAGAGCGTCACCGCGGACGGTCGTCATTTCGTCGGCCTCCATGAGGATTCAAAGCATCCGCAGGATCTGTGGTGCGCGGACTTGGCTCAACCCGGTGCCGATGTTCAACTCACGGATTTAAATCCTGAGGTATCGACGTACAAGTTGGGTGACATTGAAGACATTGCGTGGGAAAACAAGTTTGGCGCATTGGTTCATGGGAAGCTGATTATGCCGCCAGGCCATACTGGCACTAAACGGTATCCATTCGTAATAATGTTGACATGGCCGGATGAGGACTTTGTCTGCGATGGGCATTTTACGACGGCCTTCCCGCCACAACCGCTGGCAAGTGCGGGTTTCGCCGTCGCGATATTCAATGTGTATGACACGCTTGGGCAGGGGGCAAATCAGCCCGCCGGACCTCCGCAGACCAAGGAGGCCGAATCGATGATGGCCAGCGTTGAGAGTCTGATCGACTTTCTTGACAGGAAAGGAGTGATTTTGCGAGATGATGTCGGCATGATGGGATTCAGTCGGTCAAGTTGGAAAGTCGACTATTTCCTGACGCACTCTAGCTACAAAATTAGGGCTGCATCTTCCGCGGATGGTGGGCTGGGAAACTATGGAAACCTGTGGACAACGGACGGAGGACCGGCCAGCCAAGAGGTTGCCAGGAGCTATGGGGGGCTGTTTTTTGGGGTCTCGCGATCTGCATGGCTCGCAGGCTCGCCGGCATTCAATGCCGATAAAGTGTCCACTCCTTTGTTGATGGAGTATACGGGCGCCGAAGGCCGATTGGACCAGCCCATCGGTGCCTACGAATTCCACGCTGCTCTGCTTAGCCTCAAGAAGCCTGTCGACTTATTCTTCTATCCTCTCGGAGCTCATCCGTTGGCCACCCCGTTCGAGCGGGTCGCATCCCTGCAGAGAAACGTGGATTGGTTCAGATTCTGGATGCAGGGGTACGAGGGCATAGCTCCGAATTATGATCCGGACCAATATGCCCGATGGCGGAAGTTAAGGGATAGTAGCCGCGGTGTCGACAGAGCAGAGCAATGATGACTTTCGTTCAACGAGTATGACCGAGAAAAGGTTTGGCCTGACAATTTGATGATCCGGATGACACGGGCACATTCGGTTGAATGTGCCCGCGCCTCCAGGTGCCTACTCGTCGAGATCGTAGGCCATGCCGCTCGTGCGTGTTGCGTCATTGGGATTCGCATCCGCAACGAGGTTGATGTTCTTGTCGTGGGCACCCTGAATCGCGGAAGAAGCTGCGCCCAGAGAGATCACTGCCGGTTTCCGATAAGTCACCATGATTCTCATCCTCCTTTCTTTGAGATTTGACACCAAAAATCAATAGAGATACGAAAGATCGTGTTGTCCGAAACTAAGTGTCCTGGCATCTAGAATCTATCCGCAAGGCTACAGCCCTTTCTCGGCACTCTGTTTGGGAGCTCGATCATGCGCATGACTCGTCCGTGTGATTACTGTGCGCGGATCAGTGGTAGGAACCGTGATCGTTCCGCATTTCGTTTGCCGCCTCAGCCACTGTTCAATGGCGATTGCCGTAGTGAGTGGAAGGCCTTCGACGACCAGACCGTGTTGAAGAGCGAGAATCCGTTCGTGAAGAAGGGAAACATCGAAGAGCACACCGTCGGAAAGCCAGGGTTCCTCGAACATCTGCTCTATCAGAGCGTTTTGTTCCTGCAGGAGGCTAAGCGTGCTTCTATAGCCAAACCATTTCGTTTTCCGGTAAAGAACCAGATCCGGTACGATCCCTCGCAATGAGCGTCTCATCAAGGATCTTCGTTCGCGCGGACGGATCGTCTGTGTTCGAGGGATGCTGGCCATAAATTCATACAACTGCCGGTCAAGATAGGGGTACCGTTTCTCGGCAATTCCTATGAGGGGCGGGTCGATGCACGAGAGCATGGATGCCAGCGAATATCTGGTCGATTCCGCGCATAAGTGCGCAGGGGATGTCGTTTGCCACGATGAAAAGTTCTGCAGTGTGAAGTCCGGCGGGCCCGCTATCTGTAGAAACCAATCGAGCTGAGCCGAGTGCTTGGTAAAGGATTCAAGGGATGATCGGGCACGGCAGAGTCTCCAAGTATCCTTGGCAAGCGCAAGGAGAGTTTTCCTCCTCGCGAGGCTCCATTGAAACAATGAGCGCAAAAGAGTCAGTATCCTTGCGGCGAACAGGTGCTCTGCAAGTTCAAGCGCTTCAAATTGAACACCGCCAAGGAATTCATCCCCGCCAAGACCGGAGAGAATGACGCGTGACCCGCTTTCGTTCTGAACTGCACTGAGCAACGCGGCCCAGCGGAGGGACTTTTGAAAATGGCCGGGTCTGGCCGCGAAGTATTCTTCGGGAAGTGGAAGGAAGGCTTCGCACTGCGTCTGCCGATTGAAATCAGAGACCGAAATATGGTGTCCGGCAATACCCCTGTGCTCCTCAATGACGGAGATATAGGGGCGTTCGTCTCCGCCTGGCTCATCTGGGTTGTAGTAGGAGATAGTCGCAAGAACGGAACCGCCCTCTTGGGCGCGAATCAGGTCTGCCATGCAGACGATGGAACTTGAATCGAGTCCGCCACTCAGTTCAGCTAATACGGGACGATCGGTGCGAACACGTCGGTATACGGATTGCCGGAACAGAAAACGAAAGTGTTCTTCGTATTCTGTGTCGGTGCGATAGCGGATTTTGGCAGTTGGGTCGAGAGCCCAATAGCGCGTGGTATCAGCCTTACCTCCGAGGTGAAATGCAACAAAGTGTGCTGGAAGAACAGCGCTAATCTCTCGAAAAGGACTTGTCCCCAGGGGAGGGTAGGGCGAGATGCAGCCCTGAAGATAACGCAAGTCCGCCGTCATGGGTCGGGGGGTGTTCACCGCCAAAGGTTCGAGTACTGAGCACCATTTGACCCCATCCTCTTCAACTTTGTAATAGAGGGTGCGAGTTCCAAAGCAATCTCGTGAAAGTAGCAGCGTTCTTTTGGCCTCGTCCCAGAGCGCGAGGGACCAATCGCCAAGAAGGCGAGCAAAGCAATGCACTCCCCATTCCGTGTACGCTGCACAGACAAGTTCCAGGTCGGTCCCCGTATCCTGGAATTTTCGACTGACGGCAGCGCAGATCTCTTCACGGTTATCCAAACGTCCATCCCAGGTGAGAATGCATCCATTGCGCGAGAGCGGCTGGCTCTCGAAGTGCGAATTTGGTGTCGTGTGAAATGCGCGGTAGGCCATTCCGAGATTTCGACCAAGGTATTCTCCTCCGCCGTCGGGACCAATGCGGTCGATACCCTGCGAGAGCGCTATCAATTCTGTTCTGCTGACGCGATCTCTCGGGTCGAATTTGAAGATGCCGGCTAAAGCGCTCATCAGCACACCTCGAGCACTAGAAATGTTTCACGCAATGCGAGTCGGTCATTGATAATGTGGCCGCCGACCTCTACCCATGCATGAGCCTTAAATGGCATTTTTTGCACTCCTATCACCATGTGAGCTGAGACCCCCTTGTCTCGAAGCAACTTTACGAGAACCGCTGAGCGCTGAAGGCAAAGTGCCTGTTTGGGGTAGAGACAGCAGGCGACATCAAGGGCGAAGGTGATACCCTCCGTAGCGTTTGGGGCACTTGTCCCTTGCCGCAGTGGGAAGTTTCTGACGCGCCGGTGCAGAGAAGCAAAGTCGTGTCGCGACATAAAGATGTCATGAGCAATGAGGCTTATATAAGCCCTAAGAATGAGCGGAGTCCTGGTCATGGAAACATCCTTCCAAGGATTTGATATCGAGTTCAGTGATTAGGAACGTGAGACGATCTGTAAGAGCGCGAATACGTTCTGCGAGCGGCAGGACAGATTTATGCCCACGTGTGTCGGTGTAGTCCAGAAGGACTGGGTGACGCTGGTCTGTCGTTGATTTCAATCGTGCGATCATCTTGCGCGCATGGAGCGAGTCGCAGCGTTTATCGCGATCACCGGAAATGATGAGGACTGCTGGGTAGTGCGCTCTCCTATCGACGCGGTGATAAGGGGAGAGCCTGTAAAGGGCGGCGAACTCATCCGGATTTTCGGGGGAGCCAAGTTCTGCTACAAAACCGCGGGCTACGCCGAACAGGTGAAAGCGCGTGAGATCGGTGAGCGGACCGAGGACCATTGCTGCGCGGAACAAATTTGGTTGCTGGGTCATCGCGCAGAGTGCCAGCAGGGCACCAGCGCTCTGTCCTGCCAGTCCCAACTGCTCCGGCGTGGTGTACTCGCTTTTGATCAACCACTCGGAGGCGGAAATCAGATCATCGACCGAAGTTTGCTTGTACTGTTTCTGCGCTGCATGGTGCCAGTTCAGTCCACCTTCCCCTCCACCGCGCACATGAGCTGTAGCGCAAGTAAAACCAGCCTCAACCAAAATCGTCAGCAATATGCTGAACTTTGGAGTTGTGCTGACACCGCCCCCTCCGTACGCGCTCAGAAGAACTGGGCGGGCTCCGTTGGCATTTCGAGGATGGATCAGAGTGAGCGGTATCGCTGTTCCGTCTCTGGACGGATATGTGCGGACTTCGATCTCAGAGGCTTCCGGTCTAACGAATTTTGGCTGCTCCCACCACAATTGATGCTGGCCTGTGATGAGATTGACAGCACAAATGCTCGAAGGCTCGGCAATGTCGCTGTGGGAATAGAAAAGACGGTGGCTGCAAACATCAACTAACCCCAAAGTGGACGTTCCGGACGCAGGGTAGCTGATGGTTCGTACAAGCTCACACGATTTCGAATAGACACGGGTGATCATGCTGCTGCCGGCGGTATAGTGGATTACCCAGAGTTTGCCATACCGACTCCAGGAGTGAAGCCGTTCGGCTGTCTCCGGGAAGAGTTCGTTCCAAGCCTGGGGATACGCATGCTCTGGCGAGATGCGGACAATTCTCCCTCGCGGAGCTGCATGAGTTGTGCTGGCTTCGATGGTGTTGGCCGAGAAACGTGGTCCGAAACTTGCACCGGAAAGACGGAGGATCTCATGTGGAAGAGTAAGAAGCGGAAAATCGTGAATGAGAAATCTTGTCTGAGGAACGGACTCAAGAGAAACGATGAGGTAGCCTAGCGCCGAGCCATCTTCTGCGCCTTGTAGGATGAGGCGCAGAGCGGGGCCATCGCCAGCGTAAAAGACCTCGATATCTTCCTGTTGATCGCGACCGAATTCATGGCGCCTGACCGCTCGACGATACTGATACCGGCCTGTCGATTCTTCGTGAACATAGTAGAAGCCGCTTGCTCCCTTATCGAAAACCATACCCCGGTAGAATCCGCGGGGGAGGCCATCTTCGAGCAATACCCTCTCCGCCAAATCGTAGATGCGGATTTCCTGTAAATCTTCGCCACCGGTTCGAACGCCGAATACAAGATAGCGGCCGTCCGGCGAGACCTGAAGAATCGCGAGGGATGTATAGGAGTCCCTGCCTAGCATCGTCACAGAGATGAGCAGCTTTTCCATATTTTTCTTGTCCCGGTAATAGATCGCCTTCTGTTCTTCCTTGGCCTCTCGCTTCAGGTAGAGAAGGCCGCCATGCTGATCCGGTACTGGGAGATCAACGCTGGCAACAGTGAGCAGTTCTGCGACACGACGCTCGACTCTGGATCTCAGTTCCTTATGGTGGTCAAGGTATTTACGATAGGACTGTTGCTCCATTTGAATGAAAGAACGCGTCTCGGGCGACTCCTGCTCCTCAAGCCAGCGGAACGGGTCCTCGACTTCGACTCCGTGTAACACCTCGCGTACGGGCCCCCGTGCAGGGAAGTATGTTCTCCTGGTCGATGTCATGCACTCACCTCCACTGCATGTTCAAGTTCTCTCCTGGTCCGCCGCAGCAGGGACCGGATGAGCGGCCATGCTTGCGCAGGGTCTGGTCGATTGCGGCTTGCGTCCCAGGCGATCAGCCCGTAAACAAATGCTCCGAATGTTGGCGCAAGCGCAATGATCTTCTTGAGTTCCGTGGGACGCACGTATCCGTTCCAAAGAGCGGCATAATGGGAACGAAGTGCTGCTTGATTTCGAGCGAATATGGGATTGGACCTTGCGAGGTCGGCCAAGAGATGTTCCGTGCACAGGAAGGGGTGGCCAATGTAGGTCTCGGCCCAATCCAAGAAGACCGGCCCCCCGCGCGTCGCGAGAATGTTCCCATGCCCAATATCGCCATGTATCAAAGTCTCCGGTATCCCCGCATTCATGAATTCATCGAGTGCCGACTCCAACTGATTTCGCAATTGAAGGAGCTCTCGGCCGGAAAGCGGTTTGGATTTGGTGGAGACTTGCGCTTCCATAGCGCATAGCGCCTCTTGAAAGAAGGGCTCAAAGTGCGAGCGGATCTGTGCGCATGTCCAGTTCTTTGCTCCCAGTGTAGATAGAACATCAACATCGATAGCCAGTTCCCTTTGCATGGCGGCAAGAGCTGTAAGTGCCCGCTCACATTGATCCATCGAGGTCGATTCATTCAGCGGTATACCATTGACATCCTCCATGAGCCATCCATTCCATTCGGGAATCGTGGCAAGTATCTTCGGTAAATAGGCAGGGAACCGCCGAGCCAGCTCAGCGGTTAAGGCGTACTCGCGAGTGTTCGGCTCGCCCACGGCCTTGAACCATACCCTGCGGCCAGAGGCATCGGAGAGAGAGAGCAAGCAGAAGTCAGTTCCTTGGTTCAACTGTCGAATGATAGGCCAGTCGCAAAGGTCTTGATGACTCAAGACCTTTGCCAGTAGCTTTTCAATCGAACCAGGTTGTGCGAACCTTCCAAGTTCGCTCGCCTCGCCCTTCATGATTCTTAGAACGGTGGCTCGTTCTTCATCGGTAAGTTCGCTCGAAGCAATCTCGTCGAGCGCAACGGACAAAAGCCCACCTGACATTGCCTGCTGTGTGCCGATGATCTCAAGGACTGCGCAGTAGCTGAACACTTCGTCACCAGGAAGGGAGGCGAGTTGGACGGTGCAAAGGCCGTACCTTTGATTGATGGCTTCCGTAAGCGCTGCGGCAACTCGCGTATAGACAGGAATCGATTCACGTAGAAGGTGCGGGCCAGTGGCGCCGGCAATCGCAAGAATCTTCATGGAATGCGTCTCAATCAAGACGATTCGGTATTCGATGCGCTGCGAATTGTTTGCTCTGTCGGTCATCTTACCGTTTGCCTTCTGGATGGCTGGAATCTGACGCAGGGGAATGAACAAGGTTCTTGCTCTTCAGTTCGGCGATAAACTCGTTGACATCTGCCGTCACGACGGCGATCTCTGTCCCGGTTTCCGCTGCAATGGTTTTAGAGATTTCGTCAATCTCATGACCCTTGAGAAGGCGTTCCCAGATAATTGCACCGACTGGATTCAAGCTGAACAATTGATCTTTGCTGATGTCGAGAATGACTGCGCCATCGTGGTCAGCGACTGAGCGGATGTGAGCGGGTATGTCAGCCATGTTTCTCCTCTCCGTATGGAAACGTGCCTGTCCCTTGCGCAATGCACAGTTCCACTTAGCTCTCTGTCGGTGCTATTCGCGGAGGCAGAAAGCAGAAGCAACGCAATTCAGATGGGTCGAGTGGATGGTTCTCAGATGAGCCGGGAGAGTTTGCCATCTTTGTAAATGGCCGCCGGTGTTTCCATGAGCGCAAGCACTGTTCGTCCAACCGTGCGGTGAGTCTGACAGTTCTCATCCTCGGATTCAACAGAAACCGGTTCGCAGGAGGCGACAAAATGAAAAGCGCAGAAGTTGTCCCCGTGGCCAAGCAACTCGACGAATGGCGAACTGTCGCCTATCAATCCTGTGAAGTGCGCTTCTTGTCGCTGTGGATCTTTGCGCGCTCCTTGCGACCCCATTCCGATGGGGACTCGTGCAAGTGGTTCTTGAAGAACCGGTTGAAATCCTGCACACGGTTATAACCGAGGGTCGTCGCAACCACACCGACCTTGGTGGGCGGAAAGATACTCAGCATCCAACGGGAGAAGGTCAAGCGGACCTCGACTTGGTACTGCGCCATGGTCAGCTTGTACTCGCCTGTAAACGTGCGCTCGAGTGTACGCATCTCGACCCCGAGTTCTTTCGCGATGGTCGCCATCCGCAGTTGAACGTTACCGTGAGAAGCAAGGATGAAGTGATGCACAACTCGGGCGGGGCTCTTCAGAAGAACCGCAGATGAGTCAGCTCCAGGCAAGGCTCTCAGTGCCCGGATTTCGGCAATGACATCTTTCTCGATCGGCGACCAGGCGCCGGTAGAGGCGCTTATCACGGCTGTTCCCTCCGGGCAGATGACGAGCGAGTCGGCGATACCGATAAGAGTGAAAATAGCCGTTTCAAGAACTGAGGAAGATTCAGCATTGAATCTCCGCACAGTAGATGCACCAATGAAACGGACGTTTTCCATGAAACGGCTTCTTGCAGGCGTCAGTCTTCTTCACTTCTAAACGGAGCGCAGAATCCGAACCGTGCACTGGCGAGGATGAAACTTCCGCCAATATAGGCAGGAGAATACGGCCTCGTGGAAACGTCAATCGCGGGCTTAGGTCTGTTGCTTATGCGAAACAAGAACAACTTGATCATGCTGAATTGTCGAGACACGGGTTAGAGTTGTGTCACTTCGTCGCAAGGAATCGCGGAGGAGCGACATGCTGGCAGGAAGCGATTTCAGATGGTTGCTCGATCGTCTCGGACTGATGCGCATGAGAATTGTGTTCGGTCTATTGTGCGTGTCCTTCGCGGGCATTGCCGCGACGATTGATCCATTAATGATGCGCAGTTTGATCGACCGGGCTCTACCACGAGGCGACCTGCGATTTGCGATGGAGTTGGCCGGTGGGATCGGCCTTTGCTATTTCGGCAGAATCGCTCTCTATACGATGGGTTCGCTTGTCAATTTCTCCATCGCCCAGCACTGTATCCGCGATCTGCGCATCGCTCTCCTCGATCAGATGAACCGGCTTTCGGCCGACTATCACGAGCAGACGCCGACAGGCGAGAAACTGACACGGATTGAACGCGATGTCGACGAGATCGCGAATCTGGGCGCAGAAACCGCCAATCAGAGCCTACGAGCCGTCCTGTTCTTCGTGCTCAACCTGGCGATGATGGCCAGGTTGAATCTGCCCATGACTCTGACCGCTTTGCCTCTGATGCCGCTATTCGCCATCATCCAGCGACGGTTCAGCGCGTTATTGAAGACGAGAGCTGATGAGGCGCGTAGCGAAGTCGACGTGGCAGCCAGCATGTTGAACGAGCACCTTGCAGCAATCCCGCAGATTCAACTTCTCGGCGCCGAGGAGAGATCCGCGCATCAGGCTCGATCTCTGTGAGAGGGGATGCTGCGAGCGCAGTGGGTTCAACGGCGAACGCAAATGGGGTTCAGCCTGTCGATCAGCGCTGTTCTGGTTGTACTCGCTCTTGGCAGCGCCAAGGTAGTTGCCGGCACCCTGACTATCGGTGGTCTGGTGGCGTTCTACGCTTATAGCACACGGGTGTTTGATCCAATCAGCTCGGCGATGGACCTTTATGCACGCCTCCTGACGGTTGGAGCAAGCATTCGCCGGGTGCGCGAACTGCTCGTGCTTGAGCCCAGCGTACGGGATACCGGAACAATGCGCTTCAACTCGCCCCAACTGCATCGCGGCTTCAGGAGCGAGGATGTGTGCTTCTCGTATGGAGGAAAGCCCGCACTGCTGAACATCATGCTTCGCATTGATCCGGGGGAACGGCTTGCAATCATTGGTGCGAGCGGATCGGGCAAGAGTACCTTGGCTCGCCTTCTTGTGCGCGCCGCCGATCCGGAAGTCGGTTGCATCTTTCTCGAAGAGCACCCTCTCGCGTGCTACACGTTGGCCTCTCTGCGGGACACGGTTCGTTTTGTCCCACAGCATCCGGTGCTTTTTCAAGGGACGATCCGGGAGAACCTGCTGTATGGCAATCCTCTGGCGACGACCACAGACATGCTCCGAACCATTGAGGCGGTCCGGCTTGCGCCTGTGCTCAGAGCACTCCCCAACGGTCTGGACACCCCGCTCGGGCCGGGTGCAGCTGGTCTTTCGGGGGGAGAACGCCAAAGGCTGGCCATCGCCCGTTCGCTCTTAAAGGAGTCGGCCGCACTCATTCTGGATGAAACAACTTCGGCCCTGGACACTCCGACAGAATGTTCCGTGTTTGCGTCCCTTGCGGAATTACGTCCACGTCAAACGCTCATCGTGATCTCGCACCACATCAGCTCACTTATGTGGGTAGACCGCTTCGCTCTGCTTGATCAGGGGAGAATTATCGCAACGGGAGATCACTCAATGCTGTATGCGCAGTCGGCTTTATATCGCACATTGTTCGACGCTTCAGCTCACAACGGAACGTAAGCTGAATTCCTTCGGTCTTGTGTGGCCCCGCCGAGGCTTTCTGAATCCTGGCATTGATGTCCGGTATTCCCCGATCCGAGAAAACCGGTTCCGTTGAGGGCACATGCTCCAGGTACGACTGGATCGATCACTCCAACATGAGCCCGGTATAAGCATCCAGGTCATGCCAAGGAAGCACCGTTCCTTCAGCCTGCACCTGTTCTTAAACAATCTGCCTGGCCACCTCGGGCGCATAGCAAAAGCCGAGCTTCGCCAACTCGCGGAGCGCAGTTGTCTTTCCCGAACCCGGCCCGCCTGATATTACAAATAGATTAGGCTTATTGACCATTGGCTTCGCTAAGGATCACCGCAATGGTGATCAAAAGAATCTCTTCCTGTTAATGTTATTGCGTCCGTGCCACTGCGTTTCAAACCCAGGATAGGCCATATCCCAGAGATCAAAATTGACCACAGAGAAAAAATGAATGGACCGTGCGCAACATTCCACCCTGAACAGCGTCCATACTGGCGTAGGATCATTCCACGCAGGTAGAAGGGACTGCTCAACCCATTGTCGATCAGGGTCCCATTCACGACAGCCGCTAGCGCCGCCGCGAGAGTTCTCCAGACAAGGACGCGGACAAAGATCCTGTATCCATCCTGGAGACAGCTCTTTAGGCCGTGTGCGCTCGGGTTCATCGGACTGGCAATTGCCGTTGTTCTGTTGGGGGGTGGGTACAAGCTGTCACTTTATCAACGCCACGCGGCTTCTTCGTCGCGGGTTCCGGTTGTGAAAATGTTGATGGAGACGCGTAACGCCTCTATCACTGCAATCTTCAAATTTAAGGGCAAGCCGCATCTGGCATATGGTTCACCGGCTCTTTCTGCCCCCCTTCAGCAATGCCCCTGCCTCAACCGGAGCATCGCCTATATTCTTCCCGCCTGTAGACGTCGCGTTACATATTTTGATTTTCTGATTCCATTCCGTTCTCCCCCTTCACTTCGCTTCTCGCTGGCATAGCCAGCATTGCGGTTTTATACCGGAGTTGGCGCTGTAGCGGCTCACTCTGGAAAGACCCCTGTCTCGAAGCGTTCTCTCAGTGGAGGAACCCTATGTATTCCCGCTGGTTTCTGCTCGCAATTTTGCAGGCAGTTACGCTGTATGCCGTTTGGCGGATGGGACGATCTGGAAGCCGCAAACTTCGCGGCAGCGTTCCATTTGCCCCGCCCCTACCTGCCCATATCAGCAGCGCAGCCGAGTCCACAACGAAATGGACCCGGCCGATGAAATGGATCTCAATCGGCAAGTTCGTTGCGGTTCTTACAAAGTGTCGCGATCTCATTGAGGCTGGCCTGAAACCAGGCGCGCAGTGGGTTTCGATTCCGGTCCCGGCGGCGTTCGGGCTTCTCGTCTCTCTGAACGAACGGGAGAACGAATTGAAGTGGCCTCCCGCGGATAGAACTGCTGGGGTCTACGGCGCTTCGAACTTCTGCATCTCGAAGATCGAAGCGAGCCCTTGTATCGAGGGCTCAGCGCCAGTTTATGTTCTGGAAGACGAATTTAGCCTTGCGGAGGGTGCATGAACAGGCTTAGCAATGCCGTTCGAAGCGTCAACGAAGCCGCCATCGGAAGTCTGCCCCAAGGGGAAAGTCGGAGTCCGACGGCGATTCACGTAATGTCTATAGGCCCGATTGATCTCGGGAGCATGGTCCACGATGTGCTGCGTGTCGGCCCGAAGTTCAGTCTCTCCATAGCGCCCGATTGCCGGGATCTGTGGGTGATTCCGAAGCAGGAATCCATTCAGGTGGCGATCCTTCACCACACGCTTTCTTTGTTTGAACTTGAGGATGCAAGCCGGTTTATTCGCCAGCGGTGGCCCCACGCCAGAATTCTGGTACTCCGCATGGGAGAAGGCTTTCTCGACGATAGTCTGTACGACGAGCGTGTAGCGCCGGACGTGGCTCCGGCTGTTCTGCTTATGACCATCGAGCGGCTGACGAGAGAGTGGCGCATATGCAAGCCAACAAGCCTTGAGGTGAACTGACAGAAGATATACGCGGATAAGTGGGCGCAATGAAAATGCCTGCCACTTGCAGACAGGCATTTCCGACCATGACTTTTGAATTTGCATGTTTTCGGAGTTTAGGTACTAAGCAATGAAAACTCAGTTGAAGGTGATTATTAAGCAATGTTGCAAGTTTTGGATTATCCAGGAGTGAGGGCTTTTCCATCGCTCAGACAATGGAGAAGATCGTGAAAACGGGCTGGGAGGGGGAGTGCGTAAACAATGGATTCACCGCTCTGGAGATCGACCGGCTGCGCACCTGTTTTATTGCCTGCGATGAGGCGCTTCTTGGAAGTGCAACTTTTGCGGAAAATGAGGGTTTACTGTGATACTAGATGTAAGCTATGTGTATCCGGTTCGCCTAATCCGGTCGTGGTACATCGTCTCATGCGTATGAATCGCACAAGTCGCCGCACCCCACCCCTCACCGCGATGGGGATATTTCTTTTGGCCTGTGCCGTATTCGGATGGGGCTTACAGTACAAGATATCGCTCTACTGCCAAGCGGATGAGCAGTCGGTTTCAATTCCACACGCAAAATTGCTTTCCGAAAGGGAAAGGCCCGTCTCTAGTCTCGACGGAGCTTCAATTAGTCCCTCGTCTGCGCAACCACAATCGTCGGCGTTTTATCCGCTGTTTTTGATCGTTACTTTGATGTTGGGGTTGTGTCTTTCGGTTGATGTGTGGATGCGTGCCTCAAGAGTAGTTGACGCTATCACTCAGCAGCGGCGTGCCCACTCGAATTTCTTTTCTTTCCGCCCCCCTCCAGTTTCACCCTTCTCCTACTAATCACTTCCTTCCAAGTATCCTGACGGACCCATGTTGATTGACTGGGCCCGTGATGCTCTGTGATGTCTTGGAACACGTCCATTCTATTCGTACTTCAATAGGGGTGTTCACATCATGTCTATGCGATCTTCAACGGTCGTCATCGGGGCAATGTTCCTCGTTGCGCTGCCATGCCTTGTTTTCACTGGCTGCAAAGAAAAGCAGCCTTCCTCTGCTCCTCCAATGACCGCCTCAGTGGCTCCGGTCACACGAGGCGACTTATCCAACACCCTTACGGTTGCAGGAGAATTCCAGCCTTATCAGGAAGTCGAACTGCACGCGAAGGTCTCCGGATACATTCGCCGTATCAACGTCGATATTGGCGATCTGGTCAAGAGCGGACAAGTCATCGCCACCTTGGAAGTGCCGGAATTGAACGCTCAGGTTGCCGGATCGGAAGCCGAGGTGCGACACAGCAAGTCAGAGATTGCGAGAGCGCAAAGCGGTGTGGAACTTGCAGAGGCCAGCGAGGCTGCGCTTCACGGTGCATATCGGCGTCTTCGCGAGGCAGCAAAGGTGCGTCCTGGCCTGGTTGCCGAGCAGGAATTGGATGACTCCCATGCCAAAGACCTGGATGCCGAAGCGAAGGTGAATGCCGCCAAAGCGGCGCTTGAAGCGGCACGAGAGCAACTTGGCGTTTCAAATGCAGACCACCAACGGGTTGCGGCACTACAGGGCTACTCGGTTGTGACCGCCCCTTTTACAGGTGTCATCACGATGCGCTACGCGGATGTCGGCTCGCTGATACAAGCAGGGACAACCTCAAATACGCAATCGATGCCGGTGGTGAAACTGGCCCAGAGCGATCTTCTACGGCTGCGTATGCCTGTGCCTGAAGAGGATGTGCCCTACATCAAGGTCGGCGGTGGCGTCCAGATCAAGCTCCAAGCTACGGGAAAGATCATCTCCGGAAAGATCGTCCGATTCACGCGCGAGTTGACAACGGCTACCCGCACCATGCTGGCGGAAGTCGATGTGACAAATTCAGATCTCGCGCTCAGCACTGGAATGACGGCGGAGGCAACCATTGTTCTTCAAGAGCAGAAAAGCGTGCTCACGGTCCCGGCGGGTGCCGTTCTCAAAGGGGACGGACAACCGTTTGTATTGATCGTGGATGCTGCCAACAAGGTCCAGAAGGTGCAGGTCGTAGTCGGGATTCAAGGGCCTGACCGGATCGAGATTACCCAGGGCCTCGCCGAGCATCAGAACGTGATCGTCTCCGGACAGGCGAACTACCAGTCTGGCCAAATCGTTCATCAGGTCGTCAGCACCATTGCCATGCCGAAGCAGGAGGGCGCACAATAATGTCTTCCTTCGCGATCAAATATCCTTTCTTCATCCTGATGATGTGCCTGTTTGTGATTGTGGTCGGAATCACGACGGTCACAAGTATGCCGGTCGACCTGTTTCCCGAGGTCAATATCCCGGTAGTGGTGGTTGCAACGTTTTACTCTGGAATGCCGCCCGAACAGATTGAATCCGACATCACCAATAGCTACGAACGGTTCTTCACCCTGGGCAGCGGCATCGACCATATCGAATCCCGTTCACTGCCCGGCGTCAGCCTCATCAAAATCTATTTTCAGCCTGGCACAGATGGCAACGCGGCGGTCAGCAACATATCGAATCTAGCCATGGCGAATCTGCGCCGCCTGCCTCCCGGCACCCTTCCTCCAGTCGTCCTGAAATTCGACGCGGCCAACCTGCCTGTCTGCCTCATTACGCTCAAGGGACAAGGCCTGAATGAAACACAACTGAAAGATCTGGCCCAGTTCACTGTCCGCAATCAAGTCGCCAATGTCCCGGGCGCATCCGTTCCGCAACCATATGGTGGCCGATACCGCCAGATTATGGTGTACGTCGATCCGGTGAAACTCGAAGCTCACCAGATGAGCGTCATGGATGTGGTGGATTCGCTCAACAAGTCGAACCTGATTCTTCCTGCCGGCGATGTTCGCATTGGCATGAAGGACTATAACATCTACGCCAACAGCCAAGTGCCCGTTGTGGACCAGATCAACGATCTGCCATTGAAAACAGTGGGCAATGCCTCCGTGATGGTTGCAGATATAGGCAAGGCAAAAGACGCCGGGCAATTGCAAACCAATATCGTTCGCGTGGATGGGCAACACTCCGTCTACATTCCAGTGCTGAAGCAAGGCGGCAATTCGAACACGATCACCATCGTCGATGGAGTCAAGAAGGCCGTTGCACACCTGCTCGATATTCCATCCGTGCTCAAAACGAACGTGGTCTTTGACCAGTCCGCATTCGTCAAGCTTGCGGTCAAGAATGTCATTAACGAGGGAACGATCGGCCTGTGCCTCACGGCGCTGATGATCCTTCTCTTCCTCGGAAATGTCAGGGCTACGATTGCGGTTCTCATCTCGATTCCAATCTCTGTCCTGGCCACATTTCTCGGACTCAATCTCGGAAGCAGCTCCATCAATACCATGGTACTCGGTGGACTGGCGCTTGCTTTGTCGCGTCTTATCGATAACTCGGTAGTTGTCCTCGAGAACATCTTCCGCCATATGGAGATGGGAGAAGCCCCGGTAGTTGCTGCCGAACGCGGCGGCAAGGAGGTTCAACTTGCCGTGCTGGCCGCAACCGTCAGCACTAGTATCGTTTTCTTCCCGGTCCTGCTGCTCTCCGGGGTGAGCAAATATCTTTTCACGGCATTGGCCTTGGCAGTTGTCATAGCTCTCTTCGCGTCCTATGCCGTTGCAATGACCGTGGTGCCGCTGTTCTGCGCTAAATTCATTACGATCGATCCCGATCTCAGTCATGAAACTTCGCGGGAAGCCGCTGCTGGTACGACCTTTGAGACGAAAGCCGTCGCGAAAAGAAGGTTTCGTATGTTTCGCGTGGTCGTCGAAAACTTCAATCTTGCATTCCGCAACATGGAGACATGGTACACACGGAAAGTTGGAGAGGCACTGG
>Ga0302140_10001540_pt1 | contig 30089 bp, 24 predicted proteins | sample I_Bog_E1_1_FD_202095 | JGI IMG/M metagenome (GOLD analysis project Ga0302140, IMG submission 202095) | Peat permafrost microbial communities from Stordalen Mire near Abisko, Sweden - I_Bog_E1_1 | ecosystem: Environmental > Terrestrial > Soil > Wetlands > Peat | place: Sweden: Abisko, Stordalen... | reverse complement strand
GAAGACTGGAAGTCCTATTGTTTTATGTATAAAATGTGATTCAGATATGATAATTAAAAGGTGATGCCACACTGATTGATGGAGCATCACTTTAATACTCGACCGTAGGGAGATTTTGTTCTTTTTAAAGATGTTATAAGTAATATTTTAGTAGTAAAATATTAGTCAATTTGAGACAGCAACTATTATTATACAAAAATAAATTGATGTTATATAATTGTAAGGAAGTATTTAAGCTTAAAGAAATAAGATATTGTTAAATGGAAATTTTATGTTCGTTCATAAATAACGTGTACATATAAGTTATATTTAAGAAAGGATGATTTGATGTTGTTAATGATAGATAATTATGATTCATTTGTATATAATCTCGTTAGATATATTGAAGAAATCGGAGAAAATGTAGAAGTTGTCAGAAATGATAAGATTAATATGGCTTCAATAGATAAAAATAAATATTTAGGTATAATTATTTCACCTGGACCTAAAAATCCAGAAGAAGCAGGATTTTGTTTAGATATTATTGATAAATTTAAAGGTAAGATACCAATACTCGGAATATGCTTAGGACATCAATGTATAGGACATTATTTTGGCAGTAGAATTATAAAAGGGGAAAAGCCAATGCATGGGAAAATAAGTGAAATAACACATAATAATAAAGGGGTATTTTATAATGTTAAAAATCCTCTTAAAGTAACTAGATATCACTCTTTAATTATTGATAAAGAGAAACTTCCAAAAGAATTAGAAATTACAGCGGAAACTTCAGATGAAGTAATTATGGGAATTAGACATAATAAATTACCCGTATATGGAGTTCAATTTCATCCAGAAGCAGAGCTGACAGAAGAAGGACACAAAATTTTGGAAAATTTTATTTTAGAATGTAAGAGGTTTAAAAATGATTGATTTTAAGATAAAGGAATTAAATACATATTATGATCCATTTTATACATATAACCTTTTTAAAGATAATATAGATAGTATTTTTTTAGACAGCTCAAAAGAAGATAATATGCTATCTAAATACTCTTTTATTGGATTAAATCCATATAAAAAATTTGTTTCTGAGGGAAGAAAAGTATTAATTGATAATGAAGTATATAAAGATGTTGATCCCTTTGAAGAGCTAGAAAAACTTATAAATACATATAAGCTTAATATTCATAGTGATATTCCTTTTGTAAGTGGTGCCATTGGATATTTCTCTTATGATATAGGAAGGATATTAGAAAAACTACCTGATAATTCAAGTGAAGATTTTAGTATTCCAGATAGTATGTTTATTTTTTTTGATAACTTAATTATATTTGATTTGCACAATAGGAAAACTTATATAACAGGTATAGGGCAAATTGAAGAAGCAAAAAATAGTATATTAAAAATAGAAAAGTCCCTTGAAGATTATAAAGAAGGTGAAGGAATAATAGGCAGAGTAGAGTCATCTAACACTTTCTTTTGCAATTTTAATAAAGATGAATATGAAAAGTCGGTATATTTACTGAAAGATTATATTAGAAATGGGGATGTTTACATAGCCAATATGACAAGGAGAATATGGTGTAATAATGATGAAAATTCTTTTGAAATATATGAAAAATTAAGAAATAGTAATAAAGCACCATTTTCAGCATATATGAATTTCAATGATTTTCAAATAATTAGCTCTTCCCCAGAAAGATTTTTATCAGTTATTGATGGATTAGTACAAACTAGACCTATTAAAGGAACTAGACCTAGAGGAAAAAATCATGAAGAAGATAAAAAAAATAGAAAGGAATTAATGAATTCTGAGAAGGATAAATCAGAACTTTTAATGATTGTAGATTTGGAAAGAAATGATTTAAGTAAAGTTTGTAAGCCTAATTCTGTAAAGGTAAAGGAACTTTTTAAAATAGAGGAATATGATACAGTATTTCATCTTGTAGCAACTATAGAAGGAAAATTAAAAGAAGATGTAACTTCTGTAAAATGCATAAAAGAATGTTTTCCAGGTGGATCTATTACAGGAGCTCCTAAAATAAGAGCAATGGAGATAATAGAAGAACTTGAAAAACTCAAAAGAAATATTTATACAGGGTCTATAGGATATTTTGATTTAAGAGGTAATAGTGATTTTAATATAGTTATTAGGACTATTGTTAAGAAAGATAATAAGGCTTATTTAGGGGTTGGCGGAGGAATCACTTGGGAGTCTATAGAAAGTGATGAGTGGTTTGAAACAATAGACAAAGCTAAGGCATTAATGGGGGTATTATAATGAGAAATATAATCTATGGAGAAGATAAAATTCTTATAGATGAAGGATTGTTTTTTGGAAGAGGTGTCTTTGAAACAATTCTTTGGAAAGATAGACCAGTCTTTTTAAATGAACATTTGGAAAGATTAAAAAAGTCTATGGAAGAAATAGGATTATTACCTTTAGAAGAAAAGATACTAAGAGAATATTTAGATAAGTTAGACATAAAATATAAAGGTTTAAAAATAACTGTTACTCCATTAAATATTATAATTACAGAAAGAAATATTAACTATAAGGAAGAAGATTATAATAGAGGAATGACATTAACTATTTCGAAAGTAAGGCGAAATAGTACTTCAAGGTTATGCTATATTAAATCTACATGTTATATAGAAAACCTAATTGAAAAAGAAAATGCTAAAAAAATGGGCTTTGATGATGTTATATTTTTAAATGAAAAAGGAAATGTTACAGAGACAAGTTGTGCCAATATATTTATTGTGAAAAATAAAGAGATTTTTACTTCTAAAACTGAAGATGGATTATTAGCTGGTATAATAAGAAGAAAAATTATTGAAAATTGTGATGTTAAAGAAAAGAGTATTACTATAAAGGATCTAAAAGAATCAGAAGAAGTGATAATAACAAACAGCTTAATGGGTGTTATGTTTATAAAAGAAATAGATAACATTAGATATAGTAGTGAAAATATGAACCATATGTTGAGTGAGAAGTTGAAATGCTTGGAGAATACTGAGAAATAAGTAAAAGGAAAAGTAACTTTTATAAAAATATATAATCTGTTATAGTTGCTTCAATTATAGATACCAACTTTTAAATTACATTTATACTTTGAATGTATACCTAAAACTAGAAATAAAGGGTACTATTTTGTGGAGTGTTGCATCAAAATCCTCAGCAACGTTCACATTAGAGCATCCTTTATTTCGGTGTGATATATGCATAAGTTCAGTTTTTACGTTAGGTGTCTATATGCTTAAAGATAATTTCGTACATTAAAAACTTCTCCATTTTTAATATATACTCTAGGGATTCTATATTTAAGCATACAAAGTATTTCATAATTAATTGTTCCCATAATTTCTGCAATATCATCTGCATTAAATTTTAAATTTCCTTGTTCACCAAGGAGTATAACTTCATCTCCAACTTTTACATTTTCAATGTCGGTCACATCTATCATGCATTGATCCATGCAAATTCTCCCAACAACAGGAGCAAATTTTCCATTTATAATTACTTTAGCATCTTTAGCCAATAATCTAGAATATCCATCTGCATAGCCTATAGGTAGGGTTGCAATTAAGCTTTTTCTTTCTGTTTTGAAAGTTTTTCCATAGCTTATATACATATCTTTATCCATTTCTTGAACACGTGTTATACTTGCTTTTAATGTTAATGCTGGTTTTAGAGAAAGATTATTTTTATTAACTTCATTTGATGGATAATATCCATAAAGTATAATTCCTGCTCGTACTGCATCTAAATAGGTTTCTGGCATGTCCATAATAGCACCACTATTTGATACATGTTTTAAAGGAATTTCTATTCCAAGAGCTGAAAGCTTTTCGGTAAAATCTGTAAACTTTTTAAATTGTTCGTAGGTATATTCTTTATCTTCTTCATCAGATGTTGAAAAATGAGTAAAAATTCCAAGTACTTCTAATCCTTTTAAAGAACATATTTCACAAACATCTTGCACAGCTTTTTCATTTGGAAGAAAGCCTATTCTTCCCATCCCAGTATCTATTGCAATATGAATTTTAGCTTTTTTATTAAGATTTAAAGCTATTTTAGATAATTCTTTTGCATATTCTAAGTCATAAACAGTTTGCTCTAAATCATATTTTATTAAATCTTCACCTAAATATAGCGGAGTATATCCAAGTATCATCATAGGAGCGTTAATATTATTATTTCTAAGCTCAATGCCTTCAGTTAAAACTGCTACAGCAAGTTTTGATGCACCATTTTCAAGTAATGTTGGAACCACATCTAAAGATCCATGGCCATAGCAATCGGCCTTAACAACTGCCATTACTTCTTTATCTTTAGCTAATTTTTTTATATTTTTCATATTATAAGCTATAGCATCTAAATCTATTTCCGCCCATACAGGTCTAAGTATTTTTTCCATCTGTCTACGCCTCACAATTATTTATTTAAATTAAAATGTATGTTGTAATAATATTTTCAACAATATCCAAAGGATATATTCATGCCTTTAATATTATCAGATATATTCTTTTATTAATAGTATTGTTACAAGTTATCCGATAGCTAGCATACGTAATACGCCCACTTTTTTTAGTAGGAGATAACGGCTGCACGTTCCTGGACGTGGTGCCCCTTGAGGGTATAAGTTCTTCTAAGCTTCAGGTGGAGAAAATTGTATTCTTATTAAGAAAATATATCTGAAGCTAAGAATCACTTTATATTGTATTAAAATAGGCAGGACAAATAAAGAACCACTAATGCTGGAATTTAGAAGAGTGGTGGATCTAAATTATCTTACATTTATTTTACTAATATATTTGCTATTTCGATTAATGTTAAAAAAATAAAGGGTAAATTGGTTTTGTGTCGAATAAATCAATAAGTCAGAAAATACAGAAAATACAGAAAATATAGAAAATATAGATATGAGTATAATTGATCTTTTCAAAATTTGAATACAGGTTGAGAAACATACACAAGAAAACGTTGGCATCCTCTGAACCGGCTTAAACGACACGACAAAATTTGAGTTACTAAGAAATCTTGGCTTGTGAGAGTCTTGATATAGAATGGGTAAGAAATATAATTATCTAATATAGGAAGGTGAAAAAATCATGCTAAATCAAGAAGAAATGAAAAAACTAGACAATATTTTAGTTTCATATGATTACAACAAAACATTAATTATTGCTATTATGCAGGAGGTTCAAAAGGAATATCGGTATCTGCCTAAGGAGGCACTACGTTATATTGCTAAAAAACTTAATATTAGTGAAGCTAAAATATATAGTGTAGCTACCTTTTATGAAAATTTTTCCTTAGAACCAAAAGGAAAATATGTGGTGAAAATTTGTAATGGAACTGCTTGCCACGTAAGAAAATCGGAGCCTATTTTGACTGAATTCAGGAATGAATTAGGACTTTCTGAAACTAAGGTTACAACTGATGATATGACTTTTACAGTAGAAACAGTATCTTGTTTAGGTGCATGTGGACTAGCCCCAGTCTGTACGGTAAATGATAAAGTATATCCTTCCATGACACCAGATAAAGCAAAAGATTTAATTAAGCAGTTAAAGGAGGAGATAGCTAATGAAAATTAATACAAGAGAAGAATTGAATGCCATAAGAGCTCGATATAAAGCATCTTTAGACAATCAATACAAGCAAATATTAATATGTGCAGGAACAGGATGCGTAGCAGGTGGTTCTTTGGATATTTATAAAAGATTGCAAGAAATAATAGAAGAAAGAGACCTTAAGCTTACACTAGTACTGGAAGAAGAACCTCATGATGAGATGATAGGACTTAAGAAGAGTGGTTGCCATGGTTTTTGTGAGATGGGTCCTTTATTAAGAATTGACCCTATGGGGTGGTTATATATAAAAGTTAAGGTAAGTGACTGTGAAGAAATTATTGAAAAAAGTATTATTGGAGATGAAGTAGTAGATCGTTTGATTTATAAAGATGACAAGCATAGTTATAGCAAACAAGAAGAAATTCCATTTTATGAAAAACAGACTCGTGTTGCTTTAGAACATTGTGGAAATATTAATGCGGAGTCTATAGAAGAATATTTAGCTATGGATGGTTACATTGCTGCCACAAAAGCACTTTTTGATATGACATCAGAAGATATTGTAAATGAAATATCAGAAGCGTATCTCAGAGGAAGAGGTGGTGGAGGTTTTCATACTGGAACAAAATGGAAACAAGTATTAAGGCAGGCAGAAACTGAAAAATACATAGTATGTAACGGTGATGAGGGAGACCCGGGTGCATTTATGGATAGAAGTATGATGGAAGGGGATCCACACAGAGTAATTGAAGGTATGATTATTGCTGGTATTGCTACTAAGGCACACCACGGATATATCTATGTTCGTGCTGAATATCCTCTAGCAGTTGAACGATTAAGAATAGCTATAGAACAAGCTACAGAAAAGGGGTTTTTAGGAGATAATATACTTAATTCTGGTTTTGATTTTGACCTTCGTATAAGTCAAGGAGCAGGGGCTTTTGTATGTGGTGAAGGTAGTGCCTTAACAGCATCAATAGAAGGGAATCGTGGTATGCCTAGGGTTAAACCACCAAGAACTGTAGAACAAGGTTTGTTTGGTAAACCAACAGTATTAAATAATGTTGAGACATTTTGCAATGTTCCACCAATTATTAACAAAGGTGCAGAGTGGTATAAGACTATGGGGACTGATAAGAACTATGGAACCAAGGCATTTGCGCTTACTGGTAATGTAAATAATACGGGACTTATAGAAGTACCTATGGGAACAACATTAAGAAAAGTTATCTTTGATATTGGAGGGGGAATCAAAGATGGGAAATTTAAAGCAGTACAAATCGGTGGACCATCTGGAGGATGTCTTTGTCTTAATGAAGGTCATCTAGATTTGACTTTAGATTTTGATTCTCTAAAGAAGGTTGGTGCAATGATTGGCAGTGGTGGTCTGGTTGTTATGAATGACAAGAACTGCATGGTGGAAATGGCACGTTTCTTTATGAATTTCACCCAAAATGAATCTTGTGGTAAATGCATACCATGTAGAGAGGGTACAAAGAGAATGCTAGAATTGCTTAATGATATAGTAGAAGGTAGAGGCACATTAGAACATATAGAATTGCTCGAGGAGCTGTCAGAAACAATTTCTGCTACTGCTCTTTGCGGACTTGGCAAGAGTGCTGCATTTCCGGTTATAAGTACTTTAAAATATTTTAGAGATGAATATATCGCCCATGTTGTAGATAAAAAATGTCCTGCTGGTGTATGTAAGGCATTAATGTCTTATGAAATAGACAAGGATAAGTGTAAAGGCTGTTCAAAATGTGCTAGAGTATGTCCAGTAGAAGCTATTTCAGGAGAAATAAAGAAACCTTACACCATTGATAAATCGAAATGTATTAAATGTGGTGCTTGTATGGACGGCTGTGCTTTCAAGGCAGTTCAACTTGTTTAAGGCGCATTCAAAGAAATAATGAAGTTAAATATATTATAGATTACTGAAAGGGTGATAAAAAACTATGTCGAAATATATGATAATTGATGACAACAAGGTAGAATTCGATAAAGAAAAGAATATTTTGGATTTAGTAAGAAAAGCAGGTATTGATTTACCTACCTTTTGTTATTATTCAGATTTGTCCATTTATGGAGCTTGCAGAATGTGCGTGGTTGAAGATGAAAGGGGCGGTATTATAGCTTCTTGTTCTACACCACCCAAAGATAAGATGTCAATAAAAACTAATACACCCAAACTTCATCAACATCGTAAGATGATTTTAGAATTGCTGCTAGCATCTCATTGCAGGGATTGCACTGTATGCGAGAAGAGTGGTAAATGTACACTTCAGAAATTAGCATTGCGCTTTGGTTTGAAAAATATTCGATTTAATAACACTAATATTGAAAAAAATTTAGATACTTCATCTATGGCAATTATTCGTGATCCTAGCAAATGCATTTTATGCGGTGACTGCGTTAGAATGTGTAATGAAATACAAAATGTTGGTGCAATCGATTTTGCATATCGAGGCTCTAAGATGATTGTAAGCCCAGCATTTGGAAAATCCATGGGAGAAACAGATTGTGTAAACTGCGGACAATGCGCGACTGTATGCCCTACAGGTGCAATTATTGTGAAAAGTGATCTCAAGAATATTTGGAAAGCATTGTATAATCCAAAACAAAGAGTTGTAGCACAGGTTGCGCCAGCAGTGCGTGTAGCTTTAGGGGAAGAATTTGGTATGAAACCAGGCGAAAATGTAATGGGTAAAATCGTTGCAGCTATGAGAAGGCTAGGGTTTGATGATATTTATGATACTTCTTTAACTGCTGATTTAACAATTATTGAAGAAACAAAGGAATTTTTAGAAAAATTAGAATCAGGAGATAATAATATTCCTTTGTTCACTTCATGCTGTCCGGGGTGGGTTCGATATGCAGAAACAAAACATCCAGAATTGATGCCATACGTATCAAGTTGTAAATCTCCAATGCAGATGTTTGGAGCTGTCATTAAAGAACATTTCAAGGAGATGGATGTTTCAGATGATAGAGAAATCATATCTGTTGCTGTTATGCCATGTACAGCTAAGAAAGCAGAAGCATCTAGAGAGGAATTTATTAGAGATGGTGTTAGTGATATTGATTATGTAATTACTACAACAGAATTGTGCGCCATGATAAAGGAAATTGGCATTAAGTTTGATGAATTGGAAGCAGAATCTTCGGATATGCCATTTTCTCTACACTCAGGTGCAGGTGTAATATTTGGCGTTACTGGTGGTGTAACAGAAGCTGTCATCCGTGGAGTTGTTGAGGATAAAACGGCAAAAGCTTTAAAGGAGATAGAGTTTATTGGAGTTCGTGGTATGGAAGGTGTAAAAGTATGTGAATTGCCTGTTGGTGATACCGTACTTCGAATCGCAGTTGTCAGTGGACTTGGTAATGCAGAAAGCTTGATTGAGAAAATCAAAAGTGGAGAGGAACATTTTGATTTCATAGAAGTTATGGCTTGCCCGGGTGGTTGTGTATCTGGAGCAGGACAACCGTTTGGTTTAAGAGAAGCTAATAATGCAAGAGCAAAAGGTCTATATAAAGCCGATAAGGTTACACAGCTTAAACGAAGTCAAGAAAATCCTATGATTGAGTCTTTGTATAGTGGATTACTGAAAGAACGTTCAAAAGAATTATTGCATGTTCATTATGGACATAGGGAAGAATAAAATTAGAGCGAAGAAAAGCTACACTTCAATAAACAGAAGTGTAGCTTTTCTTTATATCTTTTGGACTATTTCTTATAATTGAATTGTTTTAGGTTCAGTGCTACTAAAAGAATTGAAAACTGCAACAGCATCTGTAAGATAAAATACCTCAAAGATATCATCATCTGAACTATACATATTTTTGAGCATTGGCACTGCTTCCAACATAGCTGCTTTAGCTTCACGGCGAGAATCTATAACAGCCTTTCCAGTCAAACGAATCCATTCGCCTTTAGGTGATGTGGTAGAAATTTCAACCTTAGGATTTGCAAGTAATTGCTTAGAAACAGGCTTTGTATTATTTGTTCCAAAATACAGTTTGTCTTCATATTTCATTACTGCACCAAAAGGACGTACTCTAGGTTGATCGCCATCAATTGTTGCAAGATAAAAAGTTGGATTACTAGTTAAAAATTCTAATACTTCATTCATTATAATTGCTCCTTTTATTTTAGTATGATAAGATTACCTTATACATAGATAATAGGAGATTATGAATACTAATTCAAGTACGATTATTTTTGATACATAGTATCCTAAAACATACAAAGGAGAATTTTATGGAAGAAAAATATGATTTATTTGGGAAATGTCCGTTTGTTACAGCACAAAAAATTATTGCAGGTAAATGGGCAGTAGTAATTTTACATAATTTAAGTTCAAAAACTCTTAGATTTGGAGAATTACAAAAATTATTACCAGATTTAACACAGTCAACACTTACAAAGCAGCTTCGTAGTTTAGAGGAATATGGATTAGTGAACCGTTATGTATTTCCTCAAGTCCCTCCAAAAGTGGAGTATTCATTAACGGATATAGGTAAAGAATTTGAGCCTGTATTAGATAGTATTTCTGCTTGGGGAGAAAAATATATTGAATATATGAAAATATCAGAAAATGTTAAAAAGTAAGCATGTAATAATTATTAATACTTTTCAAAATAAAAATACCAGTACTTAATAGACTAAGTTAGGGTACTTCTTGTTTGTATATAATATTAAAAATTGCTTATTAAGCAATGCAATACAGCACTTTTATATTTTATGAATAATTCAGGTTTATATAAGTAGAGGTTAATATATAATTAGGATATAATATATATAAATAATAGGAAAAGGATGAAGTGAATATGGAAGAAAACATAAGTTTAGAAAATTTAAGTGCGGAAGAAATATGGGAGAAGTTATATAACAAAGAATTAAATTGTAAGAAAAACATATTAGAATACATAGATATTACTAAAATACTTAAAAAAGAAAACATTGAACCTGAGAAAATTCAAGAAACTTATAATTTAATTTATGATAGTATTGATAAAATGGCAGATGAAATTAAACCTAATACCATTATGTATTTGCAAAATGAACTAAAGGCTCAACTTGGAAAATATGTGACTATAAAAGAGCCCAAAATAGAAAATACTTTTATAAAGTTTTTTAAAGAGGCATATCCAGCAAATACAAGAAGAAAAGATTTTACGTGGGTGCTAATGGATATTAACAACATAGCAGAGGAACAAATTTGGACTACTTTAATTTATATTAATAGAGAGTATATAGGAAAGAGGATTAGATTAAGTAGTGAAGAAAAATCAGATATAATTAAAATGATAGTAAAACTAGTTAAAAAAAATAATATAAAATATATAAATCAGATAAAGAGTTTATCCAAATTACTTAACAATTTAGAAATTAAAGTTTTAAGTGTAAAGGATAAATTTAAGGTTAAGAAATTAACTAAGTTATAATAGCGTTAGTTTCAAATTTATAAATGAATAAATAAATTTGTTTTACAATAAATATTCTTAAAAATAAAAACATATAACGATTTATGGTAAATGTGGAGATTAAAGATAAAGTCTAATCATATTTAATTCTATAGAAATGCACTAGTCTCATAAGGATTGGTGCTTTTTTCGTTTGAAAATTAGTTAGTATTTATTTAGATAAATATGAGTAGTTGTGTTAATATATAGATATATGAAGTATAGATATGCCTTAGCATTTTAGTAGTTATAACAATAAATTAGCGTTAATGGAGAAACTTATGAAAAAGAATAATTATATGTTAAATACAATTAATGAAATAAAAAAGGTTTTAGAAAAAAATGAGTATAGAAAAAAACGATATAATAAAGATGTTGAATGGTTTGAAGAGAGAAAAAACATGTTTATGGGCAATATAATAAGAGTTGCTATTATGGGAATAACAAGTAGTGGAAAATCAACTTTAGTAAATGTACTTTTAGGTGAAAAGATTTTGCCTATGGCTATAAGGCCAAGCTCTAGCATCATAATTACAGCATGTAAGGGAGAAAACAGAGAAGCCACTATTTATTTTAGAGATAAAAAACCACAAATATTAAAAGGAAGTAATTTAAATGAGGAAATTATAGGAGAATATGCAGATGAAAGTAAAAATCCTAATAACAGGTTAAATGTTACTCAAATTGATATTAAAACACCTTATTTTTTATTAGATGAAAATATACATATAATAGACAGTCCAGGGTTAGATGCTTGGAATTTAGAGAATCATGAAAAATTAACTTTAGAAATATTGCTTCCAACAATAGATATTTGCATATTTTTGACTACAGTTAAGGCAAATAGTGATGAAACCAATGTAGAGAAAATCAAAATTGTAGCTGAAAAAGAAAAGCAAATAATTTTGGTACAAAATATGATAGATTCAATAGAAGAGAAACTTGGGAAAAATGGAATAGTAGAAGAAGATAAATCTATTATTTTAAAGAAGCATAAAAAAAGGGCTGAAAATCTTTTAAGGCAAGGTACTAATAATAGTGAGTCCTTTGAAGCTATTCAGATATCAGCACTTAATGGGTTAAAGGGAATTATAAATAGAGATAAAGAATTATATAAAAGCTCAAATATTGAAGGCTTTATTAGAGCTATAGAAACTTGTGCTAATAATATTATTCCGAAGATTAATGAAAAGAGAACAGTGAGTATTGAAGAAAGAATTAATCAGATCATTACCACTGATAGGGAAATTATAAGTGGTAATGATGTAGAAACAATAGAAGCATTAAAAAATGTAAAAGTTAGAGATATTAATGCATTTGCAGAAGAGTTTCAAAATGCACAGGAGAAAATATTAGTAAAAATTAAAGAAATTGAAGAAGTGATTTCAAATACAACAAATGAGATCAGTAGTTCATCTTCGGAGGAATTACAAAGCTATTTAGATATAGTAGATAGAATAAATAATAAAAGTTTATATATTGAGAGTGATATTTTAAATATAGTCAAAGAATGTGAAAAGAGAAAGAATGAAATATATGAAAAACTTAATTTAAATACGAGATTTGAGTACTCTCTTTTAGGTATTGAAAGTAAGAATATAGATGTTAAGCATAAGTATGAAGAAAAAACATTATTATTTAAAAAAGAAGGCGTATTAAATAAAGGTAAGAGATTATTATCTAATATATTTGATAAAGAATGGGGCTATAAGGAAGTCGAGTATGATGAAAAAGTAGTGGATAAAGAGGCTACTATAGAGATAGCCCAAAATGTATGTAATCAAAATAGGATACAATATTTGAACGCATTGAAAGAATGGAGTATCCAGTATAATAAGTCCCTAAATCTTTTTTATGATGAAACTAGTAAAAGGGCAGAAGAATATAAAGAAAAGAAGAAACAGAACATTGAGCTTTATGATATAGAAGATGTAAATAAGAATTTAAAAAGTTTTATAGATAAACTTATAAAGTTAAAAGATTATGAAGAAAATGAATTAGAAATTGCAATAGATGGGGATAAATGTGATGTAAAGGAAAGTATTTCTTACTCTATTTCAAAAGCACAATATAATCTTTATAAGTTGAGCAATGAAATATTGGAGAAAAATTACTTGTTATTAGGAAAGTATATAAAAGAAAAGAGTATAGAGAAAATAAAAGAAGAAACTATTGAAATTTTTTGGATATGGGATATAGATTTAGGCGTAGAATTTATTTCAAGAATTTTGGGCATCCATCTAAGTGAACAGGAATGTGAAGTGATAAAAAAAGAAGGAATATATAGCTTCAATAATATAATAATTGTTTATGAACTAAGTAAAAGGAAACTTGATTTCTATGCATACTTAAAGAAAATAATAGAAAAACCGTATAATATGTTTATTATAGTTAATGGAATTCAAATAGGAAATTCTAAAAAGCAAATATTAGAGAGCATGAGCTTAAATTATTTTATAAACAACAATGATAAATTGATTGTAAACTTAGTAATAGATTCCTATAAGGTATTTATAAATGCTAATAATATTAAGGAACTTTTATTAGAAATTAGTAGTTTGAAAAATAATATTATAAGTAAATTTAACAATATTAAGGATGGATATATATTAATTAATTCTAAAAATCCAATATACAATATGGCATTAATAGAAGGTCAAGAAAATGATAATTTTATAATAAGTGATTATAGAGATGTGAAAGAAATATTATTTGAAAATCCTTTATCAAGAGGTGCTGAGGAAAAAGAAACCTTAGATGAGATTTTGAGTTATTTTTTAAATGAGGCACATGACACGAAATAGAGTAGGATATTGAAAAAAAGGAGTAAAACCATGGAAAATAAATCAATTTTAATTCAAAGTGATGAAGTTACAAAAAATATGATGAGTGAAATTCAAGAAGACATGATAAATTCACTTTCGAAGGTATCTAGGAATACGTCAGAAGAGGTGATAGAAAAATTAAAACCCCTTGAAAAGAAAATTAATGATTTAAAAGGAAATTTTGAAGAATTTCAAGAAGAAGATTTTGAGGAAAAGATTGAAGAGTTAAATAATAATATATTAGAAATAAAAAACTCTATAGAGGGTACAATAGAAGTAGCAATTAGCAATATGGTAAAGGAACAAAACAAGGTACTTTTTGAATCAATAGAAGAAAGATTAGCTATTTTAGGGTTAAAAGTAGTAAAAGATGCAGCAAATAATAAAGAAGCTATTTTGAATAAAGTAAATGATATTAATGTGGATAAGATTGAAGAAAAGGTAGACTTAATAGAAAGATTTATAGAAGAAAAAGTAGAATCGGTAGAAAAATCTATAGAAGAAAAAGTAGAGTTATTAGAAAAATCTATGGAAAATAACTTGGATAATAATAAGACTTCGATTTTGGGTAAAATCAATGATATTAATGATAAAATAGAAGATAAGGATATCTTAATAGAACTTATAAATAAGCTAGAAGGTGAACTTAATACTAAGATAGAAAATATAAAAGAAGAAGTAGAATGGGGAAATAAGTCATTCTTTGCTAGGATTTTTGGAAAGAGGAGAGAATAAATAATGACATATATGGAATTAATACAAGATCATAGATTTAATAAGTTATTAGAAAAATATCTTAATAATGAGAACCAAGGGATAGATTATAGGGAGTACTTTAATCACTTTATTGAAAATCTAAATAAGAAAGAAATAATTGTTCCTGTATTAGGTATTCAAGGATCCGGTAAAAGCAGTTTTTTAAATTCTATTTTAATGGAAGATAATATATTACCAACTGATGTTGATGAGACAACTTGTGTACCTGTTGAAGTGAGATATGGAGAGAATACTAGTGAGGCTATAATATATTATTTAAATGGAAATAAAGAAAATATACACATAAAACATTTAAAGGAATATGTGCATAATGATTATAATACAGCAAATAATCTTCAAGTATCTAAAATAGTATTATATAATAAAGGTGATATTTTAAAGGATAATATTGTCCTTGTAGACTTACCTGGGGTTGGAAGTTTAACACCTGAAAATCAAAGAACTACATTGGAATATGTAAATAAATTAGTCGCTGGAATTTTTATGATCAGGACAAACCCTCCAATTACAAGAACAGAAAAAAACTTTATAAATGCTTTATGGCCCAAATTATCGAATACTATCTTTGTTCAAAACAAGTGGAATGATGAAAGTTTAGAAGATGCAAATGAAGCAAAAGAGCATAATGAAGGGGTATTAAGTAGTATAAGCTATGCACATAATGAGGAAAAAGAAAACCACATTAATATAGTAAATGTTTATGAAGCAGTTAAAGCTAAATTTACTAACGATGTGCAGTTATATGATAACTGTGGAATAATTAAGGTTATAGAAGAGATAAAGAATATTTCAAAAGAATATAACAGAGATTTAATAAATACTTTAAATCAAAGGGTTTATGAATCTTTAAAAAATATTAATGATAAAATAGATACTTATAAAAACTTAGCTTTAAATGAGGACAATCAAAATAGCTTAGAAAAGGAAGAAAAAATCAAAGAAATTAGAATGATACTTTCAGAAAATAAGAGAAAAATAAGAACTTGCAGAACTTATGCTGAAGATGAAATGGAAAATATTATTGAAAATGCTTCAAAAATAATAAAGGAAAATATTGAAATTTTAAGATTAGAACTTAGGAGAATTATTAATAAGGGAATAGTAGATGGACATAGACTTAGTTTAATATATAAGGAAACATCTGATAAAGCAATAAATAACATAATGGATGAAGTTTTAGTGAGTATCAGTGAGTTCATAAATAATCTTAATGGTGAACTTGAAGACATCACTATAAAAGGGTTTGATGGAACTTATGAAAATATATCATTTTTTAATAAAAAGAGTTCAATTAAGTTTGAAAAGTCAATTCCTACAGTACTTGGAGTATCAACTGGAGTAATTGGGACAATTGGAGCAATAGGCATATTGGGAGGACCAGCAGGAATTCTTGTGGGTATGGGAATAAGTTTAGCATTTTCTCTAATAGGAGATCATATGCGCAAAAAGATAGTTGAAAATAGAGCTAGTTATACTATAAGAGATTTAGAGCCAATGATAGAAGATTTAGAAAATTACTTAAAGTCAGAAATTATTGATGACTTAAGAGTAAAAGGACAAGAGGTAGATGATTCAATAAAAGAATTAAAGCGAGATTTAGAAAAAACTTTTAAAGAAGATATGGAAATTATAGAAAAGCAATATAAAACTACTTATAATGAAGAACATATTTTGGAATTTGAAGAAGATTTGAAAACTTTAAGGAAATTAAGCGAAGAATATAAGGAGAAATAATATATGGATATTTTTAAAAGCTGTATAGATAGACAAAAGAGGATCGATAAAGTTGTTAGCATTCTTGAAAATGATGATATTATAGCTAAAAATTTATTGGTAAAAGAGAGAATAATTAATCCAGCTCATTATGTTGTTATGTTAGGTGAGACAAGCTCTGGAAAAAGTGCTTTAATAAATAGCATATTTGATAAAAAGATATTAATTGAAAGTGTTAAACCAACTACAGGAGTTGTTACTGAAGTTATAATAGATAGTGAGTCAGAAGAATCTTTAATAGCAGTAAATAAGGATTCAAGTATTGAAATTTTAGATAAGGATAAGTTTGAGATTCTTACAATAAAGCCAAATGAAAATATAAATAGATTAAAATATATTGCAGCAGGTAAAGATAAGAAATACAGCGGTATGAGACTTTTTGATACTCCGGGATATGGTTCTCTTATAAGCGAGCATGAAGAAGTTTTAAAGGACTTTATACCAGAAAGTGATTTTGTTGTATATGTTGTTTCTTATAGAGTTGGACTTGGAGATGATGATTTTCAATTTTTAAAGTATGTTGGGGAAATTATAAATGATAATGTGGAAGTTGTTTTAGCTATAAATATGTGTCCAAAAGAAGTTGAGGATAATAATAAAAGAATATGTGAAATCAAAAAAAGTGTTAATGAATGTATACATAAGGATGTAAAAACATTTTTTATAGAAAGTAGTAGTGAAAAAAATCCAGAGACAAGTAAACTTTGGGATTATATTTATGAAAGTGTGAATGATCCTAATAAGAAAGAAGAACTTTCTGAAACCTTGAAAAATTATCAAGATTACATATTAGGTGAATGTGATATAAAGATTAATTCTAAAATTGCAAATATTCAATGTGAAAAAGAAAATATAGAAGAGAAATTAAATATAATTAAAGAATTTTTAAATCAAAAAGAAAGTATATTAGGAACTATAGATGGAGCTTTTGCAAAAATCAAAGTAAAATCTCTAAAACTTATAGATAAATCTGATATAAAAATTAAAGAATTAATTATAGAATATATAAATGATGAAAGCAAATGGTCTATGAAGGAAGAAACTTTTGCTCTAATGCAACATTATTATGTACCAAAGCTTACAAATGAAGAAACTGAAAACTTATTAACTTATATTGAAGATGAAATTATTTCTTTAGAGAGAGTGATTGATAATATGTTAAATATAGAAATCACTAAATTAGAAAACAAGGTGAAAATAAATGTTCCTTCTTATACTAAAGTTATGGAAGGTATTATAGAAAAACATATTGGAGATACCATAAAACAAGCAATGGGAGAAATGTTTAGAAAGGCTTCCAAAAGAAAAAATGGGGAAGCAAGAAAGAACAATGCCTATAGCAAAAATTTAAAGAAGCTTACAAATGTATTTGAAAGATCATCTATTGGAGAAACTAATAGTAATTTAAACAACTTATTAAAAACAATAAAAGCCACATCTATAAAAGGAATTACAGAGTCTTTGAATGTGTTTACAGATTCAATATTTTTCCTATATGATTCTTTAACTTGGCAAAACAAAATAAGCGGAATATCAATAGAAGCTATAGATAACTGGGCTAATGATGTTGAGCGTGCCATAAGAAAATACTTAGATGAGTTAAAAGAAACTAATAAAGAGGAAATAATATCTTTATTTGATGAACTAAGTGAAGAATTTAGTAACAATGAAAAAGAATTAGAAAATATAAGCTCAGAGGAGCTAGTTAGACTTAAAAAAGAAATAGAATTTCTAATATATAAATGTTTACTTATACAGTTATAAAATATTTCTCAACAATGCTAAGGCACATTCAAAAAAATAACAGGTCCATCTGCCAGCCTATTTTCCATCATCCTGCGTCAGCAGATTGTCCTAATAGGCCCACTATGAGTACAATCTACTTCCTTGCCTGATGAAAAATATCCATGGCATTTTGGACTTGTTATTTTCTTTCATGTGCCTAATATAGTATTGTTGAGATTATTTTTTGTTGAACTTTAAGTTGTTTTGCCTGATTAAGGCATATTCAATTCACTTTATAATTAATTCCATTTACATTGCCAATTAACATGTAATTATTTGATTATAGTAAAATATAATTATAATAATTACTTTTAATTTATTTATGGTAGTAAGTGGTATTACGACTATCTCTTAAAATGTGGAATAGTTAATAAAAAATGCATTTACATTAGTGTAATGTTATTATATACTTTTAAGTGAAATTATTCCTAGGGGTGCCTTAAAAGGCTGAGAGAGCATTTTGCTTAACTCTTTGAACCTGATGTGGTTAGAACCAACGCAGGGAAGTGAGTTTGTCTATTATACTGATTTCACATTGAAAAATGGTAGATTTATATAAGAAATAGTTCAAGCTTTCTCTTTGTGATGGAAGGCTTTTTTTGCGTAAATTTTATAAGGAGATGATAAAAATGCTTGAATTTAAGGATGTTACTTTTAAATATTTAGAGGATGACTACGAAATGTTAAAGGATTTATCATTTTCTGTGGGAAAAGGTGAATTCATTTCAATTATAGGTACTAGTGGTTGTGGTAAAAGCACTGTTTTTAGATTAATAAATGGTTTGGAAAAAATGCAGAGTGGAGAAATTTTTGTGAATGGAAATTCCATAGAAAATATGAAGAATTATAGTGCGTATATGCCTCAAAAGGATTTACTTTTTCCATGGAGGACAATAGGTGATAATATTTCTCTTCCATTGGAGTTACAGAAGGTTAAAAAGAGTGATAGAGAAAATAGAGTACTTGAGATTCTTAAGGAAGTTGGACTTTCTGATTATAAGGATAAGTTCCCCAAAGATCTATCTGGAGGTATGAAGCAAAGAGTGTCCTTTGCAAGAACACTATTAACAGGCTCTGAGTTATTACTTTTAGATGAACCTTTTAGTGCATTGGACTCCCTTACAAGAATTTCAATGCAAGAATGGCTTTTAGAAGAATGGAAGCATTTTAATAAGACAATATTGTTTATAACCCATGACGTTGAAGAGGCTATTTTTCTTTCAAAATCAATATTTGTAATTCAAGATAGGCCTATAACTCATTTGGAAAGAATAGAAATTCCTCTTGAATATCCAAGAAACAGAAGTTCAATGCAAAAACCTGAGATTATAGAGTTGAAAGAAAGTCTTATAAGCAGACTTAGACAGAAGGTGGAGATATGAAAAAGAATTTACCATCAATCATATTAATGATAGTGCTACTAGGGTTGTGGCAAATCATTGCTATGATGATAAATGCTCATTACATACTACCATCACCAATACAAATTTTGGTGAAATTATGGATGCTTAGAGAACCATTATTTATGGTACATTTGCCAGCAACAATGGGTGTAACAGGACTAGGTCTTATTATTTCTATTATTATTGGATTAGCTTTTGCAATAGTAATGGATATGAATGAGAAAATAGAAAATGCGTTATATCCAATTATAATAGCTTCTCAAACTATACCAACAACAGCTATTGCACCTCTTTTTGTGCTTTGGTTTGGATATAGTATATGGAGCAAGGTTTTGGTAACGATATTAATAACATTTTTTCCAATAACCATAGCTGTTTATGATGGATTTAAATCTACAAAAAGAGAAATGGAAGAGCTTTTAATAACTTATGGTGCAAGTAAAAAAGATATTTTTATAAAACTTAAGATTCCTACTGCATTGCCACATTTCTTTTCAGCAATAAAAATGGCAGTACCACTTAGTATAATTGGTGCGGCAATAGCTGAATGGCTTGGAGCACAAAGTGGACTAGGGTATTTTAGTAAAAGAATGATGTCGCAGCTAGATGGAGCAGGCGTATTTGCACCTATTGTGCTACTTTCAGCTGTGGCAATGATCGTAGTTGCAATTATAAACATAATTGAGAAAAAAGTAATTACTTGGAGGAAGGAGATTTAATTAATGAAAAAAAGAATTTTAGCAGTTGCAATGTCGTGTTTAATGACGTTTGCAATGGTAGGCTGTAACAAAACAGCGAGCACGTCAGAATCGGATAAACCTAAAGAACTTGAGGAGGTAAATGTTGTCTTAGATTGGTATCCTAATGCAGTTCATGGATTTATTTATACAGCTATAGAAAAGGGATATTATGAACAAGAAGGATTAAAGGTAAATATTCAGTTCCCTTCAAATACAAATGATGCACTTTCTCTTACAGCTGCTGGAAAGGCAGATCTTGGAATTTATTATTTGCAGGATGTTGCAATGGCAAGAGGTAATGAGAATATTCCTGTAAAGGCTGTAGGTACGATTGTCCAATCTCCTTTAAGCGTAGTAGTTTCACTTAAGGATAAGAATATTAAAAGCCCAAAAGATCTTGTTGGTAAGAAAGTGGGATATGGTGGAACTGCACTTTCTGAATCTATTATTTCTACAATGCTTGAAAATGTAGGGGAAAAGAAAGATTCAGCGCAAACAGTTGATGTAGGTTTTGACCTTATGAGTTCAATGACAACAGGAAGTGTAGATGCAACTATAGGTTGTCTTGTAAATCATGAAGTTCCTGCACTGGAAGAACAAGGGTTTGATGTAAACTATTTTTCTCCAACTGATTATGGAGTTCCTAACTATTATGAACTTGTTTTTGTTGCAGGTGAAGATAATCTTAATAAGAATTCTGATAAAATACAAAGATTTTTAAAAGCATCTAAAAAAGGCTTTGAAGATATGAAAGCTAATCCAGATGAATCATTAAAAATATTGATGAAAAATCAAAATGCTGAAAACTTTCCTCTTAGTGAAAGTGTTGAAAAGAAGAGTTTTGATACTTTAATTCCTGTTATGGAAACAAAAGATGCTGAATTTTTATCTCAAGATACAAAAGTATGGCAAGATAATATAGATTGGCTTGTGAAGAAAGGCTTACTTAAGAAGTCATTTGATGCTTCTGAAATTGTTGAAAATTTAAAATAGGTATATGAAATAAGGCACATGAACTTGTTATTTTTTTGATTGTGCCTAAAATAACGAGTTAAACATGAGATGCATATTTTGACTCGTTATTTTTTTATATGCCTTAGGAAATTATAATTTTATAGTTGAAAGCACTAGTCTTGTAATGATTAGTGCTTTTTTTGATAGTGCCTAATACTTGAAAAGCAATATTGATCTTATGTATACTTTAATAAACATATAAGAGTAAGACTTCTATTTTTATATATAAAGATAGAATTATTTATATAATAAAAAATATATGATAATATAAAAGTTATAAAGATAGATGTTAATATGAAAGGACAAGAGAATGGATAAAGTAAAGATTTTTAAAGCGCTAGGAAATGAAACTAGATTAAATATATTATTATGGTTAAAGGACCCACAAAAGAATTTTGATCCACAAATACATTTGTCAGTAATGGATGATTTTCAAGAAGGTGTATGTGTATGTGCCATAAGAAAAGTAACTGGATTAAGTCAGTCAACCATATCAGGATTTTTATCAATATTAGAAGGGGCAGAGCTCGTAGAATCAAGAAATATTGGTCAATATACGTATTTCAGAAGAAATGAGAAAACAATCAAGGAAATAGCAGAATGGATGAAAATTGAATTATAGAAGTGAAAAAGATAGTAATAAATAAATAATTAACTTAATTTATTTATTACTATCTTTTCATTTTATATTGTAATAATAATATAAGTGTGTTAATCTGTAAATACCGATTTAGTTAATCTGTATTTACAGATTAACTAAATCGCTAATTATAGATTTTAACTTTATATTTAGATATATTAGTTAATTAACAGGAAGAAGTATCGTATTATGTTAAATTAACTTTTTGAACCAATGAAAATAGGAAAACTTGAAATTAATAAAGTAAATAAATTAGAGAATTAGGAGTGTTGAATTATGAAAAAGTTATTTAGTGAATTTAATATTAAAGATGTAAAAATGAAGAATCGTATTTGTATACCTCCAATGGTAGTTGGATTAAGCAATGATGGATCTGTAACACCTGAAAATGTTGAACGTTATAAAAAGTTAGCTCAAGGCGGTGCGGGATTAATAATTCAAGAAGCTACATGTATAAATATTCATGGAAAATTATCAGAAAAGCAGCTTGGAATATGGGCAGATGACCAAATTGAAGGACTAAAGAGCATAGTTGATGTAGTTCACCAGGAAAACTGCTCAATATTTGTTCAAATTCATCATGCAGGAGTTGTTGGAATATCAGAAAATCTACTATGTCCAAGTGCCTATGAATATAAAAATCCTGCAAAAACTGTTGTTGGGCATGAAATGACTATAGAAGATATAAAATCTATACAAAATGATTTTATTGAAGCTGCAAGAAGAGCTTATGAAGCAGGATATGATGGTGTTGAACTTCATGGATGCCATGGCTATTTAATATGTCAGTTTTTTAATAAAAGAGTAAATAAGAGAACTGATGAATATGGCACTAACCCTGAAAAGTTTGTAATAGAAATACTAGACGGAATTAGAAAAGTAACACCAAAAGAATTTGTTGTTGGGATACGTCTTGGAGGCTTTGAACCAACAATAGAAGATGGATTATATTATGCTAAAGTATTAGAAAAGAATGGGATAGATTTCCTTGACATTTCTTATGGCTTTGGCAGCGAACAAGAAATGAATGTACCTGAAGGATATAAATACTCTAATGCTGTTTATGCGGCTGAAAAAATTAAGGAAGAAGTTTCAGTTCCAGTATTTGCAGTTAACGGAATTTATTCAGCGGAAACTGCAGAAGAAATATTAAGGGAAAGAGATGTAGACATGGTTGACATCGGTAAAGGAGCTCTTATAAATCCTAACTGGGCCAATGATGCTAAAGAAGGCAAAGATACTGGCAAATGCTTAAGCTGTGCTAAATGTATGTGGTTTGGTCAATCTAAGGTTTGTGCTGGAAAAGTTATATTTGAGAGAAATAATTAAATATAATTTTGATACTATTAGGGAGTTATAAATTATTTATTTGGAGAGTTGAGGGTAAACTTAGCTATTTCGTATAGGGGTTCGATATGCCTCGCCTCCACCATGAAACCCACGAAAATCTAATTTTTCGTGGGTTATTTTATTCACTGAGATTTTAAATCCTTTTATATGATGTATTTAGTTCAATCATTTCTATAAACTTTGAAAGGGAGCTAGTCATTAAGGAATCCTTTCGTCTTATAAAAAATGTTCTTGTAGTGTTATATTTCTTAGGTACCTGGAATGATTTAAGAAGTCCTTTTTCTTCATAATCTTCAATAGTGGATTTGGGCACAAAAGATGCACCTAGATCAGCCATCACACCTTCAATAATGGAATTTAAATTATTAAATTCCATATATCGAATATTATAAATTCCTTTAGATTTAAGCCAGTTTTCAAGTTGTGTTCTATTAGGACACCCCGTTGTACTCATTAAGAATGGCTTGGAATACAAATCTTCCATATTAGTATATTTAGAATTAGATATGAGCACTAAAGTTTCTTCAAATACAAGTTCACTTACAATATTTTCATCACTAAGAGAAGGAGTTTTGACAAAAGCACCATCTAACTGGAAGTGTTTTACTTTATAAATAAGTTCATCTGATTGACTTGTTATAAGTGATAGATCAACTTTGGGGTAAGCTCTATGGTATTGTGCTAAGATTTCAGGTAGACGGATAGCTGATACTGTATGAACAGCACCAATTGATAAGTTTCCAGAAGGATCACAAGAATCATTTAAGGCTTTATCGGCTTCATCTAGTAGATAAATGATTTTTTCTGCATAAGCTAATAATTTTTCTCCTGTAGGAGTTAATATCATACCACGCTGCCTATAAAATAATTGTGTTTTTAAATCATATTCCAATTGTTGAATTCTAGCTGAGACATTGGATTGAACATAGCCTAAGGCTTGCGCTGCCTTTGTTATACTTCCTGCTTGAGCAACAGCTCTGAAAATTCTTAATTCATTACTTTCCATTTATGCACCTCAATATATAAATCACTAAAAGTGAATCTTAATATCTAATATAATCATTTTACATGATATATAATCTCTTGTAAACTATATGTAGAAAATAAAATTAAATGGCTTCGATGGGATAAACTATATAAAGTTTTATTTGTAGTCGAAAAATTATTCCATTTAAAAATAAGGAGATTATATGACAAATTCTAAATCACACAAGTGGAGTATTTTACTTGTTGTTACATTAGTTTCATTTATTACAAATTTGGATTCAACTATAGTGATAATAGGTTTACCTAAGATGATGGAAGGGTTAAATATTTCGGTAACATATGGATTATGGATAATTACAGGTTACATTATTGCAAGCACAGTGTTAATATTACCTGCTGGAAAGTGGGCTGATACAGTAGGCGCAAAGCGTATTTTTATGTTAGGACTCATAATTTTTGTAATTGGTACAATACTTTGTGGAATTGCAAGCTCAGGATTAACTTTGAATATATATAGGTTAGTTCAAGGGGCAGGTGCTGCTTTAGCCATGGCAACTGCAACTCCGACTATAGTTAAGACATTTCCTAGTAGCCAGCTTGGGTTAGCTTTAAGTATTAATGCTACTTCATGGGTTATTGGAGCGATAGTAGGGCCTGTAGTTGGTGGTGCTTTAATTACTCAGTTTGGATGGCGTTCACTATTTCTTATCACAGTTCCTTTTGTATTTATTTGCATAATTGGGGCGGCTTTAGTAATGGAGGAGACAAAGTCTAATATTAAACAAAAAAACGACTGGATTGGGATATTAACATTTAGCTTAGGATTAATATTAACAATGATAGTACTTTCAGAAGGACAGTCATTAGGATGGTTATCTTATAAAACTTTAGGATTATCTATAATTGCAATTTTATTATGGGTTGTATTTACAATTACAGAATTACGTGTGGAGAATCCATTATTTAATTTCAATTTACTTTCATACAGAAATTATTCAATTGGACTTGGAATTACTTTATGTTACTGCATTGCATATTTTTCATTGCCTTTATTATTAAGCATATATTTGCAAAGTGCACTACACTTAAGTTCCACAATGTCAGGATTATTAATGATTTCATTATCGGTACCACAACTTGTACTTGGTCCGTTTGCAGGTAAATTTGTAGATTACTTTGGAGATTTAAGAACTCTCAATTTTGGAATTATATTTCTTATTATAGGTATATTTATGCTTGGAAATCTTGGAACAGATCTATCAATTTCAGCTGTAATATCACCATTAATATTATTATCCATAGCTAATAGTTTAGCCTGGCCCTCTGTAGCGAAAATTGTATTATCAGCAGTGCCTAAGGAACAAAGTGGGGCAGCATCGGGCATGTATTATACAATTATGAATATTGGTAAAGCTTTAAGTCAGATGTTAGTAATATTAACAATAGAAGTAATGATACCTGCTGATATAGTTTCTAAGGCAATCGCAGGAATAGGAAGTTTAAATAGTATAAATATAAATGGTAATTTGGTTAATTCCATAGATTCAAGTTTTAGATTTTTTACTATTTTCTTTGTAATTGCACTAATGCTAAGTTTAAATCTTTTATATTTAAAAAAGAAAAATACTGCTGAGGAAAGAGTAGACATGGTATAATTTATGATTTTATTACTAATTAGCTTTTCTAATAGTTAGTGGATTTCAAAGGTTGTGCATCGCCTCCACCATGAAACCCACGAAAATCTTAATTGATTTTCGTGTTTTTTTTGTATTTTTGAATACCACCTGCTACGCTGGTGATTCTAAAAGGATTTTAGCGTTGAGTAGAAAATAATTTAAAATATACGTTATGTTGATGATGTAATTAGCTTTAGATAAAATATTAAATGTAGAAGATATGGTAGTTTATTCAATGATTTGTAAAAGCAGTAGAGCACGATAAGAACTATAGAAGCGAGATTTTAGAATATATTAAAGAAAATAGCTTTGATAATATGGAATTTGCAAAAATGATTTTGTAATTTTAATTTCACCTGCAATATAGTATAATATTTGTTAGAATGTAAAGGGAGCGTAGTGGGGAGAATATTAAGCTACCCCCAAAAAAATTAATCTTGCTTTATAGTTTAGAGTAATTAATATTGAAAAGAAAAAATCAGTACTAGGCACAGAAAAAGTGTTGATTTGCTCCCTAGAGTGAAGAATATGGGAATTGAAGTGTATAAAGAACAATTTTTGTATTCAATAATTTCTAATATATAATAGAAAAGGAACATAAGAAGATGACAATGGAATTAGAAAAGTACTACAATAAATTTTGTGAGGACAAAAGATTAACGAGAAAATATGCACAGGTTGAGTTTTTAACTTCCATGAAGTATATTCATGAGTATCTAGAAAATAATGAGAACGCAAAAATCTTAGATGTTGGTGCAGGAACAGGGAGATACTCTGTAAAATTAGCAAATGAAGGATATGATGTCACTGCAATTGAACTTGTGAAGCACAATCTAGGTATTTTAAAGTCAAAAGGAAGTACAGTAAAAGCAATGCAGGGAACAGCATTAGATCTATCAAGATTTTCAGAAAATACTTTTGACATGACGTTGGTGTTTGGACCAATGTATCATTTATATACATTTGAGGATAAAGTAAAAGCGCTACAAGAGGCAAAAAGAGTAACGAAAGTTGGAGGTGTTATCTTAGTAGCATATTGTATGAATGAATATAGTGTATTAACATATGGTTTTAAGGAAAATAATATTCGTGCATGTATTGATAATGGGAAACTTAGTGATGATTTTCATGTTATATCGGAACCAAAAGATTTATATGATTATGTAAGGATTGAAGATATTAATAAGTTAAATGACGAAGTAAGACTTCAAAGGATAAAATTAATTGCAGCAGATGGACCAGCTAATTATATGCGACCTGTTTTGAATGCTATGGATGAAGATACATTTCAACTTTTTCTTAATTATCATTTTTCCACATGTGAAAGACCAGATTTGTTGGGAGCAAGTGGACATACATTAGATATTTTGAGAAAGGAATAAGGAAATCAAAGGGTATATTTTGAAAATGGTAATATAGAATGAATGGGTAAGGATAATATTATTAATTTAAAGTAAGGAGCTGTGATTATGAATAAAATAATTATTGAATTGGAACAACTTTATTCTGATGCTAAAAAAGATCCTTTGTTAAAAAAGAGATTACTAGCAACTTGTTCGGCAGATGACCCTATGGATTCCTTTTGTAAAGTAGCTTGTGATGTAGGACATCCTATAACAGTTGGGGAACTTTTAGAAATTGGGCAAGAATATAGTGATAATCAATGCAAAAGCACAAATGGTGGAAATCCATATCCATATGACTTCTTTGATGACTCATACGAAACATTTATAGCTTCTCTATAAACAATTATTCCTCTGGAGTGCCTGTATTAGGTAAGGAGAGGGTAATGACATTAAAGATGTTAGTAGGAAATGTAATATAGGGAGATTAAGAAATGAGTTAAAAGCACTAGTTTATAAAATTAGTGCTTTTTTATTTTTATATATAACATGTTTGAATATCTATTTAGCTGCTTATTCTAACATGCCTTGATTTTTTTATTTCTACATGGCAATCTTCGGGAACATTTTCTATAAATCTAAGAAATTTAATAATTTTTTTATCTCTCTTTAATGATTCAAGAGTGTTATAAGAGAACCGTATCATAATACCAAAGATGAAATTCGATAATTCATTGAATTTTCTTGTGCTTTTCCCATAAAGCAGCTTAAAAAAGGCATAGTTAAATTTGCAAATTCACAAGATTGTTATCAACCTAAGTCAGGATAACGAATCCACTCCTTATGAGTGAGATAACTGCTGTCAAGACAGTCTCATCACGGAGGTTGAGTTCTTGGGTAAGTGAGAGGAGTTCTGATAATTCCAGCGGTTTTTCAATCAACACGAGAACCTCTTTTTCAACTAGATTAAGCAATTTAGGGATGGGAATCATATTCCCTAATAATTTTGCCTGTGTATTTGCGTATAATTCACTGCCAAGTACTCGAGCATCCATCAGACCTATTGGCCCTGCTCGGCGTATCTGACTGCACTCAAGCATCTCATATAAATTTGGTTGACGTACCATTCGTTCTGCGAAAAACATTGATTCTAACTCGTTGCCAGCGTCACTATGCAGAGGTTGTGATTCTTCAACACGAGTCCAAGGTGAGCCCAATGTGGGATTACTCCATTGGAAAGTAAGAAGAACAGAGGCAATTTGAGTATAGCCCTGCGTCTTTAGATTGCTGGCCCAATCGTGCACAGAATTTAAGAATGCAGCGTAGTCATTATCAATATCAGCATGACCTATGGCAAAGTTTGTAGCAGAATGTGCACGAAGCCGAAGTATTAGAATGTCAATCGGGGCACCATCCAGCCATACACGTAATCGGTCGGAAATAGGTTCATTCTCACTTTCACCCATATCAGTTATAATATGGGAAATTCCCCCAGGTGATAGGTGATGTGGTAAGCCATTAACAATACGGCGTAAGACATCTTCACCTGAGTGTCCACCATCGCGATACCCGATCGAATTCACTGGGGAGGGCACAAATGGTGGGTTGGCTGTGATGAGATCGAAGCATTTTCCATGAACAGGTTCAAAGAGGTCCCCAACCGCAATTTCAATATTCGTTGCGCCTGATGCCTGAGCGTTAAAATGTGTACATCTGGCAGCACGAGGATTAATATCAACAGCAACCACTTGTTGTGAGTGAGAGCTTGCGAGGAGCGCCTGAACACCCGAACCAGTACAGAGATCCAGAGTAGAACCTATAGGATGTCGTACGGTAGCTCGCGCTAGCCAACGACTATCGGTACCAACGGACATCAGTTGGTCATATGGGACATTGACGAATCCTGGATGTGGAAGTTTGGGCCATGCATGGTCCGAAAAGATTAAGTGATCCCCAACAGGAAAGAGTGAAGCGCGTGCAAAACACTTTTCCTGATTGATTAAAAGAAGTCCTGCCCGAATGAGAACTTCCTGCTCCGGTTTATTGAACAATTGATTAAGTTCGTCTGTTGAAATAGTACCTTGTAGAAAAAAAAGATCGATAGCCGAATTTAGTGCATCGCGGACTGCTAATTGTTCTTCAAGATAAATTGGCAGAGCACGCCACAAAAGTTCAGTGAGATCTGAAAGTCCTAGACGCTCACGAATGCATGTTTCACAGTAGCCAATGCTGGTCAGGTGTGATACTATATTGCGAAGTAATGGCACATCGGAGTCATCAACTAGAAAAGTAGCAGATTCAATCATAAGGTTCCTCCTAATTGTTTTTTACAGCATCATACTAATTTTAGCAAGTATTAGATAGTATAAACATATATGGAGTTAATTATAAACTATAACTATGCTATGTCAACACTTTCTGAAAAAATTTTAAGAAAGTATGATTGATTTGCAACAAACAATTTACCAAGAAAGGTGATTTGTTAGATCATGTTGAAGTAATATTAAAATGAATACCCAATAAAAAAGAGCACTTTATAAAGTGCTCTTTTTATATTATATAACTTCTTAGTATGTCAATTTATTAGGGGTAACCTATATTTTATCTGTTTTATCACTATTAATTAATTTATCAGAAATAATAAATCTTGGCCGTTGCTTAGTTTCATTATATATCTTACCAATATATTCTCCTATAACTCCAAGGGATAAAAGTTGAATTCCACCAAGAAGCCAAATTGAAAGAGCT
>Ga0302140_10001518_pt1 | contig 30257 bp, 20 predicted proteins | sample I_Bog_E1_1_FD_202095 | JGI IMG/M metagenome (GOLD analysis project Ga0302140, IMG submission 202095) | Peat permafrost microbial communities from Stordalen Mire near Abisko, Sweden - I_Bog_E1_1 | ecosystem: Environmental > Terrestrial > Soil > Wetlands > Peat | place: Sweden: Abisko, Stordalen... | reverse complement strand
ACCATCAGGGCCTGCAAGGGACTTTCACCCTCAAGTCTACGAAGATGCCACCACAGCACCTTCGCTTGCGCTTGCGCGCTACGCGCCATGCCTGGCGCACCACAACAAAACCCCGTCCTGAGGGGGACGGGGTTCGCGTCGAGCTCGCACTGAAGGAAAACCGACTGCCTTACTTCGCAGCGACGGTCGGCGATTTTGTGATCTTGCCGCTCTTGATGCAGCTGGTGCACACGCGAATGCGCTTGGAAGCGCCATTCACGAGCGCCTTGACTGCCTGCAGATTGACGTTCCAACGACGGCGCGAGACGTTGTGCGCGTGTGAGATGTTATTACCGAACTGCGGCCCTTTGCCGCAAATATCGCATACCTGTGCCATGACTTCGCTCCAAACTTTGGTGTTTCGTGCTGCCGAATTCACGCCCTAAGAACCCTGTATCCCTTGTTTCCGCAGATCGCTATCCGAAAAGGGCACTCAGATCGGGCCGTTCGTCCTGGAAAGCCATCGGGCGTCTATAGAGACCCTGCGCCGACAGCTTGCCGAATCTTCAGTATACCCGGAATTGGACCTCCCGCCAAGGAGATTGCCCAGGAATCTGTGGGATGGAAAGTTTGGCAGTCGAGAACGCCCACGCATTGAGGGGCAGCGCAGGCTATAATTCGGCACAATCATCCCGATGGAAATTTTCTTCATCGTAATTCTGGGGATTGTTGTATTTGTGGTCTGGCGAAGCAGTCAGGACACAACGGAACAGCTGCGCGGTGAAATCGAAGGACTACAGCGCGATGTTGGCTTCCTGAAAGACAAACTGGCTGTGCTGTTGAAGGCACAAACGTCCACCCCATCCACCATCGCTGGTCCGATCGTCAAGGAAGAGCCGCCGAAGAAGCCCGAGGTAGCAGCCCCGCCCGCACCGCCCGTGGAATCTCCTCGGCCCGCTCCTCCCCAGTCGATAGCCGCCCATCACGCCCCGCCAATTCCTGTGGCCGCATTGAAGCAGACATCGCCGGCCCCGGTCATTACTCCACCTGTAAAGGCCGAAGCACCTCCCCGTCCTGCTTCAGCCGAGCCCTCGAGGCCTCCTGTTCAAACGCCAGAAATACCCCAGCCTCCCGTCGCGGCTCCGAAGCTTGCGGAGCCAATGAAGGAATCTGCTAAGCCTAGGAAGGAGACAGAAGCGAGTGGTGGGGGATTCTCTCTCGAACAGCGTTTGGGCGCCAACTGGCTCAACAAACTTGGCATTGCCATCCTTGTCATTGGACTTGCCTTTTTCCTGGCCTACAAACTGCAGACCTGGGGACCAGGCGGAAAGGTCCTCTGCGGCTTTGCTGTGAGCCTTCTGCTCTTGGCCGGCGGGGTGTGGCTGGAGCGGAAGGAGACCTATCGCATCTTCGCGCGTGGCGGCATCGGGGGCGGCTGGGCGCTGGCGTTTTTCACCACGTATGCGATGTACCACGTCTCGGCTGCAAAAGTATTGGAGTCGCTCGTTCTCGACCTCGTGCTGATGCTTATGGTAGCGGCGGGGATGGTGGCGCATTCGCTGCGGTACAAGTCGCAGACAGTCACCGGGCTGGCGTTTCTGCTTGCCTTTGTCACGCTGCTGACGAGTCACCTGGAATCCGCAGGCACAGGAGACGGGACGGTTGTATTCAGTCTGATAGCGAGCCTGGTGCTGGCCGTCGCACTGGTTGTGGTCACTACGCTGCGCCATTGGGCATGGCTGGAGCTGACCGGACTGATGACCGTCTACCTCAGTCACCTCGTCTGGCTCATGCGTGTGCTGCCGGAGAACCATGCAGCGTTCGCCGAGTTCTGGCCGTCGACCGCGCTCATTCTGCTTTACTGGCTTGTTTTCCGCCTCGCGTACGTGCTTCGAACTCCTCTCGACAAGAATGAGGAGAACATTTCCAGCCTTTCAGCCGTGTTGAATTCGATAGGCGTTCTCGGACTGCTGAAATATCAGTCGGCACATCCTGAATGGGCCTTCTGGGCATTAATCGCCCTGGGTGCGGTGGAGATGGGCCTGGCCTTCCGCCTGAGATCACGACGCCGTCAAGGGTTCGTGGTCCTCTCGACCATCGCTACGATTTTGCTGGTCTCCGCCGTGCCGTTCAAGTTTCACGGAGTAAGCTGGCCGGTGCTCTGGCTAATTCAGGCGCAGGTGCTGGCGATTTACGGATTGCGTTTAGGTGAGCCGGTCTTCCGCAGGCTTGGTTTGCTGGCGGGACTCCTCACCGGCGGCGTGTTGGCTTTCCATGACGTCCTTCCGCTCTCGCTGCTTCGATTGTCCGGCCCCGACACGAGCCGCCACGCTTCATTGACGGTTGCGCTTGGGCTTGCCGCGACGCTCTATTGGATTCATGCCGAAGTCTATCCGAGACACTGGCCGCAAATTGCTGAAAACGAGCTTGATGCATTCGCGCTGAAGATCACCAGCTGGCTGGGAGCCGCCGCCGCAACTTGCGCGCTTTGGGTGGCGCTGCCCGGCCTGTGGGTTGCGGTCGGCTGGCTGGCGCTGGTTCTCGTGATGGTCTTTGGTGCTCACCGGGTCGGCGCAATCCGTCTTGCGCTCCAGGCGGATGTGCTGGCATTGGGTGCCGCGGCGGCGCTGATTCTTCATGTCATCGGGCCACTGGCGATGTTCAGACTGGACAATCCCGATCCGAGTCATCATCCGGCAGAGGCAGCGGTGCTTGCTCTGGCAGCCCTGGCTTACTGGATTCGGTCGGAAGCCTATCCCCGTGTTCTGCGCAGGCTCGTAGCCGTTCCTGCGTCCTCATTCGAATTGAGCGGTTGGCAGGCGGCGATGCTTCCAGTGCTGAGTTGGATGGGAGTTGGCACTGCGGCTGCGGCCTTGTGGGTTGCGCTACCCGACCTTTGGTTGCCAGTTGGATGGCTCGCGCTGTTCCTGCTGGTTGCGCTTTCCGGTCAACTTTTGCCTTCTGCCTCGTTGACCCTCGAAGCCGATGCACTTGCACTTGCGTCGGGGGCCGTGCTCATCATTCATCAGATTTTGCCGATTGCGGCCTTGCGCCTGGACCATCCCGACGCAAGCCATCATCCCGTGCAGACCACCGTATTTGCCCTGGCAGCCATAGCTTATTGGGTTCGGTCTGAGGCCTATCCGCGAGCCTTACCACAGAGAAACTCAGCCGTCGCATCCAATGTCGATCTTCGGGGATGGCAGGCTCTTGCGCTGCCAATCACAAGCTTCCTGGGAGTCTTTGTCGCCGCAGCGGCTTTATGGGCGGCTCTTCCAGCCGCGTGGATAGTAGTGGGCTGGCTTGCCCTGGTGGTCGGGTTGGGGCTGGCAGCCGATTGGATAAAGGCACAGACACTCGCGGTTGAAGCCGATCTGCTTGCCGCTGTCTCTGTGTGCGGGCTATATTTCTGGGACCTTTGGACGCAGGGCTGGTGGGACCATAAGGCGCCGTTGATTGCAGCAGTGGCGCTGCTGTATGCGGGAATGCGTCGCCGGGCGGTGCTGAACGGCTCGCCCAGCTATGTGGCTCCAGCGTATTCGTGGACCGCCACTTTGCTGCTTGCGTTTGCGGCTGCGGATATTTCCTCTGCCGTCGCACTCACGCCGATTTGGGCGATTCTTTCACTAGCACTCTTCGAGATAGGACGCTTTAGCAAGAAGGGCTTCCTGCGCTGGCAGGGATATTTCCTCGTTGCGCTCGCGTTTGGCCGCTATCTCGCCAGCCTTTTCGGTGTGTTTGAAGTTGCGGCGTATACACCAGTAGGCGGTCCAGGTTTCAGCCTCGTCCACTCGCTGCTGCTTGAGGTTCTGACTCTTGCGGCGGCTGGTTATCTACTCATGGAGCGGACGCGCAATCGCGAACGCTTCTCTCCTGCGGAATATATCGTCGGTCTCGCCGGCGATGCCCTCGGCACTTTATCCATTGCATTGTGGTTCGCATACCGATTCCCGTCCAGATGGGTCCCAGTGCCTGGTGGCGAGGCTTGGGTTTCTACCATCTGGGCAGCGATGGCGACGGTGCTGCTGGCTCTCGCATGGCTCATGAGGCGTAGAACTTTTCTGTTCCAGGGCATGGCGCTGGTCATTGCTGCCGTAGCGCGCGGGATAGCCATCGACCTATTCGCAGATAGCTCTAAAGGGTTTTGGCAAGGACCTTTGTTTCACCTGGGAGTTACCGCGCTCATCCTGATGGCGGCATTACCGTTTGCATTCAAGCTGCGTGGAGACGGCCCATTTGATTCGACCACCAATTCACTCCCTCCGGACGTTGGCGCGTTCGTTCGCCATCCTGAACAGCTTTTCTTCTTCAGTGCCTTTGGACTTGAAGTAGTCGCTCTGGCATTCAAGCTTACTTCCGGCCACATCACAATCGCGTGGAGCCTGCTAGGCCTGGGTGTCTTCCTCTTTGCGTTGGCGGTGGGCGAGCGCAGCTTCCGGCTCGCAGGACTCGGGCTGCTGCTGGTAAGCGTGGCGAAAATTCTCCTCATGGATGTATGGAAACTTTCGCCCTCCGACCGCTACACAACTCTCATTGTTTTGGGACTGGCATTGCTCGCCGTCTCATTCCTCTATACGAGATTCGGAAAGGTTATTCGCAAGTTTCTTTAGGCGAGTATGACTTATGAACTTCTTCCAGGCGAGTTACCGGCGAAACCCCATCGCCGCACGGCCCTTTGACGATCAATTACAATCAGCAGCACGGAACCGTACCCTCCATTTATGACAACTACAGACTCCGGCTTCACAGGCGAAACGCAGGCAATTCCATCTGAGCCTGCGCGCAGTACGCGTGGCTTTTGGGCGTTGATTGTCACCCAGTTTCAGGGCGCATACAGCGACAACATCCTGCGCAATCTTCTGCTCTCGATCATCGTCGGCATGGGCATGGCCACTGACAAGCGCGAGAGCTTTGTCTCCCTGGTCACGCTCATGTTTTCCGTGCCGTTCGTGATCTTCAGCATGCCGGGCGGCTGGCTCGCGGACCGCTTCAGCAAGCGCCAAATCACCATCTGGACAAAGGTCATGGAGATCGGTTCCATGGTGGTCGCGACCGTCGGCCTTTCGGCTCAATCGCTCCCGATCTCGCTAGTGGCGCTCACCCTGGTGGCCACACAGGCCGCGCTGTTCGGGCCATCCAAATACGGCTTGCTGCCGGAGCTGCTGCCCGCCAAGCGATTGTCGTGGGGCAATGGCGTCATAGAACTGGGCACGTTCATGGCCATCATTGTCGGCACAGTCACCGGCGCTACGATGGCGGAGCGCTTTCAAGGCCACGAGATTTATGCGGGCTATGTATTGATGGGGCTGGCTTGCGTTGGACTGCTGACCAGCTTCGGCATCGACAAAGTTCCGCCCGCTGCTCCGACTAAGAAATTCCAGGCAAACATTGTTGGCGACCTTTGGCAGCAAATCAAGTTGATGCATCGCGACAAGCCGCTGTTTCTCGCTGTTGCCGGCAACACTTATTTCTGGTTTCTGGGCTCGCTGCTGTTTTCAACCATCGTCGTGTACGGCCCCGATGTGCTGCACGTGAGGCAGTCTACGACCGGCTATTTGAACGCGACTCTCGCTATCGGAATCGGCATCGGCAGCATGATTGCCGGAATGCTCAGCGGCAACAAGATTGAGTATGGCCTGATACCCCTCGGCTCCATCGGGATGACTGTTTCCGGGTTTCTGCTCGGAGTAACACCGCACGGGTTGCTGGGGTCGGCTTTGCTTCTAGGGGCTCTCGGCTTCTGGGCCGGCTTCTTCGCCGTGCCGGTGAATGCGCTCATCCAGCATCGCCCCCGAGAGGAGGACAAAGGCGGAGTTATTGCCGCAGCAAACTTGCTCTCATTTGTAGGAATCTCGCTGTCGGCGGGCGTTTACTATGTCTTCACGAAATACATTCATCTCGACCCGCGCGGTGTGATAGTTGCGGCTTCATTCATTACGGCTGCGGGAACCGTGTACGTGCTGATCTTGCTTCCGGAATGGTTTGGTCGGCTGATACTTTTCTTTGTCACGCACACCGTCTATCTGGTCAAGGTCATAGGACGCGATAACTTTCCCGACAAGACGGGTGCCCTGCTGGTATGCAACCACATGTCATTTGTGGATGTGGCCCTGCTGATCGCATCGACCGACAGGCCAATCCGCTTCGTCATGTACCAGGGCATTTACGATCACAAGATTATCAAGCCGTTTGCGAAGATGATGAGGGCAATTCCGATCTCCAGCGAGTTGCGCCCGCGCGACATGATCCGCTCGCTGCACACCGCCAGCGAAGCCCTGCGCCAGGATGAAGTAGTCTGCATTTTTGCCGAGGGACAAATTACGCGCACCGGCCAGTTGCTTCCCTTCCGCCGCGGCCTTGAACGCATCATGAAAGGCGTGGAAGTTCCGATCATTCCGGTCAATCTGGACGGAGTTTGGGGAAGCATTTTCAGTTTTGAGCGCGGACGTTTTCTATGGAAAATGCCCAAGCGCATTCCGTATCCAGTGACGGTAAGCTTTGGAACTCCCATGCCGCCGACGTCGACAGCGATCCAGGTGCGCAGCGCTGTTCAGGAACTTCACGCGGAGGCATTCCAACGGCGCAAGCCGCGCATGAAGACACTCGACCGCGCATTCGTCCGCACTGCCAGGCGGCATCCCCTGCGCTTCATGATGGCCGACGGCAAAACTCCCAAAGTTACATTTGGTTCGGCGCTTACGAAGACGATCTTCATAGCGCGCAGACTGTGCAGCCAGATTGGCAGCCAGCACATGGTGGGCATGCTCCTGCCTCCCTCTGTCGGCGGAGCGCTCACCAATTACGCGCTCATGCTTCTGGGCAGAATCACCATCAATTTGAACTACACATCTTCCAGTGAATTGATTGCGTCTTGCGCGAATCAGTGCGGCGTCGATGTGGTAATCACTTCAAAAGCTTTCGTCGAACGGTTTCCGAATCTCGTAGTTCCTGGGCGCACGCTGTATCTTGAGGACGCATTGACCGCTCCCCGATTCAGCGAAAAACTCTCTGCAATGTTCTTTGCATGGCTCGTACCCTCCGCGCTGCTTCGCGGAGCGCTAGGCGCAAATCACACGCCGCTCGCTTCGCCCATCGCTCCCGAAGCCGGCAGCGACAAAGCTTTCGTTGTCGATCAACTGGCAACCGTAATCTTCTCCAGCGGCAGCACGGGCGATCCCAAAGGCGTCATGCTGACGCACTACAACATCATGTCCAATATTCAGCAGGTGTCGCAGGTATTCATGCTCGATGGACATGACAAGATCCTCGGCATTCTTCCCTTCTTCCACTCCTTCGGTTTCATGGCCGCGCTGTGGATGCCGGCGACCAACGGAGTCGGCGTGGTCTACCATCCAAACCCTCTGGATGCGCAGGTCATCGGCCACCTTGTCGAGCAGTACGGAGTCACCTTCCTCATCGCCACACCCACTTTCCTTCAGGCCTACATGCGGCGTTGCTCGCCTGAAAGCTTTGGCAGTCTGCAATATGTTTTGGTAGGTGCAGAGAAACTGCCCGAACGCGTCGCTCTCGCATTCGAAGATACGTTCGGAATTCGTCCATTGGAAGGCTACGGCTGCACAGAATGTTCGCCGGTTGTGACGGTGAATGGCCGCGATTTTCGAGCACCCGGATTTCGCCAGGTGGGCGCGCGTCGCGGCAAAATCGGGCATCCGCTGCCGGGTGTATCGGTGAGGGTGGTCGATCTCGACACCGGTCAGCCAGTCGCGCCTGGAACAGCGGGAATGCTGCTGGTGAAGGGCCCCAACGTGATGAAAGGCTATCTCGGCAAGCCGGAGAAAACTGCCGAGGTGCTCCACGATGGCTGGTACACAACCGGCGACGTGGCACTGATGGAAGAAGACGGCTTTCTGACCATCACCGATCGTCTTTCGCGCTTCAGCAAGATTGGCGGCGAGATGGTTCCACATATCAAGATTGAAGACAAACTGCACGATCTTGCCGAGATTACAGAGCAGGTGTTCGCGGTTACGTCGCTGCCGGATGAAAAGAAGGGCGAACGCATTGTTGTCGTCACTACACTCTCCAATGAGAAGTTGGCGCCAGTGCTGGAGAAGCTGCCTGGGTGTGATCTTCCCGCGTTATGGAAGCCGCGCGCGAACCAGTTCTTTCATGTTGACGCGATCCCGATGCTGGGAACAGGAAAGATCGATCTGCGTGGAGTCAAAGTGCTGGCTGGGGAATTGGCGAAAGGTGTGGAGGCTTAGGGCTTCTGGTCGTTACAATGCATAGTCGCTGCGATACGGCGCAAACACGTCCAGCACTTCGGAATCTTCAAGTGCTCTTGCCCGGTGCTCCACGTTGCCGTCCACGAGAACGCTGTCACCGGCGAGCAAGATGAAGGACTTGTCGCCGCCGACAAACTCGATCTGCCCGGAAACAATAAACACGATCTGCTCATGGGGATGACTGTGACGTGTCCCAACCCATCCCTTCGAAAGTCGATGACGGACTAACATCATGTGCGGACTGTAGACCAGCACCTGGCGAAGCATTCCTGGCTCTGGGTTCAATACTTCGGCCGATGCTGTCGCCGCATAAGTTACCCCCGTTTCTTTCATAAATCTCCTTTGAGCCTGGCCAAATTCAGATTTTATCTTCGGTCAAAAAAGTGCGCCTGCTCGCGGGAGAGCAGGCGCAAAGGAGACAACTTCAGTCTGTTTAGAAGGTCAGCCGGCCGCCTAGCTGAATAAGGCGCTGCGTGCCCTGTGCCCCTGTGATCTGGCCGTCGGTGCCCGAGGAGAGGGAGGCTGCCGGGTTGGCGAGACTAACCCAATTCAACACATTTGTGAATTCGGCGCGAAATTGAAACACCAATCCACGCTCGAAATGAACCTCGCGGAAGAGTCCCGCATCGAGGTCGCGGAGCCCCGGCCCGATCAGGGAGTCGCGACCCACGTTGCCGTCTGCGCCACCAGGGCCGATGCCTCCTGTTACGCCGGACCCATTCGCAGTGAAAGCCGCAGTATTGAACCATGCCTTCAACTCGCTGTTGGGGCTGGAGCAAACCCGGCAGCGGTGAGCGTCGAGTTTGGGGCTCACGCCAGCAACCGCGTCGGGGCGGTTCGCGCCAGCGCTATCGTCATTCTTGGTGGATCCGGTCGTAATCGAAAATGGTCCGCCGCTCGTCATATAGAGCACCGGTGTGATCGACCATCCGTTCAATATCCCCTTGAGGACCTTATTCGTTCCGCGGAAGTAGTCGATATTCCACATCGCAGAGATGCTCGCATTGCTGTCATGGTTGGCATCCATGTCCCCTTTTTCTTCTTTGAGGCCGCCGCCAAGAGCGCCCAGAGAATTATTGCTAGCGGTGAAGGGCTGGCCAAAGTAGCCGAAATCTTGCGCGGTCATTTGTCCATCCGCCGACTCGTTCGAGCTTTGCAGCGCATGGCTCCAGACATAGAAACCGCTCAGTGTGAGGCCATGCGAAAGCGGCTTGGTCGCCGAGATTTGCAGCGAATTGTAATTGGCGGTCTGGCCCGGGATCAGGAAGATGTTCTGGCCTATTGTGCCGAGCGTTCCCGCGGGTCCAGCATCGAACTGGCGTCGCAGGTCGATGCTGCTCGATTTGGTGCTCGGCGCGCCAAACGCAGTTGAATAAGGCGCATAGTTCGCATCGATCATGGTCGGTACATTATGCGAGAACGTGCCGACATATGCTGTCGTCAAGCTCACCTTTGCAGGCAATTGTCGTTGCACTGCCAGGTTGACCTGGTAGATGTATGGGTATTTCATGTTGGTGCCGATGCTTTCGATGGCCGCCTGCGGGAAAAATTTCGGGTTGCCAGGCGTGTAGACGTAAGGGAAAATGCCTCCGCCTGGACTGGTGTTCACGAAATTGTCAGCTGGACCGCCGTAGATATTGGTGAGCGACGGCTGAGGACCGAAACCCTCGCGAATCGCAAAGGGTGCGGCATTACCCGGTTGGTTCCACTCGTTGCCGGCGGTAGTGCCGTAGAAGATCCCCGCGCCCGCGCGGACCGCGGTCTTGCCGTCTCCAAACGGGTCCCATGCAAAGCCAATACGCGGCGAAACATGATAAAGCGGTACGCCGATGATGCCACGGGTAACGCCTTTATCTCCTGGGAACGTCATGCCCACCGGCGCGGTCGGATTTATTGTGGATTGCTGGCCGGGAGTAAACGATGCCGTCCGGTTATGCGCATCAACGGGAGGCGTATCGATATCCCAACGAATTCCAAGGTTGGCCGTGAATCGAGGTGTGATGCGGTAGTTGTCCTGGAGAAAAGCCGCATAGTGCCATGTACTCAGATGTGTAACATAAGGCGTGTCTTGTTCGAATGCGGAGATTTGGCCAGTAACCCAGTCCGACATCTGATTTCCCGTGCTCGTGGGAGCAGAGGTCGCAAAGCTGATCGATCCAAAGTTCAACAGATCAGCAAAGAACATGGTCTTGTCGAGAGCGAATTCACCTCCGACGAATAGGGAGTGTTTTCCCTTGGTCATGTTGACCACGTCGCGCAACTCATAGTTGTCAGAACCTGTGAACGGGCCGGCGTTTGTTGTGGTAGCGCTAAATGGCCCGACGCTGAATGCCGGCAGGGCGTTAGGTCCCTGGATTTGGAAGTCCGATCCATAACTGGTGAGGGTTTGTGTCGGGGGGCCGAACTCGGGCAAGTTGATGCGCCCACCGGCTGCCCGCGTAAATGTGAGCCACGCTTGATTTGCGGTGCTCGGGTTGAAGGTATGAACCTCGCTGACGTTGGCATTCGTCTGATTCGCGGCGGACTGATTAATGGTCCAGGGAATATTGCCGCCTCCGTTGGGGCCTGAAACGCTCCGAATAAAGAAGTAGCCCACAGTCAGATGGTCCTTATCGCTGAGAGCCTCGTCGTATTTGCCCAGGTATTCATTTTCCTCTGTAGGGGTTACGTAGTCGCCCGTGTAGTGCGCTCCTCCGGTCGTGGGCACAGAAGCGCCGTTCGGCAATGGAATAGAAGTTCCGATGGTGTTTGCGGTGTTGTCGAAGTTTTGAGTGGTTGGGTCCAGCAGGCTCGAGGGAATGCAATTCGGCGTAGGAGCCACGCAATTGGGGCTGCTGTTTGTCCCAAGCACCTGCGTTTTGGTGCCTGGCATGTTGACCGTGAAAGTGTCTGCCGTAAAGTCGCCCAGACGCTCGTTCGCCGTGGGCACCACGGCCCCCGTGAGCGCCGCTCCCGCCACCTGGCGCAGACCGGCATAGCTGAAGAAGAAGAACGCCTTGTCGTGCTTTACCGGTCCGCCAAAGTTTCCGCCAAACTGGTTCCGGTGATAAGGGTTCTTTATTTTCGAACCCCATGGATAGGCATTGAAGTCCGTGTTGCGATTGAATTCGAACAAACCTCCATGAAACTTGTTGGTTCCCGACTTTGTAATAACCGTGACAACAGCGGCGGAGAATTGGCCGTACTGCGCCGAGAATGCGCTGGTCTCCACGCGAAACTCCTCGAGTGCGTCGGGGTTGGGTGACGGATTTCCGTAGTTGCGCATACCCGTTATGTTGTTGCCGCCATCCAGGTAAAAGGCGACCTCGGGATTGCCTCCGTCAATCGAGCCGTTTATCTGGACATCCGTGGTCGGCAGCCCCGTAGTGAAGCCAGGGGATCCCGATGGGTTTGCCGTCGCGCTCATGTTATTTGCCATCACCCCCGGCGTTAGAGATAGCTCGGAGTAAACATTCCGATTAACCAGGGGCAACCCGACGATCTCGGCCGGCTCAATGGTCCTGCCCAATACCGCGTCAGACGTATTGACGATCGGGGGAGCCTCAGTTACCGTCACAGTCTGAGACTGTGCGCCCACGACAAGTTTGATTTCAACCGTTTGCGTCTGGTCCACGTCGAGCGCGATGTTCTCTTGCAGAAAGCGCTCAAAGGTGGGAGCCGCTGCCTCAACGGTGTACCGGCCCACAGGAAGGTAATCAATGCGGTATTCTCCATAGCCGTTTACCGGTGCCGAGCGCGAGTATCCGGTATCCAGATTCGTTGCCTTGACGGTGGCCGTGTTCACCACCGCGCCCTGTTGATCTTTCACCGATCCGATGATGGCCCCGGTAGTCTGCTGTCCAAATGCGATCGCGTTAAGGCTCAGGAGCAGAACGAGCAGCGCAAAAAACTGCGTGCCCGCGTGTGCCACTTGAGTCCTCGTCATCTTGCCTATTTTCATACCGCCTCCAAAATTGTTGGTGACTTACGCTTTGATCCGCTAATTGTTGTCGGATCTGAGGAAGAATCTCGCTCTAAATTCTGTGCTCCGACCGCTTGGATGCTTGGCAGCTCACATAGTGCTGCGATATTGTTGCTGCTTCGACCTTTTAGGGCAGGCTATGCCTGAAGGAGCCGCGGCTTCGCCAATTTTTCTACTGCTCTTTGGACACCTCGCGAAAACGCCCCAATGCTGGGCTATGCAGGGATTATTGGCAAGTGACTCACCGTTTGGCACGAAATGGGGCTAATATCGTATTTTTAATCAACACGTTAGCGGTAGTCTTTTTTTGTGTCAAACGTTGTTGCGCGGCAACGAAAGCGCCGAGTATCATCACGGAATTCGCATGAATCGAGCGAATACAAGCCCGGACGCCTGGCATCCTCAAACAAGTGAGGATCGCGACGCGGTTCTCCGTGAGCTGAAGAGAGTTCTGGCTAGTTCACATTTTTCCAGCAGCAAACGCTATCCGGCGTTGCTCCAATATGTTGTCGAAAATACCCTCGAAGGCAAGTCCGATCGCTTGAAAGAGCGTACTCTCGGCGTCGATGTTTTTGACAGGCCTCCGACATACGACACGAATACCGATACAGTCGTTCGATACACCGCTGGCGAAGTCCGAAAGCGACTCTCTCTTTACTATCACGAAGAGGGCCGAACTTCCCAAATCCGAATCTCACTGCCTGCGGGGTCCTATGTTCCCGAGTTCCAGCATGGGCCGGAAGTCTCTGAAGAACCGGGAGAAGACCCAGCAATCGTACTGACTCACGCCACCAATGGACACGTCGCCGCCGCGACGACAGACGATCTCTTTGAATCCGGGCTAATTGCACCCTCGGCCCTCACGGTTCAAACTTTCCCGCCAGGCACGGAAATCAATAGCGGTTCTAGTTCAGTGGTGCTGGGAAAGAGATTGACCTACAGGCGCCTGGTTTGGCTGGTCTGCGCGGCGTTAATTCTTGCCATGGCAATAACAGGCATAAGCTGGAAATATCGCGCCTCCCGATCTCACACGGCTTTGGATGATTTTTGGAGCCCTGTTTTGCACGACCAGAGAACGGTCCTCATTTGCACCGGAAGTGTTATCTTCGCTCCGGAGAAAGTTTCAGGGACTCTCACTGCCGGAAAGGATATTCAGTACCCGTTCGTTTCGATGGAGGGAGCATCGGCCATTTCGCATGTCAGCGGGCTCCTTCAGAGTTCCGGAGTGCAGGCGCAGCTCAAGTCCGCGGGCGCCACTCCTTTGACAGAGCTTCGTGAACATTCATTCATCCTGCTCGGCGCATTTAACAACCAGTGGACGCTGCGTTTGCTTGCTCCTCTGCGATTTCATTTCGCGGCGGAGCCGGCGGAGTCGATCGTCGACCAGATGCAGCCGCGAGTTCACTGGGTGCGTGACCCCTCGCTCTCCTATTCCAGTGCGGACGATTATGCGGTGGTGGCGCGGTATCGCGACATGACAACGGACAGTTGGGTTGTCGTTCTTGCCGGAGTGGGGCGCAATGGGACTGAAGCCGCCGCAGAGTTTGCCAGCAGTCCGCGTTACATGCAAATGCTTAGGGATCAAATTGGAAAGGACTTCTCAAACCGGAATATCGAGGCAGTTTTGAAAGTCAGCGTCATTGACGGAAAGACGTCAGCGCCCTCCATTCTTGCCGTACATTCCTGGTAGGTGAGCGGTTCAATCCGTCACTACACCCAAAGCAGAGGTTGGCGGATTGGGTAATTACGGATGATTTCTGTATCGACCGGATCAGGATTCAACGTTTTCCAGAGATCGATGTACCTCTGTTGATGAAAGGCGATCCCAGCAAAAAGCAGCCCCGGCGAACGAACAGGGAGCGCATCGAAGTGTTCCACGTCCTTCGCCCATTTCCAGGAGTCCTTGTCTTTGAGATAGGGATAAAGAAACTCAGCTGCCTTCGCGAGCCCGCGCCCATCTGCAAGCTCAAAAGCAGGCGGATCTGGAATAAGTCCTTCGAGCGTTTGGCAAAGGGCAGCCATCACGTCAAAGTTGAAGATGGAATAGCTGTAAGGCTTGGTTCGAGCCAGTTCCTTCGGATACGATCCGTCAATCGCCTCCTGGTCAGGCACCAGAATCTCGCGGTAGCGGCGATACACTTCGCTCCGGATCGTCCCATTGCCAGCCAGACGCGCGAACTCCGCCACCTGCAGCGCCCAACAGATTGCGTGGTTGTTTTTTGCGTCGCGTTCCTGCTTACCGTATTCGCTGTTAGATAGCCAATCGATATAGCTGCTGAACCATGAAGTGATCGCGAATCTGTCCTGTGCGCTCAACATCTCCGGCATTAGCAAGCATGCGGCACGGGCCACCTCAACCAGGTGTAGAGAGTCGATAATGCCATAAGATCGGCCTGTCGATACTCCTTGCACCGCCTGGGCAAACTGCAGGTTTGGATTCATGCGCGTCTCGGAAGTCACGAACCAAGCGCGAAGATGTTCGCACGCCTTCACGCCGTAGCGGTGATCGTGAGTGAGCAGCCACGCCGCAGTCAGCGCAGGCATCTGCACCGAGAGCCTCACCATCACCTTACGATGTTCGTCGAAGTTCTCCGGATTGCTCTGTCCATCGCGGTTGATATAGGGCCCATTCGGGTCATTCGGATTCGGCCAGAAGTAGTCCGCCTGCGAATAGAAATCATGCAATCCACCAGCGCTGCGTGGAGCCGGGAAAGATGTAATCGTAGTCGGAGATTGCTGGACATAATTTGTCGCGGACGTGAGAATCCGCTGACGATCTGTGTCAGCCACAACTTGGAAAGCATACGACCTCTTAGAATGACGCGGCAAAGCACCGGCAAGACTGATGGCACCTGCACAGGTGACGACTGTCGTCAGTTTCAGAAAGTCTCTTCTTTCGAGTGCAAATGTTTGGCGCATATTCCTCTTCACTTGGCCTCGACCTTGTTTTCACCACACAGCTCATGGGATTGCACGGGATGCGTCCCCGAACTAGTGACAAACTTACCGTCCATCACTGGGCTTTTCAAGTGCCTCACCGGTTGTCAGTTTACAGAATGGCCCCGTGCTGCCAATCTGCACGAAAGCGAAATCACAGACCATTTGGTTGCTGTATTATTCTCCATTCAGCAAAGGATTGACGGAATAAGAAATGGTGAAATCAACACGAGTGAAGAACCGAGTGTGGCAGTTTGTTTTGCTGCTCACCTTGCCAGGCGGAATTGTAAGCGCACAGGTCGCCAAGCCCAAGTCGGCAGAAGTCCCGCAGGCAACAACCGGACTTGCGGCGGAACGGGCCGCGTCGGGAGACTCACCCGACGACCCGGGCCCGCTGGCCGCCGATATTTCCCCGGCGTTGACTCATGCAGCCATTCGCAAGGCTGCGCACAAAGTGGCCGACTGGCAACTAGCCCACGCCGAAGACAAGTTCAACCAGCAGTGGACATTTGCCGCCTTGTACGACGGAATGCTTGCAGCATCCAAGACCACCGGCGATCCGCGCTATTACGATGCGATGGTCAAAATGGGGCAACACTTCGACTGGAAACTGCTGAACAACAGGTTCCCACATGCAGACGATATGGCGCTGGGCCAGTCCTACATGGACATGTATTTTCAGAGACGCGATCCGGTGCGGATGGCGGACGCCAAGGCAGTTCTTGATCAGCTGGTCGTCAGCAAGGACGATCCTTCCAAGCTGCTTTGGTGGTGGTGCGATGCGCTGTTCATGGCGCCGCCGGTGCTTGCGCGCATGTCCGCGGCAACCGGCGACAGCCGCTATCTGGACTATATGGACCGCGAATGGTGGATGACGTCGGCTAGCCTCTACGACCCCGTCGAGCACCTCTACTTCCGCGACAGCCGCTACTTCACCCAGAAGCAGGATAACGGCCAGAAAGTCTTCTGGTCGCGCGGCAATGGCTGGGTCATGGGCGCATTTGTAAAGGTGCTGGAGGAGATGCCGGCGGATTATCCCACCCGAGGAAAGTACATTGCTCAATACAAGCAGATGGCGGAGCGAATCGCTTCGATCCAGGGTAAAGACGGGCTATGGCGCAGCGGCCTGCTCGACCCTGCGGCATACGATCTGCCCGAAGTCTCAGGATCGGCATTCTTTACATATTCGTTGGCATGGGGCATCAACCACGGCGTGCTCGACCGCGCGAAATTCGAACCGGTAGTCACACGAGCCTGGGCCGGAATTCTGCAGCACATTTATGCGGATGGCCGCCTCGGCTCTATTCAGCCAATCGACGGCCAACCCGGCAAGTTCAAGCCTTCAGCTAGTTATGTATATGGAGTCGGCGGATTTCTGCTAGCCGCGTCCGAAGTCGATGCCTTGGCGAAAAAGTGACGCATGGAATTCTCATGGCCGCAAACTGCATGACTGAGCTGCATCCGACTTCTGCGCGGCTTGAAAGTGTCGAAAAGGAAGCAGTGGTGGCCAGAGACGGGATTGAACCGCCGACGCCGGCCTTTTCAGGGCCGCGCTCTACCACTGAGCTATCTGGCCTCAGTGCAAACTATCAGGTGCAATTCTGTGCGCTGGATCCGGCGTCGCCGGAAAAGGTGGGCGAGTCCACGAACTCTGCGCTCAAAACAACCTCAGTCAGTATAGCAACTCCCTTTCCCTCCGCCAAACCGAAGTGGAAATCCTTCCCATTCAGGTCTGCGAATCCTTTCAATACATGCGATCAAATCCTCCAATCCGGCGCAGGCCTGCACTACACTGGAAAACAACCATGCGCCTCCCAGCTCGCCTTTTCGCCTGCCTTGTCCTAGCCGCCCTCGCCCGGATTGCCGTCACACAAACTCCCGGTTCAGCCAAGATTGCTCCCGAGAATCGCACCGCGCGCGCGTTTCAGTCCGCCGCAAAAGACGGCCCGCTGGCGTTGCAGGCGTTCCTTGCCGATTTCCCAAAAGGCGCCGACCTGCATGTTCACCTTTCGGGCGCTGTTTATGCGGAGAGCTTCATTCGCGCCGCCGGGGTGGACGGATTGTGCGTGGACCCCGTTGCCCTGAAATTCGCAAAGCCGCCATGTATAGGACAACTGGTCCCTGCAGCGTCAGTTCCTGCGAATCAAGACCTGTATGACCGCCTCGTCAACGCCTTCTCGATGCGAAGCTTTGTGCCCACACCGGGATTCAGTGGCCACGATCAGTTCTTTTCGACGTTTGACCGATTTGGCGGCCTGGGGAAAAAACATGCAAGTGAGTGGGTGGACGAAGTAGCCAGCCGAGCTGCTGCCCAGAACGAGCAGTATCTGGAGCTGATGGAGACGCCACCCTTCGGGCACGCGGCACAAATTGCATTTCGGCTAGGATGGAGCCAAAACCCTTCATCGGCAGACTCCGATAATCCCGATTTCGCCAAATCCCGCCAAGCCCTTCTCGACAACGGGCTGCGCGATGAAGTTGCCGCGGATCGCGAGGATGTACGCACCGCAGAGAGCGACCGGCGCAAACTTGAGCATTGCGACACGCCGCAGGCAGCGCCGGCATGCCAGGTAGCGGTGAGGTACATCTATCAGATTCTGCGCGGCTTCTTTCCGCAACAGGTATTCGCGCAAACATTACTGGGGTTCGAGACTATCCAGGCGAGCATGGAGGCGCATGACGACACATGGGTCGGAATTAATTTCGTGCAGCCAGAAGACGGATTCATCTCCATGCGCGACTACACCCTGCACATGAAGATGCTCGATTACCTGCACTCCGTCTATCCCCAAGTGAAGATCAGTCTGCACGCCGGCGAATTGGCTCCAGGGCTTGTTCCGCCGGAGGGGTTGCGTTTCCACATCCGTCAGGCTGTGGATCTGGGACACGCCGAGCGGATCGGGCACGGGGTCGATGTAATGTATGAAGACAACGCGCAGGACCTGCTGAGAGAACTGGCCGACAAGCACGTAATGGTGGAGGTCAACCTCAGTTCCAATGAAGGCATTCTAGGGATTAAGGGCGCGGAGCACCCCTTTCCTCTCTACCGTTCTGCGCATGTGCCTGTCGCGCTATCTACAGACGACGAGGGTGTGAGCCGGATCGAGATTACGCATGAATACGTCCGCGCAGCACTCGACTACAAGCTTATCTATCAGGACGTGAAGCAACTGGCGCGTACGGGGATGGAGCACAATTTTCTCCCCGGGCAGAGTCTGTGGGCGTCACCGGATGTATTCACAAAAGCGGTGTCCGCCTGCAATGGAGACAAGCTGGGAACGGATAAGCCCGCGGCGGGATGCAAAGCATTTCTCGATGGAAGCGAAAAGGCCGCAGCGCAATGGGAACAGGAGCGGCGCTTTCAGGTGTTCGAAACGAAATGGGGAATGAATTAGTGCTTCGACGCAGAGAGACTTTGGCTATGCGCTTGCTGAATAGCGCTGAGCAAGGTCTCGTCGAATCCCATCTTGCGCGCTTGGTCGAGAGTCAGGCTAATCTCGTTAGCGCAGGCCCGGACGACATGCGGTAAATCAAACGGCTGCGCGACGAGAGTTTCGTGTTTCGCATCTGGCCAGAGCAGAAAACCCTGCGGGTCCAGGAATGCGTCTTTGCATTCGGCGTCAGCGGCGGCAAGGTTCATTTTTTGAAGTGCAGGCAGGACGAGAGCTCCCACTGTGGTACCGTCAGAAACGGAGTCAATAAGGGCGGATGGGGCAGAAGACTCAGGCAGTAATTTAATCCAGTTCACTGGCTTTCCAGTAGTCATGTCGAAGACCATCGCCAAGGTATCGCTGTCGGGATGGGCTCCGCCGCAATTTGTTTCGTCGATGGCGACGATGCTCAGGAAACGCGGCCCGGCCATGGTGACTCTGACACTGCGCGACCAATCTCGAGCGGCCGCGTCTTTGCCCTTCTGATCCTCTCCCAAGTTCTTCGCTGACTCCCGTGAATCCCCATCGCAACCCAAAAAGTCCTTCGCCAAGCTTCGATTCAGTCGCGTAAGAGTGGCGTTCACGCGCTGCTCCGCCGGACTGGCTGGATTTGCAATCAGAGGCCACGTTTCCACACCTTTACGCAGATGTTTGACTGCTGCCAACTGAATGGTTCCGTTATCCGCCTTCTGAGAAACTGCGTTTTCCGCAGCAGTCTGTTGAAACCCACTCGCCGACGCAATAGACGGCACGAGCAGACAAAATAATACCGGAATCAAATCCTTCATCGGATCTCCTGGAGATCTTATAAATTATAGACGCGGTGCGAATTCCAACTGGTTACCTCGCTGTCACTGATTACCTAAACGAGTATCAATGAGAGTTCCAGGTATTACCGTCGGTGCCCGAAGATACGCAATTGGGTGATTGTTATTTCTTAAGAAAGCGCAGAAACTAAACGCGAGGCAGAGCACGGAATCAGCCTGTTCCTGAACCACAATTGGGGAGGGGGTCTCGCCTCATCCAGAACGTCTCCCCGGTGAATCGGTTCGAAGCTGCATTGGCCCTGTCGGGTGGAACTCAGCTCGACGAACATAAATGCCATGTGCCGTAACGACTGGATTCGGCAATTTGTACGCATACCGAACCCAGGCTCTCAAGCGCGGAACCAGAACGCATTTCGGCCAGAAACATTGCGGTGAACAGCCGCATAATTGGCGTGTCCTGGTAGTCGACGAGAACGGCACCTGTTCTCAAGTGCTGGAGAAAACCATGAACAGTAAGTGGAAATCCTCCGCCCTGATGTTGGCCTTGGTGCTCCTGTTGAGCGCCCCGGCCTTTGCACGTGAACATGGTGGATCCCTTCCTCCAAGCGGAGGTCCTAGCGGAGCAGCTCCCGAAGTAGATCCGGGTCTGGCGATTGCCGGAATCTCGTTTCTAACGGGGTCGCTTGCGGTGCTGCGGTCGCGGCTGCGCAAGTAGTCGGAGGAATCCCTGAATAGCCACTCCAACCGGCTCCTGACTGGGAAAAACCGTTCCCAGTCGGGACCGCACCCTCTTCTTTCCCGCTTTGGGCGACCTCGGTTTCTGCCCCCGCATTTTCTCCTTGCCCGTCTGTATCTGCTGGCCGCTATCCTTGCGGTAGACTGCGCCCTGATCGCAGGCATTCCCCACGCCGCACCATTGCTCGGACCGCTGGCTCCATTCGGAATCGTTTCTTTCGCGGTGTTTCTGGGGCTCGGCTACCCGCAACTGAAGCAGCAGCGCGATCAAATCCAATTCAATGCTGGATTGTTTTTCGCCCATGCCTTGTGCGTTGCCTCCCTGATGCTCGGCAACCTTCAGGCCTGGCGCGATCCTGATTCCTGGCTGAATTCCCGCGCCGGGTTGCTCCTGTCTGGCGGCGTGCTCGTGTTGGCCGTCGGACTCGCTGCGCTTGCCTGCATCCCCCTCAAGGTCTGGATCAAAACCGTTCGCCAGACCAGCCCCGTGGGCCTATATGCAACGCTCGCCGGCATTGCTGCATGGTTCTTGCGTTCGCCGTCCCAATGGCTCTGGATTCAATCCAGCGCGGCCAATATCTACATTCTGCAAATCATGACCTTTCGTTCCATTCAATGGGTTCTCGGACTCCTTCTCCCCGACCTCGTAGTGGACGCCGGACCGTTCATCATCGGCACTCCGCGGTTTACGGTCTCCGTCGGCGCGCAATGTTCAGGTATCGAGGGCCTTGGCCTCGTGCTCGTGTTCACCTGTGTATGGCTGTGGTTTTTCCGCAGAGAGAATCACTTTCCCCGCGCGCTTCTGCTGATTCCCTGCGCCCTGGCCTGCGCCTTCCTGCTGAACATCGTGCGCATTTCCGCGCTCATTCTGATCGGAAACGCAGGAGCGCCGGAAGTAGCTTTTGTAGGCTTCCACTCGCAGGCCGGATGGATCGCTTTCACGCTGGTTGCTCTGGGCTTCTCAATGGCCACGCAAAGACTGGCCTGGGTCAAGAAGCCTCCCGCAGATTTAAATCTGAGCCACAATGATCCGAATGCGTTCAGGACGGTCAAGCAGGAGAGCGCAGCCGCAGAATCGCCGGCCACCGCCGCATATCTGATCCCGTTCCTGGCAATTCTGGGCGCTTCCTTCATCTCCAAGAGCGCCTCCGGATATTTTGAATGGCTTTATCCGCTCCGTTTTCTCGCGGCAGCGGTTGCCCTTTGGCTTTTCCGCCACGAGTACCGCAAGCTCGACTGGCGTTTCAGTTGGCCAGCGCCTTTGACCGGGGTCGGAATTTTCCTGCTTTGGATTGCCCCGGCATGGGGTATGCATGGTCAGGCCGACAGCCCATTGGGCCCGGCACTGGCGGCGCTCTCGCCCACGGCCCGCGTAACCTGGATTGCCTTCCGCGTGGCAGCCGCAGTGGTGACCGTGCCGATCGCAGAAGAACTCGCCTTTCGCGGCTACCTTGCCAGGCGGTTGGTGGCCAGGGACTTCGACGAAATTCCCTTTGCCCGTCTAACGCTCTTTTCGATATCGTTATCGTCGCTGGTGTTCGGCGTGATGCACGGCCAGCACTGGCTCGTGGGCATTGTGGCCGGATTGGCATACGCCTTTGTACTGCGGCATCGCGGGCGGATGGGCGACGCGGTGGTAGCTCACGCGGTCAGCAACCTGCTGCTTGCTGCATGGGTGCTGGCGCGCGGAGACTGGGGACTCTGGTAGCCCGCGGCCTTCCGCAAGGGCTGGAATCGCTATGGACAACGAAAAAATTCGCGAAATCTGCCTCGGACTCCCGCATGTAACGGAAACAGTAGGCTGGGGACACCACCTTGTCTATTGGGTGGGCGAACGCGACATCGGCGGCAAAATGTTCGCGTCGACCGATCTCGACGGCAGCGGGGTTGGCGTCTTGAGCATCCACTGCGGGGCCGAGCGATTTCATGAGCTGCTGGAGATAGAGGGCATGAGACCTACTCCCTATTCAGCCAAATATTTTTGGGTGACTCTGGAACGTTGGGACGTGTTGCGGCCCAGGGAAATTGAAGAGGAACTCAAGCGAGCTCACGCGCTGATCTACGAGAAGCTGCCGAAGCGGACCAAAGCCGTGCTGGCCATGCCGGAAAAGGAACGGGCGAAGGTGATCAGAGAGCGCCAGAAACTGTTAAAAGCCAAGAAATCGGAACCCGCTCATAAGGTGCCGTAACTCGACATTCCGAGCATCATGACTTGCGTCGCAAGTTTCATCTGCAATGAACGCCGTGTCGAATGCGTCAACAAACCTGGGAGACCTCAAATCTCAACCCGTTCATCAGGAGCATTGCCCGCGAGCTACTGCGCGGTGTAGGTGTAGTCGTTGTAAACCAACACGCCGTTGTACCGTGTGTAGACGCGGGCGTAGATGGTCTGGCCATTTGTGGGCAGGCTGCTGAAGGTGGCGGAAGTGGCGGCCTGTTGATGTGAATCGTACAGATCTTGCGACCCGACTCCCGTGGTGCCAAGAAACAACCAGTACCCCTGATTGCCAGGGCTGGCTGCCGTCCAGGTGAAGGTCGCACTCGATCCGGCGAACGTGCTCCCCGGCGTTGGGCTCGTCATTACCGGCGGCTGCATCCACGCGGTGTAAGTGTAGTCGTTGTATACCAGCACGCCGTTGTACCGGGTGTAGATGCGGGCGTAGATTGTTTTGCCGTTGGTTGGCAAACCGCTGAAAGTGGCGGAAGTGGCTGTCTGTTGATGGGAGTCATACAGGTCCTGGGATCCGGCTCCCTGGGTGCCAAGAAAGAGCCAGTACCCCTGATTGCCGGAACTGGCCGCTGTCCAGGTAAACGTCGCGCTCGGGCCGGTGAGCGTGCTGCCTGGCGCGGGACTCGTCACTACCGGCGTCTGCGCTGTGAACGCAGTGTAGGTGCTGTCGGTATATTGCCACCCTCCACTGATCCACGAATAGAGCCGCGCGTAGATCTTCGCTCCGTTCGTCGGAAGGCCAGTCACCGTTACCGAAGGACCAGCTACAGCACCAGAGGAATAGAGATCGGAGCCACCCGGCCCGATGGCGCTAAGGTGAAGATTGTAGAAGGGAATCCCCTCCACGGCCGACCACGCAAACTCCACGCTGCTGCCTGTCAACGTTGAGCCTGGAGAAGGTGTGGTGAGGGTCGCCGGCGATAGTGTGGGCACCGCCGCAAACACGTATATCGCGCCGGACAATTCGTTGTGTATGGAAACTCCAACCAGCGCCGTCGTCCCACTCATGGCAAGTGGAACCCCAAATCCATAGGTGGACGCGTCGGAATTAGTCATTTCCTCCTGCTGGCTCCAGGCACCATTACTTTGCGTAAAAACGTAAGCAGCGCCCGGAGCCCCGCCGCTACCGGGAGCCCCGATTATGGCCGTGGTTCCGCTCACAGCGACGGAGGTCCCGAAGTAACCGTAATGAGCTGCGTCGGATGCCTCGAGTTCTTGCTGCGGGCTCCAGGTTATCCCGTTTTGCACATAAACGTAAGCCGCGCCTTGGTCGAAGTTATTGCCGGCAGAGGTGTCGATAGAGTGAAAGCGAGCTCCGATCACCGCCGTCGTCCCGCTCACAGCGACGGAACAGCCGAACTCATCGTTGGGGGCGCCGTCGTCGGCGGTCAGTTCCGGTCCCCCGGCCCAGAAGCCGCTGATTTGCAGGAACACATATGCAGCGCCCTGTCTTGCATTGTGTAGTGGAGCTCCAACTATTATCGAAGTTCCGCTGAGAGCGACGGAATACCCAAAATCGTCGCCTGCCGCCCCGTCGGAGGCGGTTAGCTTTTTCTGCTCGATCCAGGTGGTTCCGCTTTGCACAAAGATATAAGCCCCAGCCACACCCTGCCCATTGTCCTCGGGGTTCCCATTCCCCTGTGGAGCTGTAATTACCGCCGTCGTCCCGCTTAGGGCTATGGAGGTCCCGAAGAAACTGTTAGGGGCTGCGTCGGATGCCTGGAGTTTCTGCTGCTGGCTCCAGGTTGTCCCGTTTTGCACAAAAACGTAAGCCGCACCTTGGTCGTACGGGCCGGTAAATGAATCGACAGCGTAACCGGGAGCTCCGATCAGCGCGGTCGTCCCGCTCACAGCGACGGAATACCCAAAACTACTCCCTTCTTGCCCGTCAGCGACTGTAAGTTCCTGCTGCTGGGTCCAGGTGCTTCCGTTCAGTACAAACACATACGCTGCGCCTTGCTCAAGATTGTTGCCAACCTTCCTACCCGCCGCCCCAATCACCGCTATCGGCCCGCTAATGGCGACTGAATACCCAAAATTATCGTTATAGGTCTCTTCCGGGTCGGTCAGTTTCTGCTGCTGGGTCCAGAAGGGGTCCACTGTCAGCGGGTACTGAGCCTGTTGGTCTTCTACTTCAAGCCGAATCTCGTTGTTGCGCGCTTCCATGTGTGCGGGGATGGCGCGGCCAAGGGCATCGCGTGCTGAGAGACCTGCGTAGCGCAATACCGTCGATTTGCCGGATTTCAGCAGCACTGCGCCCTCTTGCTGGCTCAGGGCCAGCGTGCCGGTTACTCCGAGTGCAATGGTTAGCGGCTGACCTTTGCTGACGCCAGCGGGCTTGTGCGCCAAGGTAAAGCCCTGCTCCAGGCCTTGCCGTCCGTTCACATACCACTCGGTGAAATCGCCGCGCCGATATTCGAGCCGCGTGCCGTCGCCGGCCAGCTTGGGAGCTGCGGGCGAGTTGAGTTTATCTCCGTAGCCGTAACCGTTCAGATGAAAGGAGACACTGCCGTCGGGATGCTTCAGACTCGCTTCGTGCGCGTCGAATTGCATCGACAGCTTCTGCACATGGTTCGTGCCGGTCCAGATTCCGGTTCCGTGGCCGGATTCCTTCAGCGTATAGATCGCCTTCTCAAAAGCTTTCCGCAGGCTGTCGTCCGCGCCTGCCTGCTTCCAGGGGTCCTGCTTTGGGGTCTGCTGAGCGAGAGTGCTGGTGGCGCAAAGTGCGGTGAACAGCGCGATCAGGGTGAAAGACTTCTTCATTACGGGTTACCCACCCCTTCTGTTTTGAGCGGTAAACCCCATCTTTCCACCCGTTCCAGGAAATGTCTACTCCGAAGTTATGTTTGAACAAGCATTCCGTCGCCGGGTGCTCCACCCTCAGCCTGACCCGCGTCCAGCAGACTTCCGCGCCCCTAAACTTTCTTCTCAATCTCTTGCAGTTAATTAACCACCATTGGCGCACAATAGTTTTATGAGCATCCAACATAGCCCCCAAAGCCTCACCAAAGGCCCTTGCCCCCATCTCCGCCCCTCATTTCGCGCGAAGACAATCACTTCATTTTCGGGCTGTGAAACTGTGGAACATCATTTAACTCATCCACAATCAATAGTTTAATCGGATAAACCCCACAGAAACACAGAAACTGTGAAGTTGTGAAGCTGTGGACCCTGGGAACTCAGTCGCGGTCAACTTCGTATATTGAAATCAGCCAAATGGCTAGTGAGGCGGTAAAGCGATGGCGAAGTTTCTGCTCTGGTGCATCCTATTTGTCCTGTGCTGGCCGCTGGCACTACTGGCGCTGGTGCTCTATCCAATTATCTGGCTTTTGCTTTTGCCGTTTCGGTTAGTCGGAATAGCGGTAGGCGGAGCGCTGGAACTGGTGACCGCCATCATCACTCTGCCGGTGCGAGTTTTGCGCACGATTTGATTTGCCGCAGATATAACTGATTAGAAATCTCTGGAGATTCGCGTTTGCGCCGATGAGTTCAGTGAGGCGCATCCCATGAATCGAAATCTGGCAATCTTGATTGTGGGAGCAGGCCCAGTATTTGGTCTGCTGGGCGGAGCTGCGTGCCGTGCGGATGAAGTTTTCCCGGTGGTGCACAACGAGCCGATTGCAGTGCGCGTTCTCAACGGTAAAGACGGCCATCCGCAGCCACAAACTCATGTGGTGCTTACAGCTGGCTATGACCGCCGCGATCTGAAGCTACGGCTGTGGCGGGAAGAAGCGCTGACCGATGCTGCCGGAATGGTCCAGCTTTCGAGTGCGTTGCGGAACCTGCCACTACTTCAGGTAGAGGTCCTGAATCGGCCTGGATGCGCGCCCGGAGCTGACAGTGCCGTGCTCAGCGTAGAGCGAATTCGAGGAAGCGGGCTGACGAGTGCGAACCGCTGTGGTTCGGCTGTCGTCGAGAATGCGCCAGGCGTGTTCACGGTGTTTGTTAAGGGGAAAAAGGGTGTTTCTTCTGCGGCGTCTTTAGCGGGTTCGCAAGGTTCTGTATCAATGACGCCAACCCCCGTTACGGGATCTGTTATCGTCCAGCGGGCTGTGGCTGCTACGAGTTCTGCGTCTCACTTTAGGGCACTTTCGTTCGACGATTCTGCCGAAACGATCGCGTCCGAATCCGAAGCACCTGCACCGAATGCGCATATTCATGAATCTGCCAAGATTGCCGTTCATGGGCGTGCAAGTACATCTGGCGACGAAAATGACGCCGTGTCGCAACCGAATTCAGCACTCGAACCCCCAATCGGCTCCTCGGGAATGGCTGCGCCGCAATCTGTACAGCGAGGTTCCCGCGCACCTGTATCTGTCCCACCTGGAAAGCAGCCGCATGGGTCGGCACCATTGAATTCATCCGGCACGGGCTATGTTCCGACAGCCTCATCGGCTCCCGGGAGTAAATCTCCTCCAACGGCCAAGGCTGCAGCAGGCCATGACGATCAAGGCGCGGGGGTCGTTAAGGCTTCGCTATCCACTGCGGCACACCCATCCAAGCGCACCTCCGGGCACGCTTCCGCGTCAGCGGCGGCGCCATTGCATGCATCGACTAGCCGTTCCACGCCGGGCATCCGGCAAGTCTCCGCAGCTTCCGTTCGGCCCAAAAAGGCGCAGTTAGACCTTCCCGCAAACACCGCCCGTCCTGCACTAAACGAACGAACTCTCCAACAGAACGGTGCTCCAACCGTTGAACCGCAGCACATTTCCGCACCTTCTTCCGCGCAGGTGCATGGATCTGCATCTGCGGCAGTGCGGGCAGCGAGTGGCGCCGTTCCTGCTTCCGCGACACAGACTCAAACCGCGCATCCGCCTCTGCTCGATCCAAAGCCAAGTTCAATTCCAGAGCCAACTTTGGCTCCTGTGCATTTCCGGGTGCATGAGCCAGCACCTGCTTTGGCACCTGTTCGAGTGCCCGAACAGATGACTGACGATGAAGATCTCAATTCATTGTGTGAACCGGAATGAGGACCGATTTTGGATGACAACCCAGCGATGGTCATCGAGGCATTCTTGCCGGGCGTGCTTGCGGTTTTGGTGCTCACTACGGTAGCGTGAGCCCTATGGCTGGTGTCTTTTTGGTTCTGGATAATAAGGTCGCACTAATCACCGGTGGGTCACGGGGAATTGGGGCGGAGACGGTAAGGCTATTTGCCGAAGCCGGAGCTTGTGTTGCGTTCAGCTATGAAAAGGCTCGTGAGCGGGCAGAGGCGCTCGCGGCCGAATGCGGCGGCCCGAAGCGATGCATAGCGATCCAACAGGAGCTAAGCACGCCGGAGAACGGGCGCGCCGTTGTCGCGGCTGCGGTGAAGGCGTTTGGGAGGCTGGATGTGCTTGTGGCGAATCATGGGATCTGGGAAGCGGTGGATGCTCCGATTGGCGAAATGAAGGACGTCCAGTGGCGGCGAACGCTGGGGGTGAACTTGGACTCGGTGTTTGGGCTGGTGCAAGCGTCAGTGGCCCAGATGGAGAAGCAAGGGCGTGGTCTGGATGGTCTAGCCGGGCATATTGTGTTGATCAGTTCGACGGCCGGACAACGAGGCGAGGCTTACCATGCGGACTATGCCGTGACGAAAGGAGCGCTGATCAGTCTGACAAAGAGCCTGTCGAGCGAGTTGGCGCCGAAGGGGATTCGTGTAAATTGCGTGGCGCCGGGATGGGTGGCGACCGAGATGTCGGCTGGCGCGCTCGGAGATGCCTCGGTCGGATCGAAGATTCTGCAAGGGATTCCAGTAGGACGTGCGGCTAGTGCGCGGGAGATTGCAGGGCCGGTTTTGTTCTTGTGCACACCACTGGCGGGATTCATTTCTGGTGAGATTTTGAATGTGAACGGTGGAGCGGTCTTAGTGGGTTGAGAAATCAGTTTTAAATTGTCAGCCGTGAGTTAAGGAGAGGAACGCGATGCGGAGAGTTTTTGCAGTGGGGCTGGCTTTGGTTTTGTTGGCGTGGTCGCGTGGGGCGCAGGCACAGGCAGCCGCACAAACAGGGGATGATGCGGCTGCCAAGAACGCAAAGCAGGCGCGGGCGGTCTTGGACTTGATGGTAGAGGCACTGGGCGGACAGGCCTGGCTGAATATGAAGAACGTAGAGCGCGAGGGGCAGGTGGCGGCGTTTTTCCATGGACACCCGGACGTCGGAACGACGATGTATTTCGAGTTTCACCAGTCGCCGGATCACGACCGAATTGAATACACCAAGCATCGGGATGTGGTGCAATTTTATGTCGGGCGCTCCGGCGAGGAAGTGACCTACAAAGGGAAGGCCGCGCTGCCTCAGGAGCAGGTAGACGATTATCTGCGCAGGCGAGACCACTCGATCGAAACCGTGGTGAAGACATGGCTGAACGATCCGAAGACGATTTTGATCTACGAGGGACAGCGATTGGCCGAACGCCACTTGGCCGACCAGGTAACACTGATCGCGCCAGACAATGATTCGGTTACGATCCAGACAGACACGCAGACGCATCTGCCTCTGCGACGCACGTTCCAGTGGCGCGATCCCTTGTACAAGGACAAGAATACTGACGCCGAAGAATACGACGACTACCACGTGATGGAGGGCTTTCCGACGGCATTCACGATCTCGCGTTATAAGAACGACGACGAGATTCGGCAGTATTACCTAGTGCATGTGAAATACAACCAGGACTTGCCTGCGGATTTCTGGAACGTGGACGCGGCGGAGAAGCGAATCAAGAAATAGGGACTGACGCGTATATTTGTCGCCTTCGCGGCATCGTATAAAGACCTTACAAAGAGCTGTCAAGCTGTGGCTTGTTTATAATCCAGACGAGCATGATGCGGCCCTGCGCGGCTGCTCAGTTAAGTGCCCTTTTGCTGTCTGGAGCTAGAGAATGACCTTCAACATTCAGGAGATCATGGATTTCCTGCCGCACCGATATCCCTTTTTGCTGATTGACCGAGTTGTGGAATTTGAGCCTGCCAAGCGGCTGGTGGCGATCAAGAATGTCACCATTAATGAACCTTTTTTTCAGGGTCATTTTCCGGGCTACCCGATCATGCCCGGAGTGCTCGTGGTGGAGGCGATGGCGCAGGCTGGCGGCATGATCATGATGGCGGAGATTCCAGATCGGACAAAAAAGCTGGTGGTGTTTACTGGGATAGAGCGGGCCAAGTTTCGCCGCCCCGTGACGCCGGGAGACCAGTTGCGAATCGAAGTGGACGTGCTCTCTATGCGGACCCGCGCCGGCCGCATCGAAGGCAAGGCGCTAGTAAACGGAAAGGTGGCCTGCGAGGCTACCTTGACGTGCCAGGTGGTGCCGCGGGTTCCCGAGACGCGGGCCGAGACGCCTGAAAACGAAACGGGGCCTGCGGAGTGAGTATTCATCCCAGTGCGGTGATTGCTGCGGGAGCGCGCATTCCGGATTCCTGCACAGTGGGGCCGTTTTCGACCATTGGGCCCGACGTGGTGCTGGGAGAGAATTGCGTTCTCATTTCGCACGTAGTGCTGGATGGGCGAACGCGGATTGGGGCAGGGAACATCTTCCACCCGTTCTGCGCGGTCGGGGTTTCTCCGCAGGATTTGAAATATAAAGGCGAGTCGACCGAGACGGAGATCGGCGACAGCAATACGATTCGGGAAAACGTCACAATAAGCCGAGGGACAGTGGGCGGCGGAGGCATTACGCGGCTGGGGTCGAATAACCTGCTGATGGCGAGTGTGCATATCGGCCACGACAGCCATGTTGGGAGCCATTGCATTCTTGCCAATGCGGCTACTCTGGCCGGGCATGTGGTGATTGAGGATTTTGCAACGGTGGGCGCATTCAGTCCAGTGCATCAACATTGCACGGTGGGCAAGTATGCGTTCATCGGAGGCGGAACGATTGTTACGCAGGATGTGCTGCCATTTTCGAAGACCTCGGCGCGGCGCGAGAACAAGACCTTCGGTGTAAACAGTGTGGGATTGGAGCGGCGGGGATTCAGCTCAGAGCGAATCAGGGCTT
>Ga0302140_10001515_pt1 | contig 30271 bp, 28 predicted proteins | sample I_Bog_E1_1_FD_202095 | JGI IMG/M metagenome (GOLD analysis project Ga0302140, IMG submission 202095) | Peat permafrost microbial communities from Stordalen Mire near Abisko, Sweden - I_Bog_E1_1 | ecosystem: Environmental > Terrestrial > Soil > Wetlands > Peat | place: Sweden: Abisko, Stordalen... | reverse complement strand
CTTGTCTATAGAGTACTCTGGGACAACTTCAGCCTCTTCTTTTTCCCAATCCTCCTTTTTAGAAACCCCAGTTAAAACAGCCAACGTCCCTCCAAGCTTCCCCTCCAGCCCAAACTTGATGTCTGTATCTAACCTATCTCCAACCATGCAAGCCCTCTTACGATCAAATTGGAACTTGCCTTCGATCAAGTCCATCATAACTTGGCTGGGCTTTCCTAATACTATAGGCCGTTGTCCCGTCATATTAAGTAGTGGAATTGATATTGAGCCTGCTCCAGGGAAAAAGGCGCGATTTGCCGGGAGTATACTATCAGCGTTTGTTATGAGAAACTTTGCTCCGCGGCCAATATAATGATAGGCATGCGAAAGTTTAAGGTAATTGATGTGGACATCTAGGCCTGCTAGCACCAAGCCAATATTCTCATCGAGAAGAGATCCATCTGCAATTCCTGCAAAGTCCTCAGGCGTAATGTCCCGTCGATAAGCTGGATCCGTCCCACCAATAAACTCGATGCCTTCAGACCGGAGTTCCGTCTCGATGCCAGCTTCGCCTAGTACAAAAACCTTATTCTTCGGAGCCGGAAGTTTCATGGTTCTTGCAATGTAGATGGCAGAAGAGTATGAAGAAGGAAATATTTCCTCTACATTGCTAGGTATGCCCATAGACATAAGTTTCTTCTGGTAATCAACTCGAGATTTGGTAGAATTGTTTGTGACGAAGACAAGCATCTTGCCTGTAGTGAGATCAGCGACATGTTGAAAAGGAAAAGGACACTTCTTTCAAGTACCATTTGACCTCAACATCTCCAAAGTCTCTGCAGTTCCAGGGAAGAGATGGTCGCCAGACCATAATACTCCTAAGGACACTCAGTATGGATCTGCATTGTCAGAGACATTAACGTACCATCGCAATCAAGAAGGAAGATCTAGAGGCAAGGTTAGTCTTATTAGGGGGTGTTTCTTTTGGTATAATCTGGAAGTGATTAACGTACGTCGAATTTATCGATAAACTCGTCGATCGCAGGTTGGTCTCCTGAGAGATGCTTTGGAATCATTATTCCTATGTAGACAGGATATATCGCGAGCGCTCACGATTCCGATGTCCTAGATACTTGTTGCAGCATTAGGTCAACGTCAGACTCGTCGCCTCGAAATCACGGGCACCCTGCACTGATCGGCCGAGGATGTTGGCGGCGGCGCCGGTCTCCTTCTCACACAAGCGTGCGGTGTGGCGCTATGGACTGCTGCTGGAGTGTGGAGAGCAGGGCTACAGAAAAAGGTAAGACGGGAGGATGAATCGTAGAGTGCTGAATCCCTGATTCTCTGGGTGGGTGGATAAAATCCAGCCAAGCCTTTGTATTGATTCACCACCAACTCGCTCACTAGAAGTCGAGAGGCTACCGGGAATGGCAAATTATATCTGGATTGGATTGAGTACGTGGGGTAATAATGGATAGAATAGTAATGCCCCCGAACCGTTCTCATCTTCTTTCCGGTACCCATTTTCTGACCTGAGGAACCTTCAGGGCATGCTCGTCACCGCTACTATGCAATGCAGCCCGATGACTGCAGATTTCTGGGGGTATACGCGCCTATAATATATACGCGTAAACTGTCTTACGGTTGGCCTATCCAAAATATCCTAGCTTCGATTTACACTTGAAAAAACTATCTGACCCATGTTCACTATTTCGTGCACAATTGGAGGAGCAGCCGAAACAGGATGACGAGCCCTTCTTTGAAAGCATCGCTGCCGCCATGGACTAGACCACGCTCGATGACCCCTTCGCTCACTTGGCCATTCCGGACGCTGAATATCCACGCGCTGACCTGCAGGCGTGCTTGAAACTGCTCCGATTTATTGACCAATTCCTGGAATTGACCAATTAATCAAGGAATTGATCAATCCACCAACGCATTAGTTAACCAAATGGGCTTGGCCAATTCATGATCGAATTGATCAATCAGTCGCTTTTGCGTAAGGATATATTTTCGTCCCCTTAATAGGGTCTTACGAGCTTAGCTTGCTGCCCAGCCTCTCTACTAACCACCCCGATTATATACGCTTTAACTACCATTTCGACCCTATATAACTACATTATAATCACTATAGATTACTAGCTATCTCGTATAACGCCTACATAAAAAGCTACGCTCAAGACAAAATGCCGGGAAAGTCAGCTACTTAGTCTCTCCCCAAAGCTCTAGATCTTATTACCCCTCTTCCCCCCACTTCCTAGGCTTAAATACTCTTCTATTCTACGACTTACCGCTATTAGAAAACGCCACTATTACGGAGCCGTCTCCTGAGCACTGGACCGGAAAGGCCTCTAAAGTGTGAATAAAACACTATAGCATAGCCTCATAATTGCCTAATTAGGAAGTCCAAATATGTGCGGAAATAATCGCATTTAAGTAATGTTTACTAGTGAAGTATATGTAAAGCCTTAGGCAAAACCACCATTCCCCCAGCTTCATAATTGCCCGATTAGGAAGTCCAAAAAAATCGTCGATATATTGGTCATTTCGTCAATTAATTGACCAAGCCCAACTGATTGACCAACTAATCGATACATTGGTCAATTCGAGAATTGGTGAGTAAATCGGAGCAGAATACATCGGGCCCTTGCCAAAGACTTGACGATGTCGGCTTGGTAGGGCCAGGTACGACCTACCACTATATAACAATAGTCGACTCAATCTTCAATTTATCCTCAATTATTGCATGTAACCAGACTAGCTGAGAAACTCCAACAGACCTGGCAGCGCGGGAGAGCCCGGTGAAACCCACCCACCATCCTTACGTTCTATAACGAGGTTGCTTTTTTTTTCTCCTTCTTTCCCCTTCGACCATTCTCAAATCTAAAGATATCATCACTTCTTCTCCCTCTGAGCTTTCGGCACCCTGGCAAGCCAGTAAAGTCCCACAGCTGCCGCAGTGTTGAAAACCACATAAACCCAAAAGATCCCGAAATTCCTCCACCGATCTGCATACTCCGCACTCACACTTTTCAGAAAGGTGTTCGTATCGCTGCCAGTGCAAAACACACATTCAGTAGTAGAGTTCATGCTGTCAGGTACGAGGTAGCCGCCAAACCCCTTGATGTAGGGCGCGAGGTAGGTGGAGCAGTTTGACACCGAAGGGGGGGAGAAATGAAGTAATTCTTCGGTGGCGCATGTGATGTGCGAGTTGGCGAGACCAACGGACAACATACCGGAGACTAGATATGTTAAGGGGGAGACGCGGTACATGAAAATCCAGAAGCCGGGGAGGGCGGTGGATGTTGCTAGCACACTGCGGCAAAGGGTTGAAGTCAGTATAGGTTCTGCAAAAGCGTTCCTTGGCGGTGGGGGAATTTAGAGGTTACAGGTAGAAGTGGAGGTTAGAGGTTGACTTGACATACCCGCAGAAGATCAATGTAAGTGGGAACAACAGATTGGCAATATTCCCTGCCGCCTCGGCAGTCTCAACCCCAACAACACACATGTCCGCAAATGTCCCCGCGAAGATCAAGAATGCCAGAATGAACAAGAACATCAGAGCGCCTCTTTCAGCCACCTGATCTGCCTCTACGGCATTCTGGCGCAGTCCGATGGGGTAGTACCAAGATATAAAGATAAACAAAGCCATGAGAGAGTTCCAGGGAATTTCGACGAGGATGTTTGACAGAATGAACACTTTCCAGGAATATGTCTTGGATGGACGTTCCCGAGCTTCATAGAGGGCCCGTTGGGTTACGAAGTGGGGCAGGATTTGCGTGCAAAAGTTGCCAAAGATTGTGAAGAGCATGAAGATGGCATACATCTGGTTCTGTAGTCCCTGAAGTGAATTGGGCATTTTCCAGAAAGAGAACCCGATGAAAAGTGCCTGGACTAGTGTTAGTAACGATTTGGTAATACTTTTGGATGTTTTTGAACCTACACTAAAGAGACAGAGAGCGACTTTGGAGTATAAGTATGAAGGAGTACGCCAATATTGCTGAAAGACTCGTACAAGCACAACCCAGAACTGTGTAGCAAACGGAGCCGCATATGGTCGAAGCTCATTTGGATCATCAAACGCCAGCTGTTGCCGAGATATTTCTTTCATACGAGCCAGTTCGGCTTTGACAGCTTTATGTTCTTCTGAGTTTTTCCAAATAGCTGGCCAGTCCTGGGTGCTTTCGGAGCCAGGAGCTGCACCGGTGACTTCGAACATCCACTCGGCAGGGTTTTCGTCTTCACCGCATGGCCTCGCTCCATGGCTTTCAAAAAAGCCGGCGAGAGTCTTTGAAGAATTCCCAATTTCGCCAAAGTATAGAGTCTTGCCACCTGTGGCGATAAAGAGCAACCGATCGAATTCTTGGAATAGAACGGCTGAAGGCTGGTGTATTGTACAGAGGATAGCTTGGCCATGGTTGGCAAGCTTCCGTAGAAGGGAGCAGATAGACCAAGCAGTCTGACTGTCAAGGCCTATATACCAGTTAGCAAGGTCTTCTCTAGCTCCATGATCTATTGCTAGAGAATGATCTGCTCATGCATATGAGGTTTACCAACCAGAAGTAGGTTCGTCGACGAAGAGTAACAAAGCTGGTTTGGCGGCAAGTTCAACCCCGATAGTCAGGCGCTTTCGTTGTTCGACGTTAAGACCTCGGTAATCGTTAGCATATAATTCATTCCCTTGGAGCAGGGCTTAGTTCAAATACACACCCTCTCCAAGTATCCCAACAACAGCATCAGCATATGTCTCCATCTCAAGAATCTTAATGACTTCGTCGACATATGCAAGCTTCTCAGCAACAGGGGTAGTCCTCGGTTGTCGTAGAATAGCGCTGAAATTCAATGCCTCTCTAACGGTAGACGTAGCCAGGTGGAGATCTTGTTGCTCAACATATCCAGTCTTGCGTTGGAAGCCAGTATTTCGAAGTTGACCATCAACCAGTATTTCACCGCTGACGACACCAATCGTTATACGGTTAGCTAGGACATTGAGCAAAGTCGTCTTGCCGGCACCGGATACACCCTAAAGATCGATTTTAGCCAGCTAATTCTACTGTGCTGTTGGAGGAAGAAATCATACCATCAAAGCGGTCAAAGTTCCAGGTCGAACCCAACCGTCAACTTCATCCAAGAGCTTTCGTGGTTTGCCTTTGATCTTGATATCGAGGCTGACGTTATTCCAAAAGAAAACTGAAGTCTGCTTCTGAATACTGGCGGGCGCATCAAGCACGGTTTTCTCTTGAGCTAGCGTTTCTGTGTTGACTCTAACATTGGCGTTTGCTTCCTCGTCGAGCTTCGGATGTAGATCAGGAACTCGACCTCGTTGGAATAGCAAGACTTCGCCCTTAGACTGCTTTGCTGTGATGTACTCTGTAGCAAGAAGGTAGATAGCGCAGCCGAAGAGCATCAATGCAATCATGATACCAAAGTTTCTGATAGTGCCAGTCAGTACAATCGTCGTTGCTTTGATCCAAATTACAATGTTTCTCAAGACTTCGGAGGAAACACATACCTCCATAGATGATCAGCTTTGTAATTGAAGTTGATAGCCAAATAGGTATCTCCATCAATAAAGTCTGCTCCAGCAGCAGCTCCGGTGGTTGCGCAGATCTTCTCATCTGGAGAAAGGTTGCCATAGCTTGGACCATTAGGAACATAATACGTGCAGGGTATTATGCGATCGTGGAACTAAATTCCCGTTAGATTGGCTGAAGGGTGTATGGGTGATGCTTCGTACCTCATTGATCATCAGTGATTCAAAAGCATAGCCCACAGGATTTAGATAATTGATCCATCGAAACCAAGGGGCCATGTACTTAGTAGGAATCGTAAATCCTGTATAGATAACGAGTGATAGACTGAAGATGGAGGCCGGTGCCATAGCCTAAATCATCAGCTTGGAAGCAGAATAAGCAGGAGATAGGTTTACCTGTGCCAATGTGCGAGATAACGCAGCAATACAACGGAAATACATTGACATGGTCAGCGTGCAGGTGAATGTGAAGAGGAGGAACACAAAGAAATGACCAGGTGTACGCCTCAGGTTAGTCATGAAGTAAAGAGCAAGTGCGAAACCAGTAGCTGTGAGTATCTTGTTTGGGAGGTCGCAGATCATAGAGGCTTTGGCGAGTTAGCTTAACCAAGTAAATATTATGCTTTCGACTTACCAACGGCTTCAGCAAATGGGTGGTAAAAGGCATACTTGGATTGCTTCTCCACGATTGGACGTTGTGCATATAGAGTTAAGATCTAGTCATATTACTAAAGCCCACGAATTTTGAGGCCTAAACGAACCTCCAATGCGCTAGCGAAAGCTGCCAACAGGATCGCGAAGAAGAGTAAAGCGCCACGACTGTAGAGAGCACCAGTGTTGTTCGGCAAGTTGTAAAATACACTGCCAATAACAAGCGCCATAATTGAGTTGAAAAGAGTGCCCACGATGAGCAAAGCAGTATCTCCTCGCAGCCTTTGGTAACCTCGGCGGACACACAATTGGATCTGCATTGGAATCGAAAGAGTGTATGGCGATTGCACGCGCCCACTTTGAGTCAGTATAAGCACGGGGCAAAGACAGACGCTTCAACATACTGTGATCTTGCTTGGGAAGCTTTCCGCGAGCGCTTGAACTCATCAAGTGACGGTCCCCCAATTGGATACTCCCTATCGAACTCCTCAATCTCTTGCAATAGATGTGCTCGATCTTCACTTGTTTGCCACACCGCGGCAAATTCATCTGGTGTAGAGGGTGTCTTGCCTTGGAAGCCCTTCCGGACTAGTCGCTCTTCTGGGTTGGTCAAGGAGGTGAGGAAATCGGCCGTTGTTTGTCGCAGCGGGCATTCAAAGCCTAGATTGATGAAGAATGTTTTTGCAGCATCAATATCTCCGAAGTAAATCTGGCGACCCTCGTACAGTACAGCAACTTTATCAAAGACCTTTATACGTTAGTCCAGTCATAAAGTTTGCGTCGGGAGACTTACGTTATAGATAGACTGCGAGGCTTGATAGATTGATACGATAGCCGTCGCTCTAGTCAGTTCAGTTGAAGTTCTGATTGTTCGCACGAAGTCAAGAGCAGTAGCACTGTCAAGTCCACGTGTACTGTTATCCCAACACTGCAGCGGACTGCCCCCAATAGCACTAGGCAGAATATGTATTAGCAAGAAAACCATGAACAGAGCATTTTAAGGTGACTTACGCTTCTGCAATACTAACTCGTTTTCGTTCGCCACCGGAGACTCCTCGAACAAAGTCATTGCCAACCTTATATGCATGTCAGCAAGGATTGATGAAGATATACGAAAAGGTTTCGGACAATTGTATTGACTGTATGGCTAAGACCAAATATTGCCATAACAACATCTGTCAGGTGTTTCGCATACATCTTTGGACACAATCAGTACGACAGCGTTCTTCGTAGTGTTTCTCAGGAAAAATATGGTTCTTTGGACACGTACATCACGAGTGACACCTGGCATGCGGTTCCGGGGAGCCTTGCAAGAGTCAGTCTAGTATTCACGCTACTGCACTTCATCCAACATACCCTAGCACGAGCGGCAAAGTCAAGAGTTTGGCCCACAGTCAACTGAGGGAAGTGTACATCGGTCTCAGCTTGGTAGATACACTCTCCCTTGAAGTCCTTGTGCATAGCCTCCTTTGGAATACCTTGATAATTCAGACGAGAATCTTCAGAGAGGTAGAAACCACTAGTCTCTCCGGAGATGGTTTTCAGTAACGTTGAACAACCACTGTGCTTGTTAGCGATGTTTCTACTGCTCTTCTATAGACTCACTCGCCTCCCGGGCCTTCCCAGCACGAGAAGCATCTCTCCACTCTTGACCAAGCCGTCGAAATCCCTCAAGATCTGGATCCTGGTCTTCTGCTCCGTGCCAATAAGCCTCTTGGCCAATCCGAGGAACTCGAAAGGGTAATTCCCAAAAGTTTTCTGATAGTCCGTCGGCTCGCCGAATCCATGAGCTGACAGGTTCTTGTAAGCTACACCAGCAACCCCTTTAGGATATCGTTCGGGATCCCTCGACTCAATGCTCATAACCGTTTCGAGCCATGCCTTTGGGCTGAAGCTACTGGAATTTGGATCAAGCACAGGATTCTGAGACCTAAAGAAAGGGTTAATCAGTTCTCCTTTCTCGTCCCTCACACCATCGGTAGATGAAAGTGACATGGACCTCGCAAGCTCGGTGATCGTTGTCTCTTTGCTGTCATCCAGACATGAGCTGCCTTGGATAGAGGGATTCTGATTGAGCTTTTCTTCCAGTATTTCCTCTGGCCTCTCGGCAGTGACTATAGTGCCAGAAGACGGGGCGGAAGAGTGCTCAACAAGACCCCTGGATGCTTGTCGGTTGCCTGGTGATTTGTCGCTATCATTAGGCTCATGGAGGTCCGGTGCTTTTTCTTGAAAATAGCTGGGCCGGCCATTTTCGTAGACGATTTCCAGCCGGGTATCCTTTTGAAAATCGCCCATTGGGGCGCTGGTCCATTCGCCGTTCGCCATCAGAGCGACACAACAATGCCACGGGGTCGTGAATCCAGTTTTGGTGTCCAACAGGCTTACGGAGATCTTGTGCTCGCCTGTGGATTGATGGATAGAAAGACGTAAATAATGCGGAAAGGCGGCCTTGACCGCGCCAGCAAAAGCCTATTTGGGAAATGTTCAGCGACAGCAACGACCAAATCCTTCGTTATTAAAGACCTGAGGAAGGCAACTGGAAAAAAAAACTTACATGGCCCCGGATCAGCATTTGCTTGGCGAGGTACCTCACGTCCTTTTTATAGGCGTGGCCCGATCTACCGTTGCCGAGTGGGAAGATATGTCGCAAGTCTGACTCCAGAAATCTTCGATATCCGAGATAAGTCATCTGTGTGTCGGGTTTCGTGGTAATTTCATGCTCGATGTCGAGATCATCGTCGCCGTGCTTATTGAAAAGGTATCGGCGAAAATTGGTCGCATTGGCGACGTAGGTGATTTCTTCTAGCTTCTCTGGCGTGGGGAAGTCGACCATGTCTTTCAGTCTAGAGAAGTCGATATGGTTGAAGCCTTTTTGAACCGCCATCTTGCGTAGAGCCTGTCCGTAAGCCCAGGTATCGCGATCCGGTATGTTCAACAAGTCTGTCAATGCAAAAGTACACATTAGCAAGCGGCTCAAAGTACAGGAGGCAGCTGAGATGGCAATGGACGAACCATTGTAAACAAGGCCGTCAGAGATGATTGTGAGCTTCGCGCCAGGTGGGTACACATCCCCGATGCGTATACACATGGTATTCAACCGTTCCAGGGCCAACTCCTCGGCTTTATCGGGTAGAATACCAAAGACTTTGTAAACCTTGTTTGCCGACTTGAACGGGAATGCTGGGAGACACATTTGTAGCTCTGTACCTTCTGCGACGAACTTGTCGATGACTGACAAGAACTTAGGCATGCCCGCGGAGTGTCGTTCCATGGAGTCATCGAATTTGTTCAGGGTGTACTGGAAAATGATAGCCAGAATCTTGGTAGAAGTATCTCTGACCTCCATCGTCGTGCGTGATGCATTGGAGGATTGCTCGTCAATTAGAGCAAGCTCTGCCTTGGGAGTTTTGGTTCGGGGAAGGGGCTCCATAATGGACCAGACGAACTAGGTTGAGTCCAAAGACAACTAACAATCAATTATGAGGTGGAATGATATTGACACAGAGGGTCAAATCACTGGACTATGAGACAGCTAATATAGCAGGTTGCTGAATGTCAGCCCTACCACCAGCATGCTGTCGGTGAAGCATCTCAGCAACGCCGCAAAGTCAAGGGATAGTTAGTGCTCATATTACGTATTTGAAAACTGTTCCCACTGCTACGAGAGCAAGATCCGATACCGAGTGTTCTTGCACGAAGTTATTTATTTACGTCCGAATTAGGGCAGAGTCCATGGGCAGTTTTCAAGATACGCTAAGCCTAATCAAGTACTGTCCAAATTTGGTTCAAACCCTCCAGACAATACTGTAATGCCCGCAGCAATCCCGAAACTATTCCCTACAAGCGCTCTCTATCCATTGAATTGCCTTGCCTGCCAAAACCCATTGTATAGCCTTCAAGTAGCCTGTAAGCTACGAAGACCTCTCTCTTGCACTCAAATATGCTGTAGAAATACCGAGTTACTAGAAAGTTCATCACTAAGAACTCCTGCATGCTTGTTAACGGCGTAATGTGCTCACTTGTGCGCCAATCCGCGTGCGTGATTGGCTATGCAGACCCACGGCAGTTATGCATATCGGAGTGGCTGGTCAAGCGGCCTGCCATTGGGTGCCAGCGGACGCAGCTGCTGACACATGGCTACGCGCCTCTTTTGTCACCTACGCGCACCCAGAGCTTCAGCTTGGCACGGCAGGTGCCAGATGTCGAAATATGGACCGCCGGGTGCTTCCGACCCAATGGCGTCTGCAAGTGCCTCACATACATCATCGGATTCGGATCACACCGAGCGAACCAAAGTTACAAACGTCTGGCTGCTCGGCAGCTGCCTAATATGGATCATGGTTACCTCGTGGGTGTCTGCGGCGCGGGATACTAATAGAGGCCGGGCTCCTGGTTATGTCACGGGGAGCATTCCGGTGGCGTGGCTGTCGGGTATGCGAATACGGCGCTGGGTGTTCCTGCGGATATATCTTCTCTTGGTCACGGATTTACGCTCGTCAGCTTCTCGGCAGACGCTGATATCTGGAGCTAAGCATGCAGAGCGCCGGAAAGAGCTGGCGAGTTGTGCATACGAAGTAGTACAGCAGGAGGAGGAGGATTGCCAAGTCGCACCCTTCGAGATCATGCGATTCAAGGCGGTGAAGCTTCAACACAATTATTGCGTGCTCATAAGCTTGACATGCTGGTTAAGGTCTCGCAATGCTAAAGCATTCTAATTGGACTGGATCTAAGGATTGGCCCGGAAGATGCAACTGGTTGCCTAAGCTTACAACGCGGCCGAAACTCGCAATAGCACCAATCGGTCCCGTCAAACAGCGTCCTTTTCTTAGCGACGTCGCTAGATCAGGTCTCTCGAATTGGGATGAAGCAAGATGATGGGTATAGGTCGAGGGAAGAATCAAAGACGAAGCACATCGAGGAAGAGCGTGCTAGAAGGACAAAAACACACACATGTCAAGTAGAATCACTATCATCGAACAATATCCTTCTTTTCAGTCCGCTAACCAGGCAAGAAGCAATTGGTTTAAAAGAGTCATGGTGCCTCAAACGAATCCAGAGACAGCTTCGGGTCTTCACAGTTGACTATGAAATCGCCCCTAGCCAGTAGATACCGTCTACCGGCGTATTATACATACTAGAAGTCCATTATTTTCTCAGAAAAAGAATCAAGTCATGGTTCATGTATATTGATGTTCCCAAAGAATTTATGCTAGCATTCCAGGTCAATTTGCGGACCTGTTGAGTACACACTTCTAAAACCCCCCTCTCTACTCAGATAGCACAGGAGACTGAAACAGTCCCAAGTCACTGATCCAAGAATGGTAAAATCTTAGAATATCTCTAGCCTTCTTTCCGCGTGCTCGACTTTCACGTGGCGGAAAACGCGCATTGGATGATTCAGTCAGCTATAAGTCTCGAAAATTGAATAACTCTAATAAATTATAATACCCTAATTGAGGAGTGATTTGGATTAAAGAAGCTCTTCGCTTAGAGAATCGCGGAATAATTTTTTATATGATAGGGGATAATTTCCTTTCAGGGTTAATGGGTTGTGAATCTTTGGTTTCGACCAACGGAACCAGGTTACCTAAGGGTTTGGGATAGCAAACTTTTATTAAAAGGAAAATATTTAGCTCTCTTAGCTTACTAGCTTCGTCGTCTAACTTTTTGAGCGGAATTGCGCAAATTTCTTGTACATTTCTCACAATTGACATTTAAATCCAACAAATACTAGCAAGTGAAGAGAGTGAGATAGCGAGCTTCTTGTTGGGGGCAAAATACCCGATTCTTCTTAGGGTCTTACCTTGCCAGCTTACCCCAATGCGCCTCTGAGGAACCTCTGAGGGATATTGAGGCAATTTCTTATGCATTTGACGAATTATGACGACGAAGAGCGGTGTGTTTAAGACCGCCATTTCCAATCCTCCGGAACTATCCACTTCGTTTCAGAGAATTACTTGCGAGGCTGATGTGCATGTTCGGCTACCGAGTTGACCTGATGACACCCTGGCTCCCATGCGGCGTCGTATTGCACGTGGCAGGCGACACAAGCTCGCAGAGATCCTGGGAGAATAACGTGCTCCTGCCGTTTTCGTACATACGACTGTGCCAGGGCCTTTTGAGGGGCGCGGAAAGTACCCGGGCGGCCCAGTGTACTTGCAGGTATTCCGAGGTCTTGGCATTCTCCGAGAGGCAGACTTTGGGGTGCATTACTCTCCAGTGGAGTAAGGTGCACATATCTTTTGAAGTATGTTTTAGGCAAGAAGATGTACTTGTAAACGTCGAAGTACGCAGGAGCGTGCCACCCGTCTCAGCCGTCTTTGTTTTAACGAGTCATCAATCTCCGACTTGTCTGTTCCAAATATCAAAGATAGCTACCGACATCTCCAACCTATCTTACACCTTCATCTAAATTGTCACAATGGCGGTTGGTACCTCACCGGAATATGGCAGGAGACTCATTCCCCAGATTCTAGATCGCTTGGCTTCCAGGGAGCCGGATCGCATCGTGTACTCAATCGCAACATTTTCTGATAATTCCCTCGGATTTCAACATATCTCTGCCCGGACATTGGCGAAAGCGGTCGATAAAACAGCCTGGTGGATCCATAACCATGTTGAAAAACAGAATAGAGAATTGAATGGAGAGCAGAACGCAGACCAGAGCCGAAAACAGCAACAGAACCCCATTCAACCTTTAGGCTATATTGGGCCTCGTAAGTGAACAACCTCAAAATAAAATTTAAGGAAATCAAATGCTAAGATTGCTGATTGTATGAAGACGATATTCGACACGTTCTGTTAACTTATGGCGCTGCCAAGGCTAATTGTGCTGTAAGTACAAACCCACAACATACTACGCCCTGTAAGGAATGCTAAAGCCTTTCTCATAGGCATTGTTTCTTTCACCTAAAAACAATGTCGAAGGTGCTTTGGCAGTCCTCCACGCAGCAGATTGCAATATATGGGTGAAACCTCAAGAGCAGCCAATGCTTCCTCTGGTGGCCGAATTCTTGAAACAAAAGTCCATGACAGTTCTCGAACTACCCGGAGTAGATGAGCTTCTCGACGCCGAGTCAACTGAACAATTTCTATATGATAAGACTTTTGAAGGCGCCATAAATGACCCATTCTGCCTCCTGCATACATCTGGAACCACGGGAGTTCCGAAGCCAATCTCCTGGACCCACGGTCTCATCGGCACCATGGATGCTGTGCGGTTACTTCCACCTACTGAAGGTGACGATGGACTGGCCCCGTGGACAGATAATTGGAATGAAGGAGATAAGATATACTCTTCGTTCCCAATGAGTCATGTAAGCGTCTCATTCCTTGACGTTTGAATCTATCAAATAGATGCGAAATGTACAACTGACTTTCCGAAAATACTAGGGTGCTGGTATTATTATGGACATTCTTATGCCCTCACTCTTCAATCTGCATTGCGTATTGGGGCCTTCAGGTGTTCTACCCAACATTGGACTCATAGAATCTCTTGCAGACCAGGCCGGGATTGATATCTGGAGCATGGTCCCATCACTTGTCAATGAGCTGGGCGAGACTCCTGATGTCTTGGCAAAGTTCAAGTCTTCAAAATTCATCTGTGCATCCGGCGGTAAGCATAATTTTACCGTCGATGTGATTGCGTAACTGACGCTTTTGCTTTCAAGGTCCCGTCAGTCCAACTATTGTTTCAAAGGTCAACGATGTGGTGAGGGTTCTCAACTTGACAGGCACCACAGAAGGCCTATTTATTGGTAATCTCTGGGTCGACCGGAAAGACTGGCATTGGTTCGCATTTCACCCATTCTCGGGTTTCGAATTCAGGGAGGTGGAGCCAGGTGTGTTTGAGCATTGGGTGCACCGAAACGAGAACTGGGCCTTATTCCAAGGCCTTTTTTACACTTTTCCGGACCAACAATCTGTCAACCTTAAGGATCTGTATATCAGGCACACCACCAAACCGAACCTGTGGGCCTTCAAGGGAAGAAGTGATGATGCAGTTGTTCTGTCCAATGGCTACAAGATCTCGCCATTGGATACGGAGGCATTAGTCACGACCCATTCTGCCATCGACGGCTGCCTTATGATCGGAGCCGGAAAACCTCAAGCAGGTTTACTCATTGAGCTGAAAGATTCGTCATTAAGAAACAATGAGCTCTTTGACAGCATCTGGGAAACTATAGAGAGAGCGAACGTTTCAACCCTTCAGAAAAGCCGACTACAGAGAGAATATCTTGCTTTTGCAGAACCAGATAAGCCCTTCATACGAACAGACAAGGGAACAATCAAGCGGCGGGCCACCCTGAATCTCTATGTGGATTTCATCGATCGCTTCTACGACTCTAGAGATGAGGATACGAAGAGTGAAGATTTTAATACTTTCACGCTAGACACAAGTTCGATTGAGACTATCACTGACTCTATTCGCAATATTCTGGGCTCAATAGCGCCTGAGATCGCGAATGCATCACCGGAAGAGGACGTTTTCAGTCTAGGACTAGACTCCCTTCTCGTGGTTCGAGTGGTCAAAATCATTCGAGCTGCTACAGGGCTCCAGGAACAACTTGCCCCTCGACACCTGTATGCAAATCCTACTCTTGCCAAGTTCTCGGCTCAAATCGCAATTATATTGGAGGAAGCAAAATCGACAAAGAAAACCCTCAATAGATTGACCAACGGAACGACAAATGGAACTGCATCACACGGATTGACAGAACACCAGGCCAACAATGAACCGATCGACGTGCAAAGCATGATAGCTGAACGTAAGCGACGACTTGGATTCAAGATGAATCCATTCGACGCAGTGAATCCTAATCACTACATGGGCTTGAATTTCTACTTTGCCCTCCGTCCTGGAATGAGCTTCCAAGAAGCTTTTGCCCAACTGCAGAGTGGCCTTCGTCGTGCTTTTCAAATCATTCCAGAACTCGAGGGTAAAATGATGCTTGCTTCAAAACATGAGTTTGGGTACAAGAAAGGCGAATACCGCATTACAATTCCTCCAAGCCCATTGCCAACCTCTGAGAGTCCGAGACAATTGGTCTACAAGGATCTCTCAAATGTTCTTCCATCATTTGAAAAAATGCGAGATGTCGGCTTCGCGCCCTCCTTGTTCAAGGACGAACTTGTCCTCGACTGCTATCCTTTTCCAACAATGCCCGCCGACGTCTTGGTTGCTCAAGCGAACTTTGTCGACGGCGGATGTATCCTAGCCACAAATTTCATCCACACGTGCCTTGATGGTGTGGGCGTCATGGTGGCTCTAAAAGTCTGGGCAGAGTGCTGCAGATATCTTCAAGGGGATCAAACAGCAACATGTGGTTGGTTTGACCCTGAGAGTTTCAATCACAGCCTGCCAGAGATCCTCTACGAGAAAGAAGGAGCTGCCAAAGCAGCCCATGAGGTAGACCCTGGCGTATGGGGTTACCTGCCATTCTTTCCACCCAATGAAGCCGTTGAAAACCACAGCAATCACGAGAACCGTGTGCCTCTTGCAAAATATGGAAAGCATGTCAACGGAAACTCCAAGACAGACGTTTCTCGCCGTCCAGAGGAAGCTCTTCCTCCAGCGCCAGTCTTCCCTCGCCAGCCTGTATGGCCAGCTGCACCTGCTGAGCGATCTTTGAGCACTACCTTGTTTTTGATTCCTCGCAAGAACTTGCAGAAACTTAAAGAAGAGGTACTTGCAGATCCTGAGGTTAAGGGACTCATCACGTCCGTCAGTGATATCGTGCAGGCATTTTTCTGGCGTGCATCCATCAGGTCACGATACCGAGTGGCTAAGGAGTTCCGAGGCGAAACATTCGGACCAGATGAAATGTCTATTCTGGAGCTACCAATTGATGGTCGGCCCTACTTTTCGTCGTCATTGCCATCCTCCTACATGGGCAGCATGCTTATACTCAATCGACCCACCATGCCCATCGAGACACTGTGCTCGCCCAACACTAGCATTGGACAGATCGCACTTGTGATTCGTGAAGCCGCTGCGCGGGTTACGCCTTCTCTGGTGCATGATGCGTTTACACTGTTGCAATCCATGTCCGACTATAGCAAGCCTGCGACAGCGAACATGGGTATCGAGCATATGAACGCAATGGTCTCCAATTTGATGCTGTTCCAGACAAGCGAGATGTCGTTTGGCGACGGATTGTTTGTTGGGGGCAGCCCGGAAGCCATGCGGCCACAGATTGAGCGGGGCCACAGGCGGTTTCGATTTCTGGTCATTTATCCAAAGAGAAAAGATGGCGGCGTGGAGCTGGTATTCGGCACGTTGCCAGAGGAACTTAAGATGCTCAGAACTGATGAAGAGTTCACAAAGTATGCACAACTCGTAGATAGTTAAGGAGCACATGGATAGCTTGTAAGAGCGGCCGTTGTTTTGCAGGTCAGTTTTGGCACATGGTACTCCGGATTCAATCATGAATCAATACCGAATAGCTAATATCTGCAAAGATACCGGATGCTGTGGAGGGTAAAATGACATACAGGACTACTTTAGTTCAAAGTACATAACAATGCTAGCTCAAGGTTGCGATGCGCCACGTGACTCTTGGCTTGCAAAAGGGGGAGATCATGTGACATGAACTGCCTGCTAGCTAGGTACCTCAAGGTATCCCTCGTGCTCTCGCTTACCCGCTCAATGTCATGTCTCTGAGGTCCCTGCATTGCGGTTCGCTGCGCTACGGGGTCTTCCCGATTCCCAAGAGATCGAAGAGAACTCCGCAGGTGCAAGGTTGCCATGCTCTTGGCCGCATCCCCATGCCCATGGCCGGGCACGCCCGTCAGGCGTCCGCTAGAATTTGCACAGTGCTCACCCACAGGCCAGACAAAGCACGCCAAGGATTGAGCATGTTAGAGCTACTTTCCATAGGCCAATTGGCAATTACACCACTGCAGGGGGACTTGCCTGGTGGTTGGGATAAATAAACCCCCACCCTAATGTGTGGTCCAAAGTAAGATCTTACTTAGTACTTTCTCCGGGTTCTGCCCCACGGCCCACAGACCCAGCCGCCCAGCAAGCCTGCCCGAGAATGAACGCATAAGAGCTCATTGCAAGAAGCCAACTATTGTCTCAAATGTGTGCAAGGAAAGCGGGGATGGCTTCAAATCCCATGCAGGCCTGCGGCGGACAGCGAGACTCTCACAATATCCATTCCAGAATTCTGGGCTGGAAAAAAATGCCTAACGCCCAATGCCCAATTCCCACACGACCCGTTTCCTATTCCTTGTAAACTCGGAAGCAAAATTTCGTAAAATTACTCTAATGGTGGGTGCCAGCGTGGTCTGTTTCTTAACTTGATCGCTTCTCGCGTGAGTGAGTGAATTTGAGGGGAAATCACTTCTCTTCTGTTGGCTTGATACGCTCAGCTCAGTTTTAACGCACGCCATCTAGAGTAGGCGACGAACTTTGGCTAAGCACGACTCATCACCCACTGACGCTCGTTTGGGTCCGTCGTCGTTTGAATATTCAAAATTCACATCTCCTCCCTCCAGCCTCAATCTCAAGACCCTGCTATTTCTCTCTTCCGCAGATCTTTTCAAGCTCCCGAGACTCTTGACAGACCTCCAGCGGCTCTTCTCTCCCCTATTCCTCTCATCTCCGACCCTTTGCCTTCTTCATTCGAATTGGGTAGACAATAATTGAAAGAGCTTGCACTCCCTTGGAAAACCCTACAAACATTACCGACAACCATCACCAAGCCATGGCGATCGAACCAGAAGTCAGCAACCAAGACGTGAACAAGTTCACTGCTCACGATACTGTCCAGGACCTGGACAAAGACCTGGAGAATCACAATGGCACCCCATCCGACGATAGCTTTATTGACCCCAACTTCCAACCAGGTGTCCAGGATGTCGAGGCCGTGACCATTTCTTGGTCAACGTTTTCACTGGTAGTCGCCTATGTTATGATCTGGTTCGTCTACTTTATTCAAGGCCTGGTATCTGGAGTCAGTGGCTCTCTTCTTCCATACGTTACATCTGCCTTCGCCGAGCACTCACTTACGCCAACCACTGGCGTTATAAGCGCTGTCATCGGCGGTGTCACGAACCTCAGTATCGCCAAGGTCCTAGATATCTTTGGCCGGCCACAGGGATATCTTCTCTGCATTGTGCTTACAACCATTGGCCTGATTATGTCGGCTGCCTGCAACAATGTCGAGGCTTACGCTGCGTCACAAGTCTTCTACACGGTCGGAATCAATGGCATAGGATACAGTCTTAGTGTCTTTGTCGCTGATACCTCCTCGCTCCGCCATCGAGGCATGATGCAAGCCTTGTGCGACTCGCCCTATTTGATCACCACCTGGATAGCAGGGCCAATCTCTACAGCCTTTCTAAATGGAGCTGGCTGGCGATGGGCCTTTGGGATGGAAAGCATTCTCGTTCCAGCCGTCACCCTTCCACTCTTCGGTCTTTTCACGTATCATTTTTACAAGGCCAAGAAGCAGGGCATTGTTCCGAAGCGTGTGAGTGGACGCACACTATGGGAGTCTCTGGCTTACTACACACGCGAGTTCGATGTTATTGGTCTCTTGCTGATTTCCGCCGGCGTCGCCTTCTTCCTCCTGCCATTTAACCTTTACACTATTGAGGCCGACGGATGGAGCTCTGCCCTAATCATCTGCTTCCTTGTCTTTGGCATCGTACTCACGATTGCGTTCACAGTCTGGGAGAGATTCTTTGCCAAAGTCTCATTTATTCCATGGAAGCTTCTTCGGGATCGAACAGTCAGCGGCGCTTGTCTGCTTTCCGCTGTACTCTTTCTCAGCAACAGCTGCTGGCAGGCCTATTTCAGCTCCTACCTTCAAGTGGTCACTGACCTGAGCGTTACACATGCAAGTTATGTCAATCAGATAACCACCGTCGGCAGCATTTTTTTCACCTTGGTCGCTGGCGCAGTCATCTCATACACGGGACGCTACAGACCAGTTACACTCTACTTTGCGCTTCCTCTCACGGTTCTTGGCCTCGGCCTACTGATCTACTTCCGCCAGCCTAACCAGAGTGTCGGCTACATGGTTATGTGCCAGCTCTTCATTTCTTTCGCTGGCGGTATTCTTATGGTTACCGACGAGATTGCTATTATGGCCGCCGCTGCAGAGCAACAATACTTTGCCATCAGCATCGCTGTGCTGGGATTGTTTGGAAGTATTGGCTCTGCAATTGGCCTCACTATCTCCGCCGCAATTTGGCAAAATACCCTGCCTACGAAGCTTGCCCTGTACCTCCCTTCTGATCAACTTGCAAACCTGACTCTGATCTACGAGGACCTCTCGACGCAATTGTCGTTCCCAGTAGGCTCAGATACTCGCCTAGCGATTCAGTTAGCCTACGGAGACGCACAGAAGAATATGTTGATCGCCGCTACTGCTGTTTGGGTTATTGGTTTCATTGCAGTTTTCATGTGGCGAGACATTAATGTCATTGGTATTAAGCAGACAAAGGGTCATGTTGTTTAATTTCGGAGGAATTGAGAGTCAGTTAGGTGTTCTTCAAGATTTTGTGTCATAGAGCTGGCTCTAGTCAGCTTTACGTGACCTTGCTCTCGCGCTAGAGGTCCCTCTCCTGTACGTAGCCTAGAGTTCCATCACCCTCTTCTTAGCTCCTTACCTTAGATATTCATAATACAAGCACTTACCCCTCGTAATTCCTTGATTGGTGGAGCGTGCCGTAATATTATCGAAGCAGGAGACTTGAAACTCAACGCTTAACACCGCCAAATAAGCAACTAGGAACCGCAACCGCGACTTGCAGAATAAGTGGAACTAAAGCTGTCATAGAAGATTTACAATCATCATAAGGCTGTTCTCCTAGACTATATTGCTTCAAATAAAAGGTCGACTTCTACAGATATTTCAGGTTAACAAGTAAGGAGGTTACGAGACTACTCTTCTTATTTTTGTATGGTGGGTGGGAGCCCAAATCGTAATTTTAAAATGATTTTCTCCTATGGGTCATAAATAATGTCACGCCCCTGCAGCGGCTAGTGGTGTGACGATGCGAAGAACACGTAAGAGAAGAAGAAGAGGGATCTCGCCCTGGGAATATGTTTACAGAGAGAGAGAGAGAGACGGGCGGACGGCCACGTGCCATAGTGCCTTAAATAGGTAGCCTCTTTGGTCAAAGCCTCTGGAAGGCAAGATTTTTGGTCCCTGAATAGCATTGAAGAAGGTGCTCGGCAGATAAGTGCATGTAGATCCAGAAGCTACCGAATTTGCCCACTACACTTGATAACATCCGTTGCTTCTCGCACCAATGGCGTGAAAAATAGCAAAATCATCTGGATTTTGAAACCTAGGAAAGTACTAAGATCTAGGCTTTAAACACTTAAAATATAAGGATAGTCAATTCGTCTCTAGTAGTCATTGTAATTTCATTTTGACAGCTTTTCCTCTTGTCGTTTTCCCATCTCAATTATATTTACCATAAGTTGGCGTCTTTATCTTGCCACTAGCTATATACTTCTCTTCTAAAACGTAACAGAATGTTTTGGAGGCTTCCTTTCGCGCAGGTATTCCTGAGCTTCAGAATCTCCATTCAGGACAAGCTCTTTCACACCAACATCCTGAGCCACAAATGCAACAAAATGGTGACCGCCGGCCAAATTCTCACTAAGGCCAATTCTTGTGCTGGGAGATTCTTCCTTCGACTCTTCGAAAAGGTCCCATGTGTCACTAACTGCATGCCCATTGTTAGCTACCTTACTCTCAAATGTGTTTGCTGCCAATCCAGCGATCGAAACAATCACTTGTTTAGGATTCGTCTTTCTAAGGCTCGTTTTCCACAGCGAGTTGACTAGAACGAACACGTTGAAGATGATCGAAAGTACGATAAGCATCCCAAGAGTGAACAGCGGAGCTTTTGGAATACGTGCAACTAGCCTGGTGTATCTTTCTTGCTGATCGATATTGTCCACTTCTTCAGTAGCAATCGCGGCAAGGGAAAGGTAATGCCTGTGCAAAGTATCGATCCAATTTTCTAGAGCAGACTCGGCATCTTTTGACATTGCCGTTGTTGCTGCTTCGCCTGCGATAAATGGGTCAAAGCTCATTAACATGGGCGTAAATATTGCGTTAAACAGGTCCAGATCATCAAGCCGAGTGATATCGGCCGATATGATCGATCCATTGACATGTGTGTACGTGAAGTTAACAAACTCCGTGCTGCAGCCGACGAAGGTACTGTACACGGGGCCTGATTTAAGAGTGCCGTAAGTAGGCAAGCCATCGATACTTGGTTGGATAAGAGAGTCCAGTCGCGAGACCGTGTAAAAAGAGTTAGCAACATTTTGGAGGGTCATGATGTCTTGCCATTGTTCATCTTTGAAGAATGACGTGACTTGGCCGACTACCCCTTGTGTCTCAAATGTAGATTGGGCGATTGGCGCTGAGGAGTTACCTGGAACTCCAACGAACTGTCCACAGTTGGCGTACAATGCGTCTGGTAAAGATCCGTTCACGTGCGATATCCAGCACCACTCGTCGATAGTCTCACAGAGCGAGCGAACTGCGAAAGTATTGGCGCGATAGTCGAGCAACTTGTGAGGAGAGGCTGGTCCGATGTAAGCCATCCGGTCTTGCCCAAGAGTGACGGGTATTATTGCCGTGTAGTAATCTCTGCCAGAAATGACGGAGGCATAGGTGACTGTGTCAGTTAATACCGGAGCCACGTCAGAAAGGATAGACTCCAGAATGCAACTGTAATTCTGCCCAATTGACGTCAGGTACTCAGAGGTACAAATTTGTATCAGAGCACGGCCATATTGCTCTAAGGGGAATTCGGCTTCAGGTGCTATGTAAGCGAATGTGGTTGTAAAGGGAACGGTGGAAGTCCCGATGTGTAACCACGTATCTGCCATCCAAAGCCCAAGCCTGGAAACAGTCAGCGCATGCTGCAGAGTTTTTGGAAATATCATACCCGAGCAAAGTAGACAGAAACACGACAAAGCCAGTATTGAGAAGAAATTTGGCCTGTTTCTCGCGGCGACGAGAAAGAATATATGAAACGTACTCCCAAAGGGAGCCCAACGTCCCACTCTTCAAATTGAGAAGCAAAGACAGTTGGTACGGTGTTAGAAAATGGTCGTATAGGGAAAGTGATGCATCGGACTCAAATTGTTGAGTCTGACGATACCAAATCAAGCTCGTCAGAAAACCGGGCAATAGTAGAGCGATGCTGCTGGTCCACGATGCTACTGTTGTATATCGAGTCGCATCATAGTCGACGTAAAAGGCGGCCGGGTCTGAGGTGCTTTCGTTGAATGAGAAGTCGACTCGTGAGTGCCAGGATGCCTTCACTTTGTAAAGTCCCAGCAATGAGACCAGAGCTGCAAAAAGGGCGAGCAATGGAACAATCGCGAGGAAGGCTGCCAAGACAAAACTCCGTGGAAATTGCGGAGGCTTGAGTGGTTCTGATGTCTGTGATCTCCCTTCAGTGTCTCCAGTGGCAGCCGCAAATGATTCATTTAGTGACAAAGGATCCGAACGTTTTACATCATCCCTAGGGGCAAGAGTGCCGTATGAATGGCGCTTCCATCGATAGCGAAGAAGCCAAATGGCGAGACCGATGAGCAGAACAGGGATGAGGACGCCGAGGACGACCGACCAGATACCTGACGCAACGCTTCCCTGTCCCACTTCTCCGTTTCCATCATCCACCGCGAAGCTTTTCATGGGAGACAGCTGAGGCCTCTGATCTTGATCAGGTTTGAAAGGCGTGAGCTTGACCTCGACCGTGTCGTTCAGCATGGTGTTGATTGCGATATCCTCCGCTAGGTCAAACAACTCCAGAGAAATGGACCATGACCCATGTGGCAGCTCGTTGTAGACTGGTGACCACCATAGTGAAAAATTCACAGGATAGTGACCGACGGTTCCTGAGATGTTGAATGTGTCATCACCAAATCCTTGAAGGTAGTAATACTCTCCAACAGTGTTCGATTGCGATGAGAGTAACGCCGGATCCGGAAATTTAATTCCTATCGACAACACTATGAAGTTTGCAGGTACCTCTTGAGTTGTCCAAGTGAGATTGTAGAGTTCATCGACAGAAATCACCTCGCCGGGGCGTGGTGTAATTATGTTGAAAGCGGACACAGCCAGACATAGGCAGAGAGTTGTGAAGACTCGAAGTTCCATCATCATGGTTTGAGGCTGCCGGATTCATAGGGTCGGGAGGGTGAACACGTCCTCGGCTCCATGCTCCTATATACCACACACAGATAAGCATTTTGACAGCCTGCTCCTGCGAGGGCAGTGAAACCCCAAGACTTGGGCTTGCAATCAGATACGAATGGTCAAGCTTTGGCTTGATGATTGGGCGTTGAACGAGCTGAGAATTGGATTCTGGCGCCTCAATCGCTGCGCCAAGTCCACCGAGCTAAGAAAGGCGGGCGGGATAAACAGCTTATGTGGTATTGAGCACGTCTAGACCCGTGTGGCGTATGCATGGTGTATTTTGAATCAGACTGAGAGCAGGGGGATCAGGACTGGTAATGATAAGCGAGTGGCGGAATGCGAGCCGCTGGCCACATATATAGGGGCTACAATTTTCATCCTGAATTCCATTTCTCAGCGCTTGTTGTCTCTCAATTGTTCCCTAACAAGCCTTTATTGTTCGTTTTTTACAACAGCACTCCAGGTGTCCAGTTGATCTGAGCACAACCTCAGAGAACACTGCCACCGAGGCTGAACTTGAATAAACTTCGAAAGGGATCTAGAAGTTTGATCCCCTTATTAGCCTCGAGTCCTCGTCCTCGACCGCACAATCAAGTTGAATAAAGTAGAACCGAATCTTTCGACAGGTATAACTCCCTAACCGCTTAAGCTTATCCTGCATATCTATGAATCTTGCTATCTGTGGATCACAAATTATGACGCCAAATAAGTCTGTTAATTGCGAAGCTTGAGGAACGAACGTGGTTATTCTTGTAGACCATTTGGCCGCGCTATGGCGCATCTTGAATCATGTGGTAAACTAGGAACTTAGGACTACACAGCTGGCTATTAGTCAAGTCCGAGCACTCACAGTATTAGATCAACTACGGCATAAAGTCCGAATGTCTCTATTAATTGTTATGTGAATGTAAAGTCACGCCCTGCTAAGCTTTGGTTGAGAAATTAATTATAACGACAATGAGTAACGTGAATGAGTCCGATTAGCATTTCCGGTCCTCGAATTAGAGTGGTTCTATAAGACAAAAGTCTGGACTTTATTCCAGGATATATCACGAGCGGCTTTCATTCACAACCCGGTCTAGTGCGGCCTGCAGCAATGTTATATAGCGCGGCTTTTCCATTTACTGGCTGTCCTTTGTCTGAAAGACATACTTTTTCCCTCACGCAACCAGCAAAAGATCAAATTGACAAACACTCCTACTCTACTGATAATCCTTGACACCAAACTACCATCTCCAAACTATTATCATGAGTGGCCTGTATAGCAAGGTGGAGCCGTCTCACTCAAACATGGCTAGCACACCCACAAATTCGTCCGCCTCTACATATGCGACCCAAGCCGACTTCTTGGCTGCTATAAAACAGATCGGCAACAAACTCAAGAGCCTGAGAGCCGAAGTGCGTCAGCTTGGCCAGAGAACTCCTGATCAAACCCTTCACATATGCCCAGCCAACCCAGGTGCATCTCGAGCCGATCTCGCGTCAGCGATGAACAGCGTCAAGACAGCAGAAGATTATCTTAGGAATCAGTGTACAGAGCTCCAAAAGAACTTGAATGCGTCAGAGAAACATTTCAGAGAGCTTTTGGATATACACCAAAAGAGCTGCTCTGACTTCTTCAAGCAGAATGCCAAGAGCATTAGGGAGGTTTCAGAGGAGGTGTATGACCTAAAATATAAATATTGAGAACAGAAGACTTCTTTGTGGAGCCGCCGAGGTGCAGGAAAGTCTTTCCGGGATTCCACTTATTCTCTGGGATTATACTTCTAAATCAGGCTGTCTTTGTCCGTGATTGGAGTTGGAGTTTGCCCTGGAAGTTGGACCTAGCTAGTCGATCGATGATATTTCAGAACCAAAGCTGCGCTTCTACATATATACATATATGCATACGGAAATTTCTTGCTCACAGCGTGCTTCTCTGCTCAGAATCATTTCTGTTAAGGGACTACTTATGCCACGCCTCCTGTCCTCAGCCCACTGGCTTTTCTTTATTTCTCCCAGACTTTCCAGACCAACATACAACCTTCAAAAGTTTCAGTACTCCCAACACTTCACAGACCCAACTACAATTGCTCAATCCACACTATTCTTTCATATTAAAGCCTCGCCAGATAGTTCAACATAAGCACTATGCCCGAAGATCTAGCTACTTACAAATCGGCTCAAAGATTGTGGGACTACCACGAGAAGAATATCATGGTCATATGGACAGAATTGATGCTCTTGATTATGAGAATGATTGCCTGAGGATATATGTTGATGAGCTGATGGCTATTGTAAAGAAGAACCAGAAAAAGCCACCAGAGGCGTCGGGTTTCTCCGAGATAGAGCCTTTGAGAAGAAATGATGCTTCATGGAGGCAAGGTTAAACGCTTCTCAGAGTATAAGCCGTCTGCAGGGTTTGGAACAAGGAGCCTTGGAAAGTTGTGGCTGATTGAGTAATAGAAATGGCCAGCCAATAGCCTCACTCAAATAATCAGTGTTATTCCCAAACTAAACTTTTGTCTTGATGAAGTCATATGATATTAAATGACAATACAGTATACAAGCATGACAGTTTTTGATTCAAGTTTATAATGAGTGATTCCTAAAGCAAGTTCTATCACTTTCTTACAGATTCATCACGGCTTGAGGGAGTCTATATAAACCTACCTTCCAACTTTACTCTAACATTTTCTTCCTTCCCAACATTTTACTCAACTTTTGACATGCCAAACTCTTGATTCTCTAACGTCGAATACAGCCTATCAAAAGCAAACTTTAGTCAATACCAAAATGAACGCCTGGGTCTCTCAAGGCTTGCTTAGAAGCTCTCTCGATCAGCTTCGAAGGGACATCATTGTCACACTCAACGACCAAGACCGCAACCACGCACGCTCCGTCGTAGCGAACGAGCGTGCGATCGCAGCTCTCGAAAGAGACTTCCGTGCCTTGGAAAAGGACAACAACAGCAAGCTTCGAGAGCTGGAAAGCACGGTGAAAGTACTGATCGATGCACATAATAGAAAGAGAGACGATCTTGAGGGCTTGGAGAGGGAGGTGCGAAGACAAGTGAACTCTAAGAGGCAGAACTTGGATGACATGATGCGAAGAGATGAGGAGATGGAGAGCAGAATTAGGAATTTGGAGAGGGGAGCCCGCAGATACTGATGCAATTCGAGATAGAGTAGTTTTCTTCATGGAATTTACTATCGTTGAGCTTTACATCATGTTCCTACTGCCGTGAAACTCATGAAGACCAATAAAAATGCTCTTCAGATAACAAAGAAATTGTAAGGAAATATAAGGAAATGTGTGATTCATAACAGAAAATTCAGACTCACACAGCTCTACTTGGCGTGAATTGACATTGAATCTTCGGAACACATCACTCTGGATAGAGGTGATCCACAAAGTGGAGCAAGAAACTCTTCTAAGTGTACTTAAGCTCCTGTTCCTGGTTACATCCCAGAAATTTTCCTTAAACCTTACGCATTTCTGAATTTACTCCTACGGGGTACACTAAACAACTTTCACTCGAAACACAACACCCAACGCCTGAACGGCAAGACAAGATGTCGGCTCAGAAGAACTCAAGACAACCAAGTGGCCTCTACTCGGCAGTTGACAGCACCGCAACGGCATTCCCGCCGACGTACGCTCCCAGGCCTGCAACCTTCTCAGAGCGCCATCAAGAGCCGGGGCACCGACACCGAGACCTCGAAGCCGCCATAAACCGTTATTCTGAAGAACTAGCTAAGCAACGAAGAGCTTTGGAGAAGCTGACTCAGAAAATGGAAGAGGATAAAGAGCGTCAGCGAGCAGCTGATCGAGATAGAGATAGCATGATCGGGGCACTGGAACATCTCATCAAATCCGTTTTTACTGGTGATTGGGATGAGTACTTGAAGGGGTGGGGGATCTTTGACAAGAAGTGATTGAGCCCGGGAAAAGGAAACACAAGCGAGATTTTGCCACAGCCTTGAGAGTGCGAGGCTCGTGCAGTGTAGCTATTCACTAATCATATCAATCTATCACGTGCCTTTGTTGCACATCTTATTTCTTACGGATCTCGGCTTTGAGGTTAACGGATCCGGCTAAGATTCACGGAACCGGCTCCAGAAAGATGAAGCCGGATCCAGCTTCGGCCGTCTAAAGCTGCAAGAACATATTGACAAATTGACTATAACACGAAAAACAGAACAATACACCACTCGATACGCCAAATCATTTCTTCGCATCACCAATATGACTCTTAAATAATCAACTCTAGTTTAAATGCCAGAGAGATTATTCGCAAGATATTATACCTTCCGGATACGTCGAGTCAAGTGACCACAACCCTCCTTACCCAATAACTCGCATCGTCTCACAATACCAACAGAAAATGATTCACAGCTGCCATGAATAAATGAAGCTCCTTATAAGCACTGACTGCCCGGGGTTTCCTATTTCTGCTACGAGAACTTAACCATCTCTTCAACGGCCCATCACCCTCGTCCGAAGACACACTCCAGCATCCCAAGCAACAACTGAACCAACAAAACCATGTCCCACTCCGCAGACTCTAACCCAGACACCAAGCAAACGAGCGTCTCTTCTGCCGAACCATCTATCGCTTCCTTAGCGACTCAACTTCAAGCACTCGAAACATCACTGAAGCAAGACCTCGATCGGGTACGAGACGAGATGCGGGCTCTGGATGAGAGGTTCAACCCGATCGAGGTGTCAGTCGGGAAGGAGGTACTTGAAGCATTTGAAGAGTACTTGCGGTTGACAGGGAGATGGTAAGGAGTACAATGCCAAATTAGGCGTGAAACATGAAAGAATAAAATCCATGAGCTTCATAATTCAACTTAGGTCACAAGCAAGGTCATTCACTGGCACAGATGCAAGTGTAAAGCAAGTATGACAATCTATTAAAATAGCTAAAACTCTAAGCCATGCTCCCAAAAGGCGAGTAGTGCAAGTATGTGATGAGGTACAGCGAGAAAGAAGCTATGCATGATATCCGCCAACGCCAGTCCAGGTCTTGAGAGACCGTTGCGCCGGGGTATCAAATTCGCAGACATAAGAAGCCAATCTGGCTGTGAGGCATTCGCCGAACGCCCTAGTGATGCAATGCCGTATTGTAGTTGATACATGAAAAGAAAAGAGCAAATCGCAGATTCAAGGTGGGAGAATACGAGAGTGACACCAAGACGATGTTGGTACAGAAGGAGAATCTGTGACTATGCGAGACAATCAAAATCGAAGCAACCCAACTGACAGCCTTTCTGTGAGACGACTTGTTTTCAGGAGCACGTCGACAGGTTGCCAAGAGGCGCCGAGTGGGCCAACGACAGATATTCAGGCGATGATCATTCTTCCATGTCCGACCACATGTCCGAGTCATCAAAAATATCGATATCGTCCGCTGGCATGCCGCTTTGTCGGTGAAACTCGATCCATCGCTTCTCGGGGTTTGCGAGTGAATCAGAGGTCCACTTCCAGATAGTCTTGCCGGGCTTGAAGGCAGATTTTGGGTGTTCGCCGCCTTCGGGATGAAACGGGGTGCTGACAAGTTGAGACTTAGGTGTCTTGTTGGCTCGCACAAGTCGCTGAGCAATACCATTGGGCCTAAGTCGCTTTAATCCACCGGACTTGTTTGACACAAATTGTGGAGCGGCTGATCCAACGAGGCCTTCATCCCGTACAAGTTGGTGAAGCACTCTCTCCTCCTGAGTAAGGCCATCGTCCATATCATCTTCCGGTGCACCAGTAATAAGTAGCTCGTCGACCACTTGACCAAGATGCCAACGAATGAGACTGCCGAATTGGTAACCGCCATAAGGGAGGTGATCACAGAAGTTGACGAGGTCGATTCGCAAGAAATCGAGACGAGGTAGTAACTTTTGTCGGAAGACCGAAGCTGGGGCAGGCATCAGAAGAGCTCTCAAAAAGTCTGCAAGTTGTTCCCAACAGTAGGCCTGAATTCCTTTGTCCTTGACCATTCCGGAAGGGCGAGCGACAATGGGCATCATCAGCTTATCAATTGAGTTGTGGTAAGGAACATTGCCAGTCAGGTCACGTCGGCCAGCATCTTCGTCATAATATTGACCCACGACTCGAAGAGTGACCTGTTTTACCGTCGACCGCAAGTGAACTGGAAGCTTGGCGAAATCCTCAAGAGCAGGTGCTTGAGTGAAGATGAACGTATTGTTGGCGAAAAGGAGTCGCAAACCTTCAACATGGAAGGCCTTACACGTGGCGAGAAAGTTGATATTGATTTGCTTTTTGCGCCATTCTTCCTTCACAACGGTGTCGCGGTTGAGCTTGTAGAAAGGATCGATGATGGGGTCGGGGCAAGTCATAGCATTGCTGAGGATTCGAAGCTGGATCTCGACAGGGAGTTTGGGAAGGTCTTTGCTCAGGCCCTGTGCGGATCGACGCGCCGACCGTCGGGGTGGCTGCATAGCGAGGTTGATTGGTGGCTCTGAGGGGATCTTGTGGGCGGCCAGTATTGCTTTCAATCGCTTGATCTCGTCGACGTGCTTCTTATTTTCCACCTCGAGGGCATCATAGCGTCGAGAGGCTAGGGAGGCAGTAGGATTGGGGCCTTCCATCATGCAAACCTATTCGCAGATCTTGTCAGCACGTCATTTGAATGTGATCGAGTCCTCCCTTACATGACGATAGCCCGGAGGCATTCCGAAGTGGTTGTGGTTGCTCATCTTGACTTGAGGAGGTCAACTGCGACAGACCACCGGAGATCAAGGATGGCTTGAGGAGAGTTGTTGGGCCTCTCTGAAAGTGGCTGTTTGAAGGTGAAGGTATCGTGGCGTCGCTCGCTCGCAGTTGATTGCACCTGCACAGGTGAATTGGGTCCTGGTGGATGGGGTCAAGGGCGAGGAGGCAGGTCGCCAGAACCAAGGTCTATGAGGAGGAACGATCTGTCAGC
>Ga0302140_10001514_pt1 | contig 30275 bp, 30 predicted proteins | sample I_Bog_E1_1_FD_202095 | JGI IMG/M metagenome (GOLD analysis project Ga0302140, IMG submission 202095) | Peat permafrost microbial communities from Stordalen Mire near Abisko, Sweden - I_Bog_E1_1 | ecosystem: Environmental > Terrestrial > Soil > Wetlands > Peat | place: Sweden: Abisko, Stordalen... | reverse complement strand
CGTAATGTGACGCAACCGAAATCGGCACGTTTTCCAAGATGGAGGTATTGGGCAGCGTTGAGTCGTTCCAGGGCTCCTCAGGGATGTATTTGAGCGCACTCCGGTGATTTGGCAAAGTATTTGTCAAATCCACATAGTTCGAAAAGCTTGTTGGGAAATTGCTGTAGAGCACGTCGAAATCCGTGCCGCCGACGGAGATGTTGAAGGGGGTTGATCCTAGGCCATTGACCGCCAGTCCATTGATGGCGTGTGTCTCTGTGTCCGGATTGTCGCATCCCGCGGATCCGCTGTCGCCCGAGGAAACCGTGACCGAGATACCCTGCGCCGCAGCTTGTTCCCAAAGATTGAGAATGTATTGATTCCCTGCGGTCCCTTGCGCAGCTTCGCAACCCGAGAAACTTACATTCAGGATATCGGCCTGATTGTCATCGAGAGCACGAAGGATAGCAAGAAACACCCCTGCCTCAAGGTCAGTATTCGCGGCCGTGTACAGGATCACATTAGCGTTGGGAGCGATGCCGCCAGAAATCTGCGTGTCGAGATACGCCTCCACTGCATCGCCATTTTCACCGGGGTCGTTGCCGTCAACCACGACAGTCGTGGCCTTGGCTGCGAGCCCGAAGGTGGCGCGATAATTAGCGTTCTGAGTTACATCGATGTTGGAGTCGCCAGCAATGCCGATTGTCACGCCGGTGCCATCAAATGCCGCGCCGGAATAGTTCGGGTTGAGTGTGGTGGGCGTATCGTAGATTGTCGCTCCGTCGGCAGGGCCGAGGTAGATATAGTAGCCACTATTGGTATCGCCAATTGTATAAGCAGGAGAAATGGTATGGGTCTTGGAATCGTAAGTACCACTAGGCCCACGCATGTATTGCGCCTTCGGCCTGAAGCTGTTAAGCGAAGCAACACCAGCGACTACCGGGGCCAAAGCGCTGGGAATTTGTGGATCGGCGGTGTTGGCCCAGTATTCGTTCCCCTCGATGGCAAACCTGTGAAGTGACGTGTGAAAGGCGGCCTGGACCTGGCCAACAGTGCCCGAGAATTCAATGGCCATGTGGCTCTTGGAAACTTTGCTCGTAGTAAGTCCGCTCCTCGCGAGCCAACCCTCAACCGACTGAAGATCTGCTTCGCTTACACCAAAGCGCATGCTGAATTCTTCGGGGCTCAAAAATTTTCGGTAATTCGGCGAGTTCGAATCCTGGACTGACTGCAGATAAGTCCTCAGGTCGGCATCCTGCTGGGTGCTGCGTTGAAGGACAAGAAGCAATCGGCTTGCCGGCATGGAAAGTGGCGCCGGTCCCTGATCGAAAGCCGGTTGCGCAAGCGGATGCGTGTTTCCGTGCAGTGTGATAAGCGGAGAGGTGTCGATATTCCCAATGATTCGCGCTTGCGAATGCGCCGAAGCCTGCGCAATGGCATTCCCTGCGATCGCCGTTAGAAACATCAGGAGGAAACTAACTGTAGGAATACTTCTGGCGCTTCGAGGATAGCGATCCATCACATCTCCCATTCGATCTTCAAACATAGTTAGTCCAATGCCATCCGAGCCGCCGAGTCGAATCCATCCATCTATGGCTCATTTGCTTACTCACGACGGCTCGATTTCGGAGCCAACTGGCACTTATTCTGCGGCGCATTGATCGAGACCATCCTTGTTTCGGTGGTTTGACCTGAAGTCTCATCGCCAGTTGATGTGAAGGTAACGGTAAAAGACAAACGGTACTCTCTCATCCGCCCTCTACTTTTCGTTTGGTGTTGATTCCTTCGAATTGTATCCTCGGGCGGGAAATTTGAAAACTCCCGAGATCAATAAGCTGAATTACACTTGCATAATCATTGAAAGTGACATTGCAGGGATTGCCTGGGTACTTATGACGCAAGCGTTTATCACCGCTCTCGGAAAATTCTTGCCCGGCCAACCGGTCGAGAACGATTCCATGGAAGAGTTCCTCGGCGTAATCCATGGAAAAGTGTCACGGGTCCGCAAACGGATTCTGCGGCAAAATGGCATCCTAACCCGCTACTACGCAATAGACCGTCAGCAGCAAACGCTCTTCTCTAACGCTGCGATGGCGGCGAACGCCGTTCGCAACGCGATTGAGCGAGCCGGTCTTGATTTGGATGAGGTCGACTTCCTGGCCGCGGCTACGTCACAGGGAGATTTCCCTATTCCCGGATTCGCAAGCATGGTTCATGGGGAGTTGAGATCGCCGCCGTGCGAAATCGCTACTCACCAAGGGGTATGCGCAAGCGGAGTAATGGCCTTCAAATCCGCGATGCTCCGGATCGTCAATGACGACAAGCGTCATGCTGTCGTGTGTGCGAGCGAGTTTCCAAGTCGCCTGTTCAAGTCGTCCCGCTTTGAGGCGCAGCGCGCGGTGAGGGAAGAAGGCTTGAGTTTTGACACAGAATTTCTGCGTTGGATGCTTTCCGATGGTGCTGGTGCTGCGGTTCTCTCAAATTCTCCAAACGCTTCTGGCCTCTGTTTTTCCATTGATTGGATCGAATTGCTTTCGTTCGCTGGCCAGTTCGAACCTTGCATGTACGTCGGACCGGCAAAAGACGGAAAGACGCTCCAATCGTGGCTTGACTACCCAAGTTATGACGTTGCTGCCGATGCCGGCGCCATCAATTTGCGACAGGACATTCGGATGCTTGACGAAGTTGTTCGTCAAGCAGTCCATGGATTGCTGCAAGTTGCAAAGAAAAATGGCCTCAATCCAAACTGTATTGATTGGCTGGCAGTTCATTATTCCTCAAACGTTTTCCGTGACAAGTCCCATGATCTGGCCTCAAGATTGGGGTTCGATATACCACAGGAGCGCTGGTTCACGAACCTCAGCACTACGGGAAACGTAGGTTCCGCTTCCACGTTCCTCTTGTTGGAGGAATTGCTCTACTCCGGAAGACTGAAGTCCGGAGACAAGGTTCTTTGTCTTATCCCGGAGAGCGGACGTTTTCTTTTTGGTTACATGCTGTTAACGGTCGTGGAAGGGGCGGGGAAGGGCACAGGAAGCCAGTCAGAGGCCATATTCCGCACCCAGCCTCCCCAATTGCAAACGACTAAGAATGCATTAGCCGAAGAATTGGTAAGAGAACTGGCCACAGTATGGTTCGACTTCGAAGACAAGCTCCGGCGCGTGCCGATCGTAAAGAAGCTCTACGATGGAGTTTTCACGATGGCCGACTACCGCGCACTGCTTTTCAACCTGCGTCAGCAAGTGATTGACGGGTCGCGCTGGATCGGTCGAGCAGCCTCAAGCATCACGCCGGAGTATTTTCCGATTCGCAGCGCTTTCATCATGCATACCAGTGATGAACACCGCGACTTTGAAATGCTTGAGCGCAATTACGAACTTGCAGGCGGTAGTCTCGATGAGATCCGTTCGGGTCAGAAAAACATCGGCAGCGAAGCACTCTCCGCCTACATTCTTCAAAAGGCTAGCCATGAGAATCCCTTTGAACTCATCGGCGCCATGTTCATCATTGAGGGCATTGGGCAGCGGATCGCTCGACAGTGGGGGAAAAAGATTCAGGATTCGCTCGGCCTGAAGAGCGAATCAGTCTCCTTTTTCCTCTATCATTCCGATAGCGACATCGCCCATTTCAAGAGATTGGATTTAGCGATTGCTAGTGGAATATTAACGAGCAAACTGGTGATAGAGATTGTGAAGTGTGCAAAAGTAACCGCACGGCTCTACGCGTTGCAGTTGGAAGAGATCGGAAACTTTTGATGCTGAGTCCATCGATCGTCTGGTTTATCGTAGCGTACTACTTGCTGGCGGGGTTAGGCGTGAACCTCGGATATCATCGTGTGCTCTCTCATCGTTCCTTGAAGCTGCCCAAGTGGCTTGAGCGCGCCCTTGTGATCATCGGTCTTCCTGCGGGCACGCCTGTGCAATGGGCCGGCAATCATCGTTATCACCATGCGCACACTGACACGCCGCTCGATCCTCATTCACCCGTCCACAATGGTTTTTGGTATGCGCATGTTGGATGGTACCTCGGTTCCAGCAACGAGCTTCTTTGTTTCTTATATTGCGTTGCCGGCCCGTTGCGCATGCTCGTCGATGCCTGGATGCGTCCACGCACCAATCAGCAATTCAACACGCTCGCACCCGATGTTTCTCAAGACAGTTGGTTCTGCTTTCTCAGCCGGCCATGGCCCTATGCCGCTGCCATGCATCTTCATTTCTTTATCCCCGCGCTATTCACGGTTTACTTTTGGGGACTCGGCGGACCGCTTGTATTCTGGCTAACATTGGTGGCGCTTTACAATATGGGAGACGCGATCGATAGCGTTTCACACATGGTAGGACAAGAGCTTCCAGGTCAGCGAGACCACTCTCGAAACAGTTTCTTGATGGGAATCCTCATCCTTGGCGAAGGTTGGCATGCAAATCATCACCGCTATCCCTGGAGTGCAAAGCACGGTTTGCAGCGCGGCCAATTCGACTGGACCTGGCAGGTGATTCGAGCACTGCGCGCTCTGCGCCTCGCACATGAGGTTCGTGTACCAACCCATGCCGACCTATCCGGCAAGTGATCAAGGAGCACTGATGGATGTAACAGAACTTTACGAAAATGCTCCGTTCAACCCCGAAGATCCGAATCCTTGGCTCGCCCTCTATCTTGATGCCAGCCTGCCGCTCAGCGACGAGGTGAAAGCTGCATTGCTGGCGAACTCCGGATCCAAGTCGCGTCAGTTTCTCCTTCCGTTGATACGCCCATTCGCGAAGCTGACGCTGGTCATTTTTCAGATCCTCAAGATCTTCATTCCAAATCGATTCACTTCTTCGAAATTACTACACAGACTCATTTATTGGGGCCTGCGCTCCTTTGTGCGTCGCGACGCAAATTACTTGATTCTCCGCCACTTTCATATCGGAACCGAGATATTGCAGTTTGTGGCGACTAATGTGCCCGGGGTCGAAATTCCTTTGAATCCATTGCGTCCATGTGTCCTGTTTGACTTGACCGATAATGTCTTTCTCAAGCACGATCTGAACATCTACAATTTTTTAATCCGCCTGAATCGCGAGATGAAAGCGCAGGGAATCAAGCTAAGCAAGCAAGACAGTCCCAACTTCGATTGCATTACGGATGGTCCGTTCCAAATTGATCAGGCCAGTTTGCCAAACGGCCGCCTGAACTTTCTTGACATTGAATCCGCGATCGAAATCTACACGCCCCTCTATCAATTGTTTCTCACGGACAGCGATTTCTGGCGCGCATGCAATTCCCTGCAATTGGATGAGACGGTCGCGTTGTACAGTTCCAAGTTGCTTGGTGACGCCTCATACGTGGGCCTTGTTAACAACAAGCATCCTTTGATTCCGCTGTCGACTCTCCAAGCTGGATACAGACTGCTGCTCCACGGTCTGGCGGCTGAGTGTCTCCACGCAACGCTGGTCCAAATCAAGCGTCAGAAGTACGAGCCGTTGCTGGCATCCGACTAGATTGTTGGATCATGATACAAACTGCTTGGCTACAGAGCGGCTCGCCCACCCCTGCACCGATTGCTGCTCTTGAGGACATGAGGTATGGCAGAGATAGATCACCAGAAACCCGTTCCCCCCACATTGGATCTTTCGGAATCCAGAAATAGAGGCTTTGGAAGGTGCTATCAGTGATACGCAAGCCAGAGGCTAGTCGCAACGATGTTCAACATCGCAAGCGGCATCAGATAGCGCCAGCCAAAACCCATCAGCTGGTCATAGCGGAATCGGGGCAGCGTGCCTCGCACCCATACATAGAGAAACAGGAAACAGAAGACCTTGGCTACAAACCAGAAAATCGGAAAAAGCGCGTGGACGAAAATGTTCTCCGGCGGGTCGATTAACTTGCCGAAGGGGCTTGTCCAGCCGCCAAGAAACAACAAAGTTGCCACGCACCCCACGGTGATCATGTTGGCGTATTCGGCCATGAAAAACATGGCGAATTTCATGGAACTGTATTCGATATTGTAGCCGCCGGCCAATTCGCTTTCCGCCTCAACCATGTCGAAGGGCGAACGGTTGGTCTCAGCGTAGGCCGCCGTGAGATAGATGAAGAAAGCAACGAATTGAAATCCACCAAAGATGTTCCAAGTTGCGATGCCTTTTGTCGCCTGCTGTTCTACGATGACGCGCAGGTTGAGTGACCCAGCCCGCAGCACGACGCCCACGAGCGATAGACCGAGTGCAAGTTCGTAGCTGATCAACTGCGCGGACGCGCGAAGCGAGCCGAGTAATGCGTATTTGTTATTGGATGACCAGCCGGCCAGGGCAACACCGTAGACGCCGATGGAGGTGACACCGAGAATCACCAACAATCCGATATTGACATCCGAGAGTTCAAATAGGTCAAGCCCATGAGGGCCAATGTGCGGTTCGCCAAAGGGAACGACGGCAATTGAGATGAGCGCGCATGCAAGTGCAAGGATCGGCGCCAGAAGATAGAGCGGCCTGTACACGCTGGTGGGGATTATGTCTTCCTTAAGGAAGGATTTTGCACCGTCCACCAACGGTTGCAGCAGACCGAAAGGCCCTACGCGGCTGGGCCCCCAGCGGTTCTGGATGCGGCCTACCAGCTTGCGTTCAAGCAGTACCGTGTAGGCGACGGCCATCAGCATCACTACCGTCACCACGGCCACCTTGAGCAGGCTCCAAAGAAAAAACTCGAAAATCGTCACGTGCCTCATGCCTCATAAACAAACTACAGTTGTCATCTTGAACGAAATCAAAGAACCTAATTCTCGCCTTCGCTTACTCCCATTTGTGTCTTCTAGTCTGCAGCGGATTCTGCCAGTTCGTGTGCCTGATGCTGTTTGAGTTCGATGAGCGCCGGGCTGTAGCGGCCAAGCGTCGATGAGGTAAACAAGGTGTCGTGTGCGGGAACAACGGTATCGGACCTGGAAGCTGTCAGAGCTGTGATGGGAACAAAGCCGGGCTCGGTGCGAACATCGTTTCCGGTAAAGAGATTGACCCGGTCAAGCTGATACCCAGGAACCAGGCGCGCAATTTCGTCCAGCACCGCGAGAGGATCAAAGGGACTCAGCTTAGGCTCAAGATTGTTTGCCGCCAGCCACACAGAGTGGCGATCAGCCTCGCCGGATTGCGCACCGCGAGACTGACCTAGGTCGGCCGTGACGCCGCCTTTGCCGAATGGAACCAGGGTCCTCACGTCAACACTCATGCTGCCAGCAAGCCGCACCAGAATTTCGAAGTCCGGTTTTACGCCAGAGTGGTCGGCGGCTTTTTTCACCATCTGCACATCGCCAAATGCGTTGGTCACTGTGCCGGTTTTTTCATAGAGGCTTGCAGCCGGAAATACAACGTCGGCCAGCGCCGCAGTCTCAGTAAGAAAAATATCCTGCACAATGACAAAGGTGTTTTTCAGCGCCGCTGGGTCTAAGTTCAGACTGCCCGCAGGATTCGAACCAACCACCAGTAGCGCGCCTAATTCACCGTTGGACGCAGTAGCGAACATCTCGCCGAGTGCTATGCCTGGTGCCTTTGGGAGTTCGGGATATTCAGAAAACGCGCCTGGCTCATCGACCGGTACATAGCCCGGAAGCAGGGTGGGGAAGAGACCCATATCGGCAGCGCCGCGCGAATTTGAATGGTCGCCGAGATAAGCGAATCGCACATTGCCGCGCGCTAGTCCCCATGCGACCAGGGCCTCCGCAGCACTGCCGCGAAACTCCTCGCCAAAGATAATAACCAGGGACTCCTCAGCCATCACTGCCTTGGCAAAATCGGACGTGCTGCGGTCGAGAATTGCCGTCAGGTCCTTGAAGCCATTTGGAGGGAGACCCTGCACAGCCTTGGCTTGCCGCTCCAGCTTAATGGTCTTTGAATTGGCGATGTAGAGCCGCGCTTTGTTCAAGCGAACATTTGTTCGGAGCTCCCACGCAAGCAGCGGATGCTCTTCAGTTGGATCGCCGCCGATCAGCAAAATCGCAGGAGCAGCGGCGATGTCGCGCAGGCTCGCGGCCTTGTCTTTGTGTCCGGCGAGGGCGCGCGTAAAAGCGGCATAGTCCGTGGTGCGCTCGTGGTCGATATTATTGGTCTGGAGAACCGTCCGCGCAAACTTTTGCAGGAGGTAGTTCTCTTCGTTCGTAGTCTGGTTGGAACCGATAACGCCAATCGCCGATCCACCGCGGCTATCGCGCACTTCCTTCAACTTGCTGCCGGCCAGACGCAGTGCATGCTCCCATGTGGCTGGTTCGAGTTTTCCTGCTGCATTGCGTACTAAGGGTTTTGAAAGGCGCTCGGGACTCTCGACAAAGTCAAAGCCGAATCGTCCCTTGGCGCAAAGGAAGTCGTTGTTGATGCCGCTCTTGTCGCGGTTGTCGGCACGCACAATCTCAGAGCCGTCATTCACTTGGCGAACGCCCAGTGTCACCTTGCAGCCATCCGCACAATGCGTACAGACAGTCGAGACATGATTCATCTCCCAGGGCCGCGTCTTGTAGCGATAGCTGCCGCTGGTCAGCGCGCCAACAGGGCACACGTCGATGCACATACCGCATTGCTCGCAGTCCAACTGATCGCCGCCATTGGGAGCAATCACCGAGCCAACGCCACGATTCTGCACGCCCAGCGCCCACACATCCATGCCTTCGCCGCACATACGGATACACCGATAGCACAGAATGCAGCGCGGACGGTCATAGTAAACAGCCGGGGACCACTGCTGTTCTTCGCGATGCGCCTTGGCCTCGGCGTAGAGGCTTTCGCCAGCACCGTACTTGAAGGTCATGTCCTGCAATTCGCACTCGCCGCCAGCATCGCACACCGGGCAATCAAGCGGATGATTGCCGAGTAGCAATTCAATCGTAGCCTTGCGTGCCTGCGCTATTTCGGGCGATTCGGTGGTGAAGACCTGGCCCTCGGCAACCGTGGTGGTGCAGGCTGTTTGCAGCTTGGGTACTTTTTCCTGGCGCACCACACACATGCGGCAAGCAGCCTGCAAGCTGAGGCCGGGATAGTAACAAAACGCGGGAATCTCGATACCGGCTTTGCGGCAAGCGTCAATCAGCAGCGTTCCCGCGGGAGCCGTCAGCTTTTTTCCATCGACTATGAAGGTTACGTCTGGCATTTATTTCCTATGCTGCGCGAAATGATTCGCCAGTCTGTTCGTGAACAGGAACTTTCACTTCAAGTTTTTGGATTACGAAATATTCCACATCCTCGAAATCCTCGTCCTTCAACTCGACGTCCGTCGTCGTCGGTTCTGGAATCGTCTCGCCATCCTCCAGCATTCCCGAGAGATGAAACCCGAGCGCCTCGCGCATCATGGCCTCCATCTCTTCCAGAGTATCCCCCGCGGAGACGCAGCCGGGCACGTCGGGCGCGTGCCCAGAAAAATTGCTGCCTTTGCACTTTGCATAAACAACCAGATAGCGTTTCGTCATTTCAACCCCGCTTGTTTAAGGATACTGTGAACGTCGGACTTGGATAGATCCTTGCTGCCGTGCATGGGTACCGTGACTCGTCCCGATTTCACGGGTGTTTGTACTGCGCGTGACTGCCCTTTTGCGAGTGAAAATACCAGCCATCTTGCTCCAGAACCCGAATGATCTCTCTTGCTTTCAAATCATCCCCGATTCACCAAACGACCATGTCGCGGAATCTGTAAACTCCTGTTTCAAATCACAGCCAGTTCAACATGCTTTGCAAACGGGCAGGGCTTCCCGTTCAAGTGCTCTTCAAATTCCTTGCGGAACTTCTTCACGAATCCCAGTGTCGGCATTGCCGCCGCATCGCCCAATGGGCAAAACGTGCGCCCCATCATGTTTTCCGCCAGGTATTGAATGTTGTCGATGTCCTTGGCGACCCCGTATCCGGCGTGGAAGCGTGTCAGCGATTTCTTCAGCCAGTCTGTGCCTTCGCGGCAGGGGATGCACCAGCCGCAACTCTCGTGCTGATAGAAGCTGATGGTCCGAAGCGCGAACTCGACTATGCAGGTTTGGTCGTCGATCACCACAACGCCGCCTGAGCCTAACATCGAGCCGGCTTTGCCTACCTGGTCGAAATCCATGCCGAGGTTTTCAATCTCTTCGGGCAGCAAAACCGGTGTCGAAGAGCCACCAGGAACAACAGCCTTTAGCTTGCGTCCGCCGCGAATGCCGCCGGCAACCTCGTAGATCATCTTCTTCAGGTTGTAACCCATGGGCAGCTCGTAAACGCCGGGCCGCTGCACATGGCCGCTGATACTAAACAGGCGCGTCCCACCGTTGCGCGGTGTGCCGATCGTGGCAAAGTTCGCGCCGCCCATTTCAATTACGTGCGGCACTGTAGCGATCGTCTCTGCATTGTTGATGACCGTGGGGCCGCCGTAGAGACCAACCACAGCAGGGAACGGCGGCTTGATGCGCGGTACGCCCCGCTTGCCTTCGAGCGACTCCATCAACGCCGACTCTTCGCCCACTTCATAGGCGCCCGCGCCGCTCTGCGTGATGATGTTGAACTCGGTGTCGGTGCCGAAGATTTTTTTACCCAGAAAGCCCTTGGCGTATGCGTCGGCAACGGCTTTCTCGGTGATTTCGAGAAGATAGCGATATTCGCCACGCAGATAGATGAATCCCAGCTTCGATCCAATAGCGAGGCCCGCAATGATCGTGCCTTCAATGACGGCGTGAGGATCGTGCAGGAAAATGAGGTGATCCTTGCAGGTTCCAGGCTCGCTCTCATCGCCATTTACAAGAACGTATTTCGGTTTGGCTGATTGCTTAGGAACGAACGACCACTTCAGGCCTGTCGGGAAACCGGCGCCGCCGCGTCCACGCAGGCTCGAAGCCTTCATCTCTTCGATGATCCATTCCGCACCTTGGTCCAGGCATTTCTTCGCGGAAGCGTAGCCGCCGAGCTCGATATATCGATCGATGTTTGCAGCACCCTGACCAAAGCGCTTGCTGACAACCTTGACTTCATCGGGATGGGAAACGAGCCTAGGCATGGGATGCCTTCCCCTCTGCCTTTGCCCTGCCGCGATAAGACTCCAGAATGCCGGTTACATGTTGTGGCGTGAGGTCGTCGTGAAAATCGTAGTTCACCTGGATGGCCGGCCCCCAGCAACATGCGCCGATGCACTCGACCTCTTCCAGCGAGAACAACCCGTCTGGCGTGACACCTTTGTGTCCGATGCCAAGTTCCTCCTGGAAACGCTCGTAGAGGTCGTACGCCCCGCGCAGCATGCAGCTGATGTTGGTACAGACTTGCACATTGTATTTTCCCGCCGGCTTGAAGCGCAGCATGGAATAGTAAGTCGCCACATTGCGAACATCAAGTTCAGTGATGCCGATGCGATCTGCCACTTCGGCGATAACAGCATCGGAGAGGTAGCCGATCTCGTCCTGCGCATAGAGCAGCATGGGCACCAGCGCCGAGCGGCGAACCGGGTACTTCTCTACCAGAGAGTCGAAGCGAGCCGCCACCTTGGGCGAAAAGATGCTCATCGTCTCAGGGCTCATAGCATCAACTCCCGCGCCCATCGTTCAGCTGCCATATCCATTTCTTCCCCGTCTGTCGTATTCAAGCCTAATTCACGCAACCGGCCGTGATCGGTGAACTCCAGTTTTCCTTGCCTTCCATCTTCGCGCTGCCAGATGACTACCGCGTCAATGCGTTTCAAATCCAGCCAATCGTCGCCGTGCCGTACTAGAATTCGGTCTTCTCCCAATTCAACCGTGGCCTGGCGGTTTCCGTTTAATCCATGCGCCGCGGTGTAGCTGCGCAGCAGGGAAGCGAGGGAGACCCAAAGCTCGACGTACAGCTGAGCCGAACCTGCGGTTGGGTCAGTCGTCATGAGTTCAGTTTGTCCCAACCTGCGTTCCCTCGGGGCTTAAGCCCAGGTTCTGTTTGCCACATGTGCGGCACGACTAAAGTCATGCGCTGGCAGATTCTAGCCTTGTCCGTACAATTCTTCCGCAGCCTTTGGAGTCACACGAGACGCCTTCGTGCCTAACCCTAATCCCTAACCCTGCTTTACCGGTCGATTTCCCCCAACACAATGTCAATCGACCCAATCACTGCCACCAGATCGGCAAGCATGCGCCCCTTGCACATCGTTTCCAGCGCTTGCAACGTGGCAAACGACGGGTACCGCATGTGTACCCGATACGGCTTCGCGGTCCCGTCCGAAACAACATAGTAGCCCATCTGCCCGTGGCCGCATTCAATACCTTGATACACCTCGCCGGCCGGCACTGCGAATCCTTCGGTGACAATCTTGAAGTGATGGATGAGCGCTTCCATCTGTGTCTTCATCTTTTCGCGATCGGGCAGCACGATCTTCGGCGCATTGGCCTTTACGGGTCCTTCGGGCATGCCGTCGAGTGCCTGTTGAATAATCTTCACGCTCTCGCGCATCTCGACAAGTCGCACTTCGTATCGCGCCCAGCAATCGCAGTCGTTCGAAACCGGCACGTTGAACTGAAACTTCTCATAGCTGGAGTAGGGCATGTCGCGGCGGAGGTCGAAATCCACTCCAGAAGCGCGCAAAGGAGGGCCGGTTACTCCCAGCGCAATCGCATCCTCAGGCGAGAGAAATCCAACGCCTTTTAGCCGGTTGCGGAAGATTGGATTTCCAGTCAACAGATTCGCATACTCGTCGATCTTTTCAGGCAAAACGCGAACGAAATCCTGCACGCGGGCGAGGAAGTCGAGAGGCGGTTCCAACGCCAGCCCGCCGATGCGGATGTAACTGGTCATCATCCGCTGCCCGGCCACTGCTTCAAACAGCCGGAGAATGTCTTCGCGTTCGCGGAATGTATACAGAAAAACAGTGAGCGCGCCAATATCCATCGCATGCGTGCCCAACCAGATCAGGTGCGAATTCAAGCGGCTCAACTCGGCCAGCAGCACCCGCATCCATTGCGCCTTCGGGGGAATGTCCAGGCCGAGGAGCTTCTCGACAGCCAGCGCATAGCAAAGATTATTAGCCAGCGGGTCGAGGTAGTTGATGCGGTCGGTAAGCGGCACCACTTGCTGATAGAACTTCGCCTCGCAGGTCTTCTCGATGCCGGTATGCAGGTAGCCGATCTCGGGGTAGATGCGGACAATGATTTCGCCGTCAATCTCAAGCACCAGGCGCAGAACGCCATGGGTAGCCGGATGCTGCGGCCCCATGTTAATGACCATGTGCTGGTCTTTTGCACCTTCCGCCGGTTCAAGGACGGGCATTGTTCCCTGATCAATCATTAGCGGTACCCCTCTACCGGATAGTCCTTGCGCAGAGGATGGCCTTTCCATTCGTCGGGCATCATGATGCGGCGCAGGTTGGGATGCTCGTCGAAACGGATGCCGAACAGGTCGAAGATTTCGCGCTCGTAATAGTTTGCCCCGGGCCAGATGGGCGTGATCGAGTCGATGGCCGGGGTAGCCTCATCTAGAAGCACCCGCAGCCGGATACGCTGCTTCATCCCGAACGAAAGAATGTGGTAGCTCAACTGAAAGCGAGGCGAGGCAGGGAACCAGTCGACCGCGGTCACGTCCTCAAAGAAGTTGTAGCCGGCTGCTTGCACCGTTGCGGCTGCTGCGCGAATATGTTCCGGCGCTATGGTCAGAGTGAGTTCATTGAAATCGAATTTCGCGTCTGTGAGCGCGTCAGCGTTCCAGACGAGAATTGCCTTGACGGCCGGGTGATCCGGGAGCCCTTCCAGAACTGCCGCCTTGCCAAAGAGTGGATTCGTTTCGGGCATGTTATTCGTTTCGGCCATCCTAAAGGTCCGCCTTGTCCCGGCTCCAGTCAAGGACGCCCTTGCGCACAATGTAGTAGAGCCCGACGGCTACAAAGCCCAGATAAACCAGCATCTCCCAGAATCCGAACAGCCGGGAGACGCCCGTCAGTGCAGGCAACTTGTGGTACACGACTGCCCAGGGCATCATGAAAACCGCTTCCACGTCAAACAGGATGAAGAGAACTGCAACCAGGTAAAAGCGCACGCTGAATCGTCCGCGCGCATCGCCAACCGCCTCAATGCCGCATTCGTAGGCAGCCAGCTTGGTGACAGTGTTGCGATGCCGGCCCACCTTCGAGGAGCCGAAAACCATCCCCACCCCAAGCAGGACAACGGCCACAATCTGCATGAAAAGCGGGAGATACTGCCAGGAATAATCGACCATCGCCGCCCAGTCTCTAAAGAATCCGTGGAAATTGCGCCTGTACGCCTTAACCAACTCAGGTCTAGGGCGAACAGGACGCTGGTTTGAGCTTAGGTTTTCAGCCTCATCCCGTCAAGGCAAAGGCTGTGGCCAAAAGCTGTTGAAGTATGCGCCCCTGAGAATAATCGGCCCGACAATATTGGAGATTCGAGCCATTGGAGATCATTTTCAGCCGTTGCGCGGCACGACACAATATCCAGCGATGCCAAAGTGGGACGTGCTGCCCGAAATGGGGTATTGCCGGTCTTATGCTGGTCCGGGGTATCTTCATCGTGGGATTTCGCTTTTTGGGGTACCTTTCGTGCTACTTCCCAGGTGTTTGTGACATCCAACTCAATATCTCCGTTGCGATGCTTCAGGAGCGGTGAAGTACGTCACATCGATTCAAACAAGGGAACGCGATACTGTTGAGGACTTCCAGGGATCAGTTACTTCGGTTATCTGAACAAATGTTACTAGCCGCCGAAGAAGAAATTGAGGATAAGACAACATGGCAACTTCGATGACTTCCAGCTTCACCATTCCCACCCGAGCCCATGTTGCATCTTCAGGCCGGACTGTCACGGTTAACCGCCGTCGTCGTATTACTCCGCAGGCTGGACATGCTCTCGAAATTCTTGGTCACGCCATCGAATACCTCACCGATGAATTTGTACATGACAATGCGGGATTAACTCCTGGGAACGGCCGATTGGAAGCGGTTCAGCTTCTTATGGCAGTCAACCGCCAAGTCTATTATGAATGCCCCATAGTACCCACGGTAGCAGAGCGGCTGCGCGCAGCGTTCCATCTTCGCGCTGCATAGAGGGTTGCAGGCGGAACGGCAGATTCTATTGCCCCAATGCGAGAACAGTTACCAAAACCAGCCACGCCAGGCTCATTGTGTGCCAGAACCACGCGGTTGAGTCTACGGCAATCTGACGATACTCGACTCGCTTGAAATACCCAAGGGCGCACAGGCAAAAGAGCAGTGCCAACAGTCCCAAGATCAGGTGTGCGGCGTGCAGGCCCGTGATCACGTAAAAAAAATAACTTGCCGGAGTTGAAAAGCGATCAAATGCAAAACCTTGGGCGCTAAGTTGCCTCCAGGCTACAGTCTGTCCGGTCAGAAAAAGCACACTTAGAACCAGTGTCGCTCCAACCCAGGGGAGTGAACTGCGCAGCGCGGGTCTTCCCATTCCCAGCCACTCTTCCAGCACATCGATCTCGCGAAAGATATTCTGCCGAGCTCGCTCCATCGTCAGGCTACTTAGGATCAGAATCGCAGTATTGAGGTAGAGAATATGGGGCAGCAGAACGGGATGCCAGTCACCGATGAATTCGTGGCTTCTGGGGTCCATGCGCATGCCCGCCTGCCGTGCAAAGAAGAACAGCACGAGTACTGCAAAAAAGATCATGTCCGCAGCCAAGCCGGAAAGCACGAAAAATCGTACTTTGTTCAGCAGTTCGCGGGGACCGCGCCGCTCATTTTTCCACTCGTCATCCCCACCACCGCCGCCGCCGCCGGTCGGCCGCCGGTCAACAGGTGGTTTGCCGCCGATTCCCGGCTCTTTGCGTTCCGTTTCCGAAGGGGTAGGCGTAAAGATGGAGGGCATGCGGTCCTCGTTGAGGATGAGATTACACTCACTTTGAGTTGGACGCATGCAGAATCGAAGAAGATGGATCGATTTTTGCAGAACTGTCTCGTCCAGCGAGAAAGCAGGCTGATTCGCGCCTCCTATCCTCCGGGCAATTCTGTCCTCCAGCGTGTCACTAACTGGACAAATAGCTGATGTACCCTCCGGTCTGAGGACAGTTCCGGATGAAACGTGGCGGCCATTAAATTCCTCTGCTGGACCAGCACGGGGTAACGATCGCGGCGCGCCAATACTTCAACGCCTGTGCCAGTTTCGGCAATGCGTGGGGCACGGATGAAGACCATTTCCAGCGGTCCTCCCGACAAGCTCGTTTCAGCGGTGATGATGGTCGAGTCGATCTGCCGGCCATAAGCGTTCCGCTCGACGACTGCATCGAGCAGGCCCAAAGAACGTTGGGGCGGACTGAGCACCTCGCGCGCGAGCAGAATAGCTCCCGCGCATGTTCCAAAGACCGGCTTGCATGCACAGAAATCCTTCAAGACATCGAAAAAATGGAGTCGATCCAGGAAGCGGAGAACTGTGGTGGACTCGCCTCCTGGCAGAATCAGCCCATCCAATCCCGCCAACTGATCCGGCTTGCGCACCTCGACGGGGTCCGCGCCGGCCTCGGCGAGCGCCTCGGCGTGAGCAGCAAAATCGCCTTGAATTGCAAGCACTCCGATCACGGGGCGTTCCGCTCGATGAAGCCGTCGAACCTCTTCTTGACCTGCAGCCTGTTCCTCGAGCCGGAGGCGATTTACAGAGAGCCGACTCTGTTCTCCGCCGAGTTCCGGGCCATCCAGATCAAGCAAAGGGTTTTTGAGAGGCTCTTGTTGACTTGCCGTTTTTGTCAATCGGTTGCTCCGTCTTTAGCCAGTTGAATCGGCAGAAGGTTCATCGGCGAAAACAGCCGCCTAAACAATTCTATCGATTCGAATTCAAAGCAGGCGCTTAAAGTTCGGCTACGACAGGCTTCCGCTTCTCGAGCATTCGCAGGATGCAGAAGCCGGCAGCGGCAGCGGAAAGATGCTTGAGAGTGTGACCACTCGCGAAGTGGAGTGCAGTGAAGATTGGCCGGTCGTAAAGCTCCAGGGCCTTGGCGAGCGCATAGAAACCAATGACAAACGCAAAATCCGAGGTTCGCGTATAGCGCCGCGGAAACAGAAATGCCAACAGGATCACAAGCGCCGAATAGGCTTGTACCGCTGCATAGAAGCGCAGATCGCCTGCGCCTCACACTTCGCTCCAGTACCATTCGAACACGCTTGCCAGACCGACGCACAGGAGGAACGGCAGCAACCAGAGTCCGAGCCGAACACTGATTCGCTCAGCAATCACTGCCGCTACCATGCCCATAAAAGTGATCGTCATGGGGAGACGATCCCAAACCAGGCGCGCGTTATCGGGTGCAAGATGATAGTACGAGGAGCCGAATGCGGTGAGTAGCAATCCAGCAAAGACAAACAGGTACCGCCATCGTTCTTGAGGGTCGACGAAATGCTCCGCGATTCTTTGAGGGTTCGATCGAAGCAGCAAAACGATGCCCCAGATTCCAAGCACGGCAAAAGGAAGATTGGAAGTCACATCGCCAAAGTTCGGTATACCGAGAAAGCTGCGGCGATCCGCGAATTGGTGATAGAACAAGGGCTGCGGAATCCGTGGGATCGTGCAGGCAGCTATTACAATCGCCGCGGTTAGAGCGATTAGCAGGAGCAAGCTAGTTTTTCGCGAAATCAATCACTGTCCTCGCAAGAAAGCTGCTGTACCGGCCGCCGACAGCTACAGATGGTCCGCCCCTGGCGGCTTGTTTCCCTCAACGATTAGGAGTCGTCCACGAACCTGAGTATCCTTCCACCTGTGTTCTGGCGCAAGGATTGGAAGCCGCAAAATTACTGCGAGCGGTTAGCGAGCGTTCGCCTGAATGGCAAATCCTACCAGCCGCGGGTTTGGAGGAGTTGGGATTCTTCGATTGCGGCGGCGGCCAGGCCTTTCATGGTTCCGGTGACCTGCTCACTGACTTCGGCGAGGATCTTGGGGTCGTTGTAGTGCGTGGTGGCTTCGACGATGGCCTTGGCGCGGGAGACGGCTTCTTCACGCTCCTTGGGATCGTTCTCGACGTCGAGCGGCGTGGCGCGTTCTTTCATGAAAATGCCTGAGCCGACGAAGATGGCTTCGGCGCCGAGTTGCATCATCAGAGCGGCATCGGCCGGGGTGGCAATGCCGCCAGCTGAGAAGTTAGGTACTGGCAGCTTACCGGTCTGAGCGACCATGCGGATCAGCTCGTAAGGGGCCTGGTGGTCCTTGGCTGCCTTGTAGAGCTCCTGTTCGGAAAGGACTGTGAGAGCGCGCATTTCGCTGGTGATCTGGCGCATATGCCGGACGGCATGAACAACGTCCCCGGTTCCTGCTTCCCCTTTTGTGCGGATCATGGCTGCGCCCTCGGCAATGCGGCGTAGAGCCTCACCCAAGTTGCGCGCGCCGCAGACAAATGGGGTCTTGAAGGCGTGTTTGTCGATGTGATGAGCCTCGTCGGCGGGGGTCAGAACCTCGCTTTCGTCAATGAAGTCCACGCCCAACTCCTGCAGAATCTGTGCCTCTGCGAAATGGCCGATGCGGGCCTTGGCCATTACCGGAATTGAAACGGCCTGGATGATCTGCTTGATCAGGCTGGGCTTCGCCATACGGGCTACGCCGCCTTCAGCGCGGATCATGGCAGGAACGCGTTCGAGAGCCATCACCGATGTGGCGCCGGCTTCCTCGGCAATGCGCGCTTGTTCCACGTTCATCACGTCCATGATGACGCCGCCTTTGAGCATCTCCGCCAAGCCCACCTTTAAACGCAGGCTGGTTCCAGTAAAGCTTCTATTTCCGTTCTGTTCCGACATAGTCTTGACCTCGATTTCATGGCATTCCGGGTCCCAAATGTCAGCAAAACCGCAGAGTACCGTTCCTCTTCAGTGTAACAGCGATGTGACTCACCTGCATTCGCCACTGGATTCCCCGGGGTACGGTGCGAACAAAACCAGAACAGCTTAATGAGTCTTTTCTAATCTTCCTGTCTCGCTTCTGGTCACATTAGTGCCTGCTTTTCCAGTACATGGCCACTTCAACTCCATTAGCGCCTCCAGGGAACGAGCATGCGAATCGCCTGCGCTCTGAAATTGCGCCTGGGGACGTCGGCGACCAGGCTCTGGTGCCCTCACCGCATGACTTTCAGAGCGGATCGCCGATTGTCCTTACGCTTCCTCTGGCCAGGTTGCCGGTTGAGTTGGAAGTGTCGGTGCCAGTCCGTCAATTCAGGGTACGCAATCTGCTGGCGCTGGAGCCGGGCCACCTGATCGAGTCCGATTGGGGACATGGGGAAGACGTCCCTCTATCTGCGGGACAAGTGCAACTGGCGTGGAGCGAATTCGAAGTCATGGAAACGCAGCTGGCAGTCCGATTGACCCGGTTGGTTTAATCCGCCTCGTTGATTAGAGGAAACAACTCCGGAAGAAGGATAAGTTAATGAATAAGGAACAAAGGGAAAGCGCTCCAAAGTCGAGGAAGTCCGTTGGGGGGCTTGCAGGGTGGTTGCTCGCGCGGCTCCGGGTAACGCGCAACGCGCCTCGAAGGTTGGCAGTCCTGGAGCGCATCGCACTTGCGCCGCGGCAATCGCTGGCCTTGATCGAGGCAGAGGGCCGGCGATTCCTTGTAGCTACGTCACCTGAAGGCACTCCTGCCTTCTACGCACTTGATGACACATCACAGCGCCAGGCCACAAGGAACGTGCCAGGGCTCAAACCGGCTCTTGCGCCCATGTCCCGGCAGCATTTCGCTCGGGTTTCATGGTAGCCCTATGGTCGGTAGCGCGGGTCGCAGCCGCTGCCCCGATGCCACTACTGCCTGACCTTACGCAGCGCCTTCATCCTTCCGATTCAACGCCTTGGACGATTCTTTTTGTCCTGACGCTGATTACGCTTCTGCCAGCGATCTTAATGGCCATGACCCCGCTGGTGCGGCTCCTGGTTGTTTTTCACTTTCTTCGTCAAGCTCTGGGTACGCAGACCGCGCCTTCCAATCCAACATTGCTGGGACTGGCTCTGATGATGACGTGGTTCCTGATGACGCCGGTACTCAACCAAGTGGATCAACAGGCTGTCGAACCCTATCGAGCAGGACAAATTACGGGGATGGAAGCGATTGATCGCGGCTCAGCGCCGGTCAAGCACTTTTTGCTGCGCTATGCGCGTGAAAAGGATTTGGCTCTGTTTACGGCCGCCGGCCAGGTTGCCCGCCCCAATACGCCTGACGAGCTTCCAATGCGGGTTGTGGTGCCTGCGTACATTCTTTCCGAATTGAAGGCTGGTTTCTCCATCGGCGCGGTCTTGTTTCTGCCTTTTCTTCTGATTGACCTTGTAACGGCTTCGGTAACTACTTCGATAGGCATGTTCCAGTTGCCTCCCGTAGTGGTTTCGACACCGTTGAAAATTCTTCTGTTTGTGATGGTGGATGGCTGGAATCTGCTGGCCGGTTCCTTGTTGAAGAGTTTCTGAAAGAGAGCCTGATGACGCCGGATATGGTTTCCGAAATACTTCGCCAGTTAATGAAGGAATCAATGATTTTGGCTGCGCCACTGCTGATTGCGACGGTGCTTCTGAGCTTCCTGCTCAGCCTGGTGCAGACGCTGACCAGCTTGCAGGAGCAGTCACTCACATCGGTTCCGCGGCTGGGGGCAATCTGCATGATCCTGCTGGTCGGAATGCCGTGGTTCCTGGCCAGGTTGTCCGCTTACACCGTTCTGCTTATGACCGATTTTCATCGCTTTCTGGGATGAAGAATCAGCATTCAGCTTCTAGCTATCAGCTTCCGGCTAATCGAGGCTAGGCAAGAGTTACTGGAATAGAAACACAAACTCGGTCAAGCAAGATCGACCGAGAGCTAGAGGCTAGAAACTAGCAGCTAGCGGCTAAGGGATAACGATGCCGCACGCCGTTGAATTGGACTGGAGCAACTTTCTCACCGCCCTGACGCTCGCCCTCGTGCGCATCAGCGGTATGGTTGCTTTTGCTCCATTCTTTTCGTCGACGGCGCTCCCAATCCGGACGAAGGCAGTTTTTGTGGGAGCGATGGCGTGGCTGCTGGCGCCGCTGGTGGCGTCGCTGCCGAATGCGCAGATGTCAATCAGTTTCTCCGCGCTGCTGGGTGAATTGGCGGTCGGACTTGTCTATGGGTTGACGCTGACACTGCTGACCGAAATGATGCTGTTTGCCGGCCAGATTCTCGGGGCGCAGTTCAGCTTTTCGGCAGTCAACCTGTTGGACCCGACTTCGAACATCCAGACTCCTCTTCTGGGCGACCTGTTTCAACTAATGAGCACGCTGATTTTGATTTCGGCGGGGCTTGACCGCATCCTGCTGGCCTCAATGGTGCGCAGTTTTCGCGTGGTGCCGCTCGGCAGCTACGCGATGCCGCCGACAACTGCGTTGGAGATTGTTCGCGCCGCGGGAGGAATATTTCTGGCCGCAGTGGAGTTGGCCGCGCCGGTGCTGGCGGCCACAATGCTTGTCGAAGTATCAGTGTCTTTGCTTGGCAAGCTCAGTCCGCAACTACCGGTCATGCAGCTGACTGTTCCGCTAAAGACGTTGACCGGTTTCGCTCTGCTTACAGGTTCGTTGGCCTTGTGGCCTCGTTTCATTGAGGCACGCTTTGCCGGATTGCTGGATCTGGCCGAGCGTCTGATTTCAGCGCCTGGTTCCGGTTCGTTGCACGGACTGGGGGGATGACCGATGCCCGGTGAGAAAACAGAACAGGCATCGCAGCATCGTCGCGATCAGGCTCGCAAGGATGGAGACATCCTGCACAGCCGTGAGCTTTCATCGGCGGCCGCGACGTTGGCCGGTGTTATGGTTCTGGGCGCGCTCGGCAACCAGATCCTGGTCGTTTGGAGGGGAGCTCTTATCGGCTTTCTCGATCTTGGCTTACCTGCGCACTGGGAGCCGGCCACAATTGCGCCCACCTTTTACGCGCTGCGGCGGCTAGTACTCGGTGTGCTTGGCGTCCCTGCACTGGTGATGGCTGCGGTGGCCGCGGCCGCGCTTGGAATCGGTGTTCTACAGACTGGCGGCATCAACATCCATATTGGCAATATCGGCTTCAAACTGGATCGCATTAATCCCATTTCAAATGTGAAGAATCTGTTCTCCTTGCGGGCTGGGGCGCGGTTGGCAAAGTCCCTTATTCCTGCCAGCGCACTGGCTATCTTTGCCGTGCAGCGCATAGCCAGACAGCTGGACATACCTCCTTTCTCGACCAATCGCCTTGAAATGCTCGGATCGGATGTCTATGGGCTCCTGCTGGCGGCAGCGTGGCTGCTCTTCGGCTGGTCGGCAATCGACTACCTGGTTGAGTGGCAAAGCCGCGAATCGCGTTTGAAGATGAGCCGCGAGGACATGCGCGACGAGATGAAGCAGACCGAAGGAAATCCGCAGATCAAGGGGCGGATCCGCAATCTGCAGCGCCAGTTGCGGCGCAAGCGGGTGAAGGCCGACGTTTCGAAGGCAGCGGTGATTCTGACCAATCCGACGCACTATGCGGTGGCGCTGGCGTTCGATTTCACCACGATGGAGCCGCCGAAGCTGGTAGCCAAGGGGCGCAACCTTCTGGCTGAGGAGATCAAAGCCGAGGCGCGTTGGGCTGGTGTGCCTATCGTCGAAAATCCGCCGCTGGCGCGCTCGCTTTACAGGTCGGTAGAGGTGGGTCAGATGATACCGGTCGACCTTTACGCCGCCGTCGCCGCAATTCTTGCCTATCTCTACCGCCAGCGGGTTGAGGCGGAGCTCAAAGAGCGCCGTGCGCGCGAATCTGCCGCCCGCGCCCAGGCCCGTGAAAGAGGCCAGACACAGGCCCGGCCCAATACCCGTCCCGGCGGTACCGGATCAACGAATGGAGGTCCACGATGAGTACTGCTGCCTTGCCTGCCAGTTCCTTGCCCGGCCCAACGATCTGGCAGCGAATGCGCGAGTATGTGCTGCCGCTGGCCGCAATAAGCATCGTCTTTGTCATGCTGGTACCGCTGCCGGCCGCTGCTCTGGACTTCCTGCTGGCAATCTCGATGGCTGCCTCAATCATCGTCTTTCTCTCCGCGGTTCAGATTCGTCGAGCGGTCGAGTTGAGCGTTTTTCCAACTTTGCTGCTGCTTCTGACACTTTTCCGACTGGCTTTGAACATTGCCTCCAGCAGGCGCATCCTGCTGCATGGCTCGGAGGGGACCGCCGCCGCCGGAAAGGTGATCGAAGCTTTTGGGCAGTTCGTTGTCGGGGGCAACTACGTAGTCGGCTTTGTGCTTTTCCTGGCTCTTATTGCCATTCAATTCTTAGTTGTTTCTCATGGAGCTGTTCGCACAGCCGAAGTGACGGCCCGTTTCACTTTGGACGCCTTGCCGGGCAAGCAAATGGCGATTGATGCGGATATGAACGCCGGGTTGATCGATGAGTCCGAGGCGCGGAAGCGTCGTCAAGGGATTGCGCGGGAAGCTGAGTTCTACGGCGCGATGGACGGAGCGGCTCGGTTCAATCAGCGGGATTCGCTGGCCACGATTCTAATTACCGCCATCAACATCATTGCCGGCTTGCTGATCGGCACCCTGCAGCAGGGGATTGAGCTTGGCGAGGCGGCCCGGACTTACACCGTGCTCACGGTGGGTGATGGACTGGTAACGTTGATCCCCTCGCTTCTGGTATCGATTGCCGGTGGTATCACACTGACGCGGGCCAACTCGGCGGGGTTGCTGGGCGCGGAGATTCGCCAGCAATTGTTGGCCAAGCCCGGAACTCTCTATCTCGCAAGCCTTGTCTCTGCGGCCATGTGCCTGATTCCAGGCCTGCCCAAGATTGCCTTCCTTACCGTTGCAGCCGCACTTTTCTGGGGTGGACGACAGGTTTCCGCAACCGCTCAGCTGGCTCCTCCGCTGGAGGCAGGAACAGGGGACAAGAAAAAGGTAGCCGAGGCGCAGGGCACCGACCTGGCGCAACTACTGAAACTCGAAGATCTGACGCTTGAAATCGGTTTCCAGCTGATTCCACTGGTAGATGAGAAGCAGGGCGGCCAGCTTCTGAACCGGGTTCGCTCGCTGCGCCGCCATCTCTCCTCTGAGATGGGTTTTCTGGTTCCGCCGGTGCATATTTCCGATAATTTACGTCTCAAGCCGCGCGAATACCTATTCTCACTGCGGGGCATGGAAATTGGCCGCTGGCAGACCGAGGGAACCCAATTGCTGGCTGTCTCCGGGGATGCGGGGCGTCGCCCGTTGGCAGGCAAGGAAGCGAGGGAGCCGGCATTCGGGGTGCCCGCCATTTGGATCGCTCCCGCCATGGAAGACCAGGCCATTGCCTCAGGCTATTCGGTTGTTGATGGAGTCACCGTAATCACTACTCATTTGGGAGAGCTCATTCGCCGCCACGCCTGGGAACTGCTGGGAAGGGCTGAGACGAAGCGCTTGTTAGAAGCTCTCAATGACAGCCATCCCAAGCTTATGGAAGAGCTTGTGCCCAAGCTGCTGAGCCTGGGTGAAGTCGGTCATGTGCTTGAGCAGCTTCTGCGGGAGCGGGTTTCGATTCGCGATCTGGGATCAGTCCTCGAAGCGCTTCTGGAGGCCGCTCCCGTGAACAAGAGCCTGGTGGCGCTCGTTGAGGCTTCGCGGCAGGCGTTGGGGCGCAGGCTGGTGCGTCCGCTTCTGGATCAGGACGGCCAATTGCCGGTGCTTTTGCTCGATCACGCGCTGGAAGAAGAGATTATCGCGACCCTTTCCCCTGACGGCGGGCAGCGCCTTTTGGCATCTCAAGCGCCTCCAGCGGTACCTGTGGTCCGTCGACTTGCCGATTCTGTGAAGCAACTCATCGGCGCGGCCTCCGCTGCGGCCCTCCCCGTGCTTCTTTGTCCAAGTCCGGCTCGTTATCACGTCAAGCGTTGGCTGGAACCGGTTTTGCCCCGTCTGGCGGTGGTCGCGGCTGTGGAAATTCCAGCCGAGATCCGTTTGCGGCCGGTTGGAACGGTGCGATGAAGCTTGATAGCTCTGCCGGTGGCAGTTAACGCCAGGGATTTTGCCACTCGAAAGCACTGAGTCTTGGGGATTCAGCGAAGGAGAACAAATGGGACTCGAAGCAGCTGTTTCAAGCGGAAATCAGGCGGGCATGCCCCGCATCGCGCCCCGAGGGGGGTATCCACCGACTCCTCCAGGCGTCCCAACGCTGAACAGCGAGCAGGAGCGAGTATTGCTTGAACATCTGCCCATTGTCCGATTCCTGGCCCGGCGCATTCACGAGCGGCTTCCTCAGCACGTGGACATCGAGGATCTGGTTTCGGCAGGAGTTGTAGGGCTGATGGATGCATTTAGCAAGTTTGATCCTACCAAAAAGGTGCAGTTTCGAAGTTATGCTCAGTTCCGCATCCGGGGCGCGATTCTGGATAGTTTGCGGACGCTGGACTGGAGCCCGCGAGAGCTGCGGCGCAAAGGCCGCGCCGTCGAGGAAGCTATTCGTACCTTGACCCAGCGCATGGGTCGTGCACCCGGTGAGTCGGATGTCGCGGCCGAGATGGCATTGAGTCTGGAGGACTACCAGCAGCTGCTGGGGGACCTCAAGGGCCTGGAGATCGGCACTTTGCACATGGAACGTAACGAGGACTCAGGCGAGGAAGAACTGTCTTACATACCAGGAAAACCCGAGGATGATCCACTGTTTCACTGCCTCCGCGGCGAACTAGAAGAAAGGCTTTCCGGAGCCATTGCCGAGTTGCCAGACCGGGAGCGGCTGGTCATGACCCTCTACTACTACGAGGAGATGACGATGCGCGAAATCGGACTGGCGCTGGGTGTGGTCGAGTCCAGGGTTTCACAAGTCCATGCATCCGCCGTAGTCCACCTGCGAGCGGCTTTGAAAGATCTGACTTCGCGAGGAGCGTTTGAACGCCCGACAGCTCGCAAAACGGCAACCAGGTCGACTCGAGAAAAACCGATCGCAGTGCAGCACGCAATTTAAGAGGGTGTAGAAGTTCATGGAAAAAACGCTTAAGCAAGACGAAATCGACGCCCTTTTTCAAGCTGCGCGCAGCACAACACCGGACGCCTTTCCGACTGAGGTGAAGGCAAAGGTCGTGCCCTACAACTTCTCCTCGGCTGGGCAGATCTCGAACGAGCAGTTGCGCGCCATCAGCATGTTGAACGACTTGTTCGCCCGCAACCTGACGCACAATCTGGCGGCGTGGCTTCGGACACGCTTTCAGGTCAACCTGGTCTCGGCCGAACAGATCCAGTTCAATGAATTCCTGCTTCGAATTCCCGAAATCAGCTATGTGGCCTCGGTGCGCCTCGAACCTCTCGGAGCTCTTTCCGTTCTGCAATTAGACCTGGCTCTTGCACCGCCGGTGATTGATTTGTTGCTTGGGGGCGAAGGCAGAGAGGGACCGCTTCGCGAGCTGACAGACATCGAGGAAGCAATTCTGGGAAGCGTTGTCGAGATCATCTGCCGTGAATTGACCGCCGCCTGGCAGCCCGTAGGCCTGAGCTTCAACTTCGAGCGGCGTCAGATGCAAACGCAGGTGGCCCGCATCATGTCGGTCACTGAGAAGACGCTTTGCCTAAGCTTCGAGATTCGCATGCCGCACAGTTCGGGGTTACTCAACCTGGCATTTCCCGCCGTGGTGGCCAATACGATTCTGCGCCGCCTGACTTCAGATTGGGGACGGAGCCGCCGCCATGCCGGGGACATCCGGGCTCGGATGGAAGCAGCCGCCCGGCGTATCCGTTTTGGTGGAAGCCTTCAGCTACCCAATGTGCGCCTTTCCGCGAGCACGATTGAAAACCTGGAGGTGGGGTCAATTCTCCGCCTGGACCTGCCAGCAAACACGCTTCCGGTTTGGCGGGTAGGCGGGCAACAACTGGCCGAAGCACAGGCGATTCGTCACGGAGATTTCCGGGGCGCACGCATTGAGCGTCAGAATGTGGGGACCGCAGCGTGAAATCATTTTTAGACTGCTGGATTGGCACAGCCACAGCCCTGTTTGCCCAGGCTTTGGCCGGCGAGCCGCAACTTACCGAATCACTTCCCAAACCGCTTTCGCCCGACTCTTTTGGCTTTGCCGTCACGCTGGCAGGAGACGAAGCTGGCCGATTCGCCGTAATACTTGACGGCACCATCCTCGCGACGCCGCTGCTCGGTGAAGGGACGGACCAGAAAGCTGGTTGGAACGAGCTGCTGCGCGAAGTAGCCGAATCTGCGGTCGGAGAATTGCTGGCCGCAACGGGTAAGAAATGCCGCATCGAAAAATTTGACCCCACCGATGGAGAAAGCAAAGTCTCAAGAGCCTTTCAGTTGAAGGCCGGAGAGCGCACCTGGACGATTCTGGTCAAGGACGAAGTGCGCGCACCTCAACCGGCAGCTAAACCGGAGCCTGTCCGTCCCCCATCAAAACCAGCTCCGCCAGCGGCAGTCGAGGCGCCGTCGATCAGCCCCGGAGTCGAATTGCTGCTCGACGTTGAACTCGACGCCTCGTTGCGTTTCGGATGCCGGGAGATGCCGCTGGGCGAGATTCTCGACCTCGGGCCGGGAGACGTGGTTCAGTTGGATCGCCACATTGCCGACCCGGTGGATCTGATTGTCGGCGACAAAATTGTGGCCCGCGGTGAGGTGGTATTGATCAAAGGCAACTTTGGCCTCCGCATTACCGAGGTAGCCGCGCCGAAGAAACGTCTGGAGAGCATCCGATGCCTGTTCTAAACAATTGGCTTGCCGATTATGAAGCCGGGCAGGACCGAAGCCTGGCGTTGGTAAGGACGCGCTCACTTGATGCTTTCGATTCAAAGCACGCGCCAGAAGCCGGATTGCGCAAGTCGCCGATGGGATGGCTTCAAACTTGCGCAAATCCCTCATGCGGGTCGGGGTGGCTGCATCTGTGGCGCAGCCGAACGGCTCCAATGTTCGAAGACGGTTGGAACTGCTCGGCGGCCTGCACACGTACGCGGGTAGCGGCGGCGGTGCGCCGCGAGCTTGAGGGCAGGCTGACCGCTCCAGAGACCCATCGTCATCGGATTCCGCTCGGCCTGACTATGCTCGAGCAGGGTTGGATCACCAATGCCCAATTGCGCCATGCACTCGAAGCACAGAGGGCGGCCGGAGCCGGCCGGCTTGGCCAGTGGCTGGTTCGCCAGCAGGGGGTGAACGAGAGACTCGTGACCCGCGCCCTGGGCCTGCAATGGAGCTGCCCGGTTCTGCCTCTTGAGTTTCACGATGCCGAGGCGCTCACAGTTCTGCTGCCCAGGCTATTTGTGGATGCCTTTGGGGCTTTGCCTTTGCGGGTGGCCGCCGGCAAGTTGATTTATCTGGGATTCGAAGATCGGCTTGACCCGGTTTTAGCATTGGCGATCGAGAGAATGACGGGGCTAAGAGTCGAATGTGGGATGGTGCAAGGGTCGCTCTTTGGACCTGCTCACTCTCGTATGCTTGCCGCGAGGTTCCCGCGTGTAGAACTGATCGAGGCTTCGTCGGAGCTATCGGCGGTGCAGGTGCTTTCGAAAGCTGTCGAAAGAGCACGGCCCGTGGAGGCGCGACTGGTTCGAGTGCATGATTGCCTTTGGCTCAGGATGGCACGCAGCACGCGGACGGGCCCCCTGCTGGATCCGGGTTCAGTGGAAGACTTGATCTGCTCGATTGGCGGCCACTAGTTCGGGAACGGATTCCAAAACAGGATGGACAACCGAACTTCGTAAAGCAAGCGATCCTCAAGGAATCCCGAGCAGCGCCGATACAGACTCAAGAGGAGCATGGAATGAGTGAAATTCGAACCTTGATCGTCGATGATTCAACCGTAATGCGCAAGATTGTGGAACGTTCGCTTCGCCAGGCGGGTCTTGACCCCCTGATTGTGTACGAGGCCGGCAGCGGAACCGAAGGATTGGAGATGCTGAAGACCAAGACTGTGGACTTGATTCTCTCTGATATCAATATGCCTTCAATGGATGGGCTGGAGTTTCTGCGCCAGCTTCGAGCGCAGAACCTTGCTCCCGGCGTCCCGGTAGTGATGATTACAACCGAGTCCAGCGAAGAGCACGTCAAGCAGGCCATTCTGGCTGGAGCACAGGGCTATATACGCAAGCCGTTTACGGCTGAGCAAGTCAAGGAACGGGTACTGCCGTTAATCAATGCGGCGTAACCGGAAGGGATAAGCATGCTGTTGAATGGTGTGCGGAACGCTGCTATCGCTACGAAGCGAGGAAGCGGCGAGAAGGAACAGGAGCGAGCGATGGGTGTTTCATTGCGTGAATCTCTACAACTTGTGTCCGATCCGGCAAATCTGGATGCGTCGGCGGAAGAGGTCTTCAAGATGATGCTGGGCATTGATTGCCATCGGGACTCGGAACCGATGGTCATCGAACCAGAATCGGTCACCGCCGTTGTGGGCTTTGGCGGGCTTTTGAGCGGTGCCTGCCTCTTCAAGAGCGGCAGTTCGACTGCTATCAAGATCGCTGCGGCCATGACTGGCATGGAGTTTGAGGAAGTCGACGATACCGTGAAGGATGGTATCGGAGAAATCTGCAACATGCTGGCTGGAGCGTGGAAGGGCAAAGTTCCGGATCTAGCTGCCAACTGCGGCTTGTCAATTCCAGCCGTTATCACCGGGCGGGATTACAATCTCCATGTTCAGGCCCCGGAGTTCAAGTTGGTCCATAGTTACACGTTCGATGGCGGAAGCTTTGAAGTGACCATCATCTGCGATGGTTTGCAATAGTTTCCGGCTTAATGCGCGAAGGTTCAGCCGAATGAACTTCGTCCGTGGCCCCCATTAGGCCTGCTTCGAAATTCTGGAATGAATTACCCGATTCGAAGCGGGCGAATATAAGGACGCGGCGGCTTGTCTCTGCTTGACCCCCAGGCAGCCCGTCCAAAGCCACGACGGTGCAGCGGGCCTTGGTTCTCGAGAATAATTATGGTTCATTCACGGGACACAACGAGCCCCCGATATTCCGCACTATCGTCCATGACGCCTCTTCGTTTCGTCAATTATGTCTCACCGATCATTCTGATATTCCTCTAATTCCTCATCCATCTCTGCGGTCCTCCATCTGCACTGTTCCATATCGCAACTGGAGCAGCACTACATGGACAGTGGATACTATGCAGCGATGACCGGCCTGGTGGCGCGCACCCAGGCGCTCGACACGGCAGCCGCCAATCTGGCGAATGCGCAGACACCCGGCTATCGCGCCGAGAGGGAGTACTTTCGCTCTGCTCTGCTCGGCCCCGATGCGCAGAACTCACAATTGGGCCATACTGTAAACAATTTCGGAATGCTTGGCGGCGACCGCCTGGACATGAGTCAGGGAGCACTTACCGCAACCGGTAATCCGCTCGACCTGGCCATTGAAGGTGAAGGACTCTTTCAAGTTCAGACAGCGAATGGCCTTCGTTATACCCGCGACGGCGCATTCCACCGGTCACAGACCGGTCAGCTCGTAACACAAGCTGGTGAATCCGTT
>Ga0302140_10001508_pt1 | contig 30327 bp, 23 predicted proteins | sample I_Bog_E1_1_FD_202095 | JGI IMG/M metagenome (GOLD analysis project Ga0302140, IMG submission 202095) | Peat permafrost microbial communities from Stordalen Mire near Abisko, Sweden - I_Bog_E1_1 | ecosystem: Environmental > Terrestrial > Soil > Wetlands > Peat | place: Sweden: Abisko, Stordalen... | reverse complement strand
CCATTTCCGGCGGCGGCTTTTCCGTCTCGCGAAATGTTATTGCCGGGTCGGTTTTTCAGTGTATTTTCGCCCCGTTCCTCTCCCGAACAAACGATCTCCGCCAGATGTCCAGGGAACACGGAGATCGAGATATAAATCCAGCTAAGTTCCGAGCCTTTCGGTGATGTTTGGCTCAGGGCCTGGCAGAATTTTTGTGCATCGAGAAAACCAACTTTCCGGAGTTTATGCTGGGAAGAACAACACATAAGGAGCCAGGGAAGTGCTGCAACTAAAAAGGGACGGTGACGGTGTAGCTGGGGGGGGCGCAAGCCCTACCCTTGACCTCCCGACGACCCCACGACTCCACAGGGTCGATTGGCTTCCGGCACGGGCCAAAGGCATCCACCTCGCAGAGCGGCTCCTGTTGATAGCATTGGTCTGCGATTCGGTGGTGATCGGTGGTGGTTTGCTTCTGGCATTTTGGCTGCGGTTTTATACACCGATCCATTCAATTGGAGTCCCGGCGACCGTAAGCCTCTGGGATTATGAAGGATATATAGTTTATGGAGGCTGCTCACTCCTCGGGGCGATGAGCTATTTCAAGGTATATGATCGCCGGTGCCTGCTGCGATTCCGGCGTACCGGGGAACGCATGATGAAAGCGTGCGCCGTCTGGTTTGTCGCGTTTCAAGCGTTTCTAGTCATGTTCAGATTCCCCCCGGCGATATCGCGCATTTACGTCGCCATCTCCGCCGTGGTCGTCACGGCTGGCATCCTGGGCTGGCGGTTCGGCTTTCACCGGTTCCTGCAGAAATCGAAGGCCGCGGAGAACCTGCGTCAACGGGTGCTATTCGTGGGGTGGAATGAAGAGACACAAAAGATGAGCGACAGCTTCGAAGCGGACGCCGTGCATCCGTACCAAGTGGCGGGTTGCGTGCCATCGCCCGGGTCCCAATTCCGCCTCAAGCCGCGCGTCCCGGTGCTGGGTGATTACTCGGACTTGCCATTGATCTTCCGGGCTCAATTGATCGACATGGTGCTGATGAGCGACGTCGATTGTGCGAGGGGTGAGGTGATGGGACTGGCGCACGTTTGCGAGAAGGCGATGGTGCAGTTCAAGATCATCCCATCTTATTTCCAAATTCTATCCTCAGGGTTACAAATCGAGAGCGTAAGTGGAGTGCCGGTGCTGGGAGTATCGCAATTGCCGCTGGATGTGCCGGCAAATTTCCTGCTGAAACGGGTCGTCGATATTATTGGGGCAATCGTTGGGTTGATCATCTCAATCCCATTGGTCGCGATATTCGGGCTCCTGGTTTACGTGGAGTCGCCAGGCCCGATTTTATACCGCCAGCGGCGGATGGGCCTTGGGGGGCAGACATTCGACATCATCAAAATTCGCAGCATGCGACCGGACGCTGAAAGTGGGACCGGCGCCAGGTGGGCCGTAAAGGATGACCCGCGGCGGTTGCGTGTGGGGGCCTTCATGCGTGCATGGAATATCGACGAAGTGCCGCAATTCTGGAACGTCCTGATGGGTGAAATGAGTCTTGTGGGGCCGCGGCCGGAGCGTCCCGAATTGATCGAGAGATTCAAGGAGCAGATCGCGCATTACAATGCGCGGCACTTTGCGAAACCTGGAATCACCGGGTGGGCGCAGGTCAAGGGATTGAGGGGAGACACCAACCTGCCGGAGCGAATCAGGGCGGATCTGTACTATCTCGAGAACTGGAACATTTTCTTCGATTTCCAAGTCATGATCATGACCTTCCTCAACAATAGGAATGCTTACTAGGGGTATGGGAGACACTTTGCGTTCAAACGGGAGGGGTCATTGACAAGATCGCGTGAAAGCCGACGGATGGTGGGGGTGGGGCTTGCGCGGCGGTTGCCTCTGTGGGCGCTTTTGGGGGGGGCGGCGGGGTTATGGGTGCGGCCGCTGGAATCCTCGGTGACGCCGGCGGCGCCATCGGTCCAGACGGTCAACGATAATGTCTGGGTTGAGCCGGGGCCGATTTTGCCGAACCAGAACGCGATCCTTGGGGCGCCGTTGAACGAGCCGGATGTCAACCCGTCAGTGCCGATGCCGCCGGGAGTGCCGGCGCAACTGGTGACGAATCCCAAGCCGAGCCTTGGGCGACCGGACGTGGTTCCGATCGCGGAGGTGCGGTCCACGTACGACTCGAACATCTTTTACGACCCGAAAAACCAGAAGGCAGACCTGTACACGACCGTAGTGGCGGGCCTGGCGGTGGGATGGGGCGACTTCCGGGATCAAATCGAGCCGCTGGGTACGTTCCAGCAGACGTATGAAGAGCTGCGCACCCCGCAATTCGACGTGCGCCGGTTTTTCTACGCCAGCTATACCCCGGGATACACCGCATTTCTCAAGAACACCGGGGAGGATACGCTCGACCAGAATGCGAACGTCGGCGCGCGTTGGGAGTTCGGCGGGCTGACGTGCGATTTCCGCGCGAATTACCGGATTTTTTCCGAGGCGCTGGTGGATGCGGGAACGCGGATCCGGCAGACACAACTCGATATTGCATTGAATTCCCGGTACGACCTGACAGGCCGGATCTCGGCTGAAGCGGATCTGGATGTGGTGACGCACCATTTTGACAACAGATCCCTGGTGGATTCCACGGAGTGGATCGACCAGAATTACCTCAATTATCAAGTGTTCTCGAAGACGAGCATCTCCGCCGGTGCGACGTTTGGATACGTCTCGGTGGATTCGGGGCCGAACCAGGTGTACGAGCAGATGTTATCGCGGGTGGTGTATGATACCGACCGCGGAATTTCCGCCAACCTGTTCGGGGGAGTGGAATTCCGGCAATTCGATGCCGGGAATGTCCCGAGCGAGACCAACCCGGTATTTGGGGCATCGCTGCTATACAGCCCGTTTGCCGGAACCAATCTCAGCGTCTCCGGCTCGCGCCTTCAAACGCCGTCCGCGGAATATGTTGGGCAGGATATTGAGACGAGCCGGGTTTCAGTCACGTGCACCCAGGACCTGTTCGGCAAGGCGACCCTGAGCTTGCAGGGTACTTATGGCAGTCTGGATTACGGAGATAACGGGGGTGTGGGAGATATCCACAGGTCGGACAATTGGGTCGGGATGGAAGCCTCCGTGGCGTTTCACGTCACCGCCTCTGTGTCCGTAAGCCTGGAATATGACTATTCCCACAATGAGTCCTCCTTGAGCCAATTCTCTTTCGTGGATAACCGCGGGACCGTCGACGTCAACATGCTGTTTTGAATTACCGAAGTATGATTCAGCCCTTCAAATTACCAATGTGCGCCCTGGCGATTGCCGCCAGTCTTTTCACGCCGCTTGCGCTCTTCGCGACGGCCTCGGATCAATCACCCGCGAACGCGAAGCCGGGGGTGGAATCGGCGGGTCAAACAGGAGGCGGAGGTTCCACGGCGGATGACGATCATATCCTGCGGCCGGGCGACTTGCTCGAGGTGAAAGTCTTCCAGGAGCCTGACATGGATTCCAGCCTTCGGGTTGCAAAGGATGGATCGATCCTGTTCCCGCTGATTGAGCGGGTCAGTGTCGGCGGGTTGACGCCATCTGGTGCAGCGACGCTGATCCAGCGGCTGCTGGACAAGGATTACCTGGTCAATCCGCACGTGGCGCTGCGCGTCATCGAGTACGCGGAGCGCTCGTACACGGTGCTGGGCGAAGTACAGAAGCCGGGATCCTTTGACATGCCGGACCGCGCGTCCGTCTCACTGCTGGAGGCAATCGGAATGGCGGGCGGCTATACGCGAATGGCCAATCCGTCCAATGTCACCGTGAAACGGAAGGTGAAGGACCAGGAACTCATCTATCACGTGAACGCGAAAAAGATGGCCGCCAGCAGCGGGCCGGACTCCACCTTCGAAATCGAGCCAGACGATGTAATCACAGTATCCGAGAGCATGTTCTAGAAAGTTCCCCATGAAAACCAATTCCAAGACCGACGAATCCAACGGATCGATGCAAGAAAGCGAGATCGATTTTCGGAAGTTGTTTGACTCACTGATGGATCAAAAGTGGATCCTGCTTGGATGCATGGCGGGGACGCTTTTGCTGGGGCTATTCTATATCCTGGAAACGCCCAAGACCTACTCGGCCACGAGCGTGGTGCAGGTTGAGCAGGAGCAGAACAAGTTTGTCAATATCGAGGATATCAACAGCGAGGACCTGAAACAGGCGGAGGTGTTGAAAACGATCGAAGCGAACCTGACCAGTTCCTCCCTGCTGCTCGACGTGATCCAGAACCTCAAACTGAAGCCGGAGGATCTCGGGATGAAGCCGAGCAAGGACGGCACCCCCTTCACGGACGAGGAAGAGGTGATGGCGTTCAGCGGTTCTGTGACCGTCAAACTGGTGCGCGGTACGCGGCTCATTAATATCACAGCCAGCAACACCAATCCGTTGCTGGCGCAGGCGATTGCCGACGAGATCCCGAAGGCTTATGCGCGGATCAACACGGCCCAGCGCGCGGGCCTCTCGAGCGAGGCAAACAAGTTCCTCCTGGAGGAATGCGACGTCCTCAAGCACCAGGTGGAACTGGCGGAGCAGGAGGCGCAGGACTTCAAGGATGCGCACCCGGGCGTCGCGATGGAAAACAGCCAGGACTTCTACAATGAGAAGTTGCTGGCGCTGGACGCGAAACTGAACGACGCGAAGGAGCGGCTTTTCAAGCTCCAATCCGACAAGACGCAGGCGGATCGGCTGCTGGCAGAAGCGCCCACCGGGGATCAAACAGCTGAGTTGTTGAAGGTGCCCAGCGTCAGCAACGATGCGAACGTCCTTCAACTGGAGGGCACCGTGACCAACGCGGAAGCGGCGCTGGCGCAACTGGCAAAACGTTACCGGCCGAAACATCCCAGTTACATCCAGGCCCAGGCCCAGCTTGACCAGTTGAACAAGGAACTGAGCCAGGCCGTGTACCAGGCGGCGGAAGGCCTGGCCACCTCGGAAAAATCAGCGGTGCAGACCGAAGCCAATTTCGAAACCGAAGTCAAAACGCTGGAGAAAGCAAAGCTGGCCAACGACAAGGTCGCCATTCCATACAATGCCTTGTCGCGGGAGGTGGATACAAACCGGGAGCTTTACGACGAGGTGCGGATGCGGCTGAAAGAGACGGAAATTACGCGCGACATCGACTCGAACGAAATCCGGATTGCCACGCCCGCGATGTTGCCGCTGACTCCGTCCAAGCCGAAGAAAATGCTGGTCATCCTTGCGTCGCTCCTGGGCGGGTTCATCCTTGGAACCTGCGTCAGCTACGGGATGTCCGTCATCGACACTTCGTTCACCTCGGTGGACGAAGCCGAGCGGGGTCTTGGGGCGCCCGCGCTTGCCGGCGTTCCGGAATTCAAAAAGGCTCCCGGGGACAAGCAATACCTGATCACGCATGAGCCGGATGGCGCGATCGCTGAGGCATTCCGCACCTTGCGTGTCTCATTGTCGATCGAGAGCGGCGAGGCCGAGCGGAATGTCATCATGGTCACCAGCGCCGTACCGGGCGAGGGCAAAAGTTTCTGTGCGATCAACGCGGCGATTTCGATGGCGCAACTGGGCCAGCCCACGTTGCTGATCGACGCCGACCTGCGGCTTCCCACCGTGGCGGACGGTCTTCTCGGGTACCGGCCCAAGGTGGGCATGAACACAGTGCTCACCGGCAAGACCACGCTCGAGGAAGCGGTGCAAACTGTCCCGGGCGTCCCGAATCTTCATGTCCTTGCAGCGGGAGGCCGGGTCTCGAACCCGGCGGAACTCCTGGCCCGGCCGAGGATGCGGCAGATCTTGAAAGAAGCCGCGGAGAAGTATCCGTGGGTCATCATCGACAGCGCCCCGGTTCTCGCGGTGAGCGACACCCTTCTGCTGGTCAAACATGTCAAATCGATCTGCTTTGTGATCCACGCGGGAAAGACCCCCGCGCGGGTTGTCAAGCGGGCGGTTGACCAGATCGAGAACGCGATCCAGAGAAAGCCCACCGGGATCGTCCTGAACCATATCTCGCACCGGAACAGCAGTTACTACTATTACTACTCCGGCGATTACGGCAAAGGGGTGTACGGCGCGACGGAGAAGAGCACTTAGCCATTGTCCATGAAGAAGCTGAGCCAATTCGCGGGAGAATCGTGGAGGATACGCCGCATATTGAGCGCGTCTGATTTTTTGCGCTGGCTTGGCCTTGTATTAGTCAATCTGCCGACGGTGCTGCGCACCGGAAGCCTTGGAGCAGTCGATACGGCCTTTGGATCGCGTGTGCGCTTCCGGTGCGGAAAGGGCTGGATCGAGATCGAGGACGGCGCGCTTGGAGTGGTGCGGGAGATTATCGGAGCCCATTGCTATATCGAGCCGGAGGAACTGGCCCCGGCCCGGAATATATTGGACCTCGGGGCGAACTGCGGCGTGTTCAGCCTGTTTGCCCTGGCGAATGCCCCGACGGCGAAAGTCGTGGCCGTGGAAGTGCAACCTCCCATGGCGAAAGTGGCGCAGGAAAACCTGGCCCGCAACGGTCTGGGTTCACGTGCGAACGTGATCAACGGGATCGCCGGGGAAAAAACCAGCTTCGTCCATTCCCTGCTTGCGAAGTACCCCGATATCCAGGCGTTCAATCCAATGACTTACCTGGATGAGGTGGGCTCCTGCGATTTTCTGAAGTGCGACATCGAGGGCGCGGAATTCGGCTTTATCACGGCGGGGGCGACCTGGCTGCGCCGTGTGAAGCGGATCAGCCTCGAGTACCATGGGCACTGGGAAGACGGGGCGCAGCTCAAGACAGTGCTCGAGGGCCATGGCTTCGCCGTGGAACAACATCCGCACGGAGTGCTCGGTTATCTGATCGGGAGGCGGCCCGCATGAGTGCCGGCCATGGCCACGGGACGACGGGACGGATCAAAAAGGTAAGGACATTTCTTACCCGGCAACGGTGGTTCTATCGGCTGGTCTTCCGGCTGCGTGCGCTCAGTTATGCCGCCGGCGAGTCCCTTTCCATTGCGGCATCGCGGTTGTCCGGCCGCAGGATCCTTGTGGGCATTGACATCGTCTCCACGGCGGAACCGTCCGGCGGGTTCAAGTATGAACTGGCCGGGTGCGTTCGCTTCAAGAATGAAGGTCGTTTTCTCGCCGAGTGGATTGAATTCCACCGCCTCGTCGGCTTCGAGCATTTCTATCTGTATAACAATAACAGCACGGACGAATTCCATGAGGTGCTCGAGCCCTATATCAGCGAGGGCATCGTGACTCTCCATGACTGGCCACGGGTGCCGGCTTCGCCCGCGGCGGATATCCATTGCATCGATACCCATCGCCTCGAGGCGAAATGGATCGCGTTTCTCGACGCCGACGAATTTCTTTTCGCCGCCGATGGAACGGATCTCAGGAAAGTGTTGCGTGATTTCCTGGCGTACCCGGCCGTGGCGGTAAATTGGGTTTACTTCGGGAGCAACGGCCACGAGCGGCGGCCGGAAGGGTTGGTGGTGGAAAACTATACGCGACGCGCTGCGGCGGCCAACCGGCACGTGAAGAGCATCGTGAATCCGCGCAAGGCGATTCGCCATGGCAATTCGCATCATTGGTTCTACACCGGTGGCAGGCTGGCCGTGCATGCGACGGGCAGGCCGGTTTACGGATCGTTTCACGAGCCGGCATCGGTGGGACGGCTGCAAATCAACCATTACTTCAGCAAGTCCGCAGAGGACTTCCTGGCAAAGGCGAAAATGAAAACCTTCGTGGACAAGGAAGGGACCATCGTTTCCGGCCGCCGGGAAAGCGCGCTCGAGCATGCGATCACGGCCCACAATGATATTGAGGACACCACCGCGTACCGGATCGCCGCGAAAATCCCGGATGCGGTTCGGCATCCGCTGACCGGGTGCGACCTTCAACAGTTTGCCACCCGATGAGCGCCCGCAAAGCCAAACTCGAGCACCGTGCGTTTTCCGGAACGCTCGCCAATCTCATGACCATCCTGGCGATCCTGCTGCAGAATCTGGCGATCGTGCCGGTGCTGCTGCATTACTGGACTGTCGAGAATTACGGATTGTGGATCACCCTTTTCGCGGTGCAGAGCCTGCTCTTTACCATCAACTACGGGCTCGAGGCCTATGTGGGATATGATCTGGCCAAGGTGCTCCACGTGGACCGGCCCGCGCTTCCCCGCCTGATCGGGACCGGCATTTTTCTCGGCATCTCGGTGGGGTTGTTGGAGGTGCTCATCATCCTCGTTGTGGCCCTGACGCATAGTGTCGCCCTCTTTGGATTCCGTTCGGGGCCAGGCTCGACCGAGGCGTGCGAGACGCTGGCCATCGTTGTAGGGTCATGGGTCGGTTTCGGGTCAGCGGCAAATATACTGGTCCGGGTGGGCTATGCCCTGGGCTCCTATTCGACATTCACATTCTATTCCACCGTGTTCCGAATGCTCTCCGCGCTGGCGATCGGCACCGCGGTGGTGCTGGGGGCGGGGCTGTGGGGCGCAGCGATTGCCTACGGTCTTACCACGATGATCACCCAGGCGTGCCTCGTGGCGATGGCACTCCGGTTAATCGGCAAGCATGAGATCGGTATTGGGCACCCCTCGTTCGGACTGGCCGTTTCCATCCTCAGGAATAGCGCCGTCGTCTCGGGCACCAGCCTGCTCGATGCCTTCAGCAATAACGGGCTTCTCACCATCATCTCGGCGGTCCTGTCCCCCGCGCTGGTACCCCCTTTCTCGACGGTGCGGACCATCACGAACACCGCGAACCAAGGGGTCGCGCTCATCATGCATCCGCTGGATCCGGACATGATCCGCTACCGTGCGAGGAACGAATTCTCGAAGCTGTACGAGGTCTTTGGCGTTTGCTGGGCGTCGGCGGGCTCCGCGATTAATTTCGGCCTTTGCAGCCTGCCGTTGTTCATCGCGCCGCTCTACAGGCTCTGGACGCATGGAAAGCTTTCCTTCAGCTTCCCGCTCTTCTTTGTGCTGGCGCTGAGCGTGGCCTTCCGGACTTTTGGCCACCCGGTCCTTTCATTCCTGCAGGCGATCAATGCCCTCAAGGAGCAAGCCAAGATCAGTATCATCCGGGCCGCGCTGGTTATCTCCCTTAGCCTGGCACTCATCCATCCATTTGGGCTTATCGGCGTGGGCGTGGCACTGGCGATTTCAGAATTCGTCGGCGCGGCGGCCCTGCCCACATGGTACGCGTTGCGGACCTGCCGGGCGAACGGCGCGCCTTTCCCCATGGGCCGCATGGTTACCGCCGCGGCTTCGGTGGGCATCGTGGGAATTGCGTTCGTGGGTTATGCGGCACTGCCCGCATTGAAGTGGGGCATCGCGGCCATGGCCGGCGCGGGTATCGCGAGCCTTGCCTATGTGCAGTGGAACATGCTGCACCCGGAGACCCGCCGGCGCATCCTCTCGCTGCTGCATCTACCGGCGGTTTTGAACCGATCGAAGGCAATGACACCCGAGCCCCTGGCAACTGTGGAGACCGCGATCCATTGACCATGAAAATTGTCCAAAGTTGCGTCGGAAAATTTCATCACTTTGACCTCGCACGGCAATTCGAGCGGCAAGGCTGCTTGAAAGCCATCTTCACCGGCTATCCCCGCCGGAAGCTGACCGGGGAGAAACTGCCCTCAGGCAAGGTGCACACCTTTCCGTGGCTGCACGCCCCTTACATGGTGATGGGGCGATTCATGTATGGCACTCCGCTGCACCGCGACTTTGCGTGGATCAATTCGATGTCTTTTGACCGGCACGTCTCGAGGAGCGCGCTGCTGGCGGATTGCGATGTGTTCGTGGGCCTTTCCGGCACGGGGCTTCTCTCAGGAAGGCGGGTGCAGCAATGTGGCGGCCGGTATATCTGTGACCGCGGTTCCTCCCATATCCGGTTCCAGGACGCGATCCTGCGGGACGAGTACAGCCGCTGGGAGATGCCCTATACCGGGGTGGATCCGCGGATGATCGAACAGGAGGAAGCGGAATACGCCACTGCGGACATGGTGACGGTGGCGTCCACGTTTGTGCGGGAGAGTTTCAAGTCCCGCGGATTTCCCGAGGAGAAACTCGCCACGATTCCGTATGGGGTCAACCTGAGCCAGTTCCATCCGGTGGGCGAGCCGGCCCCGGAGACCTTTGACTTACTCTTCGTCGGAGGAGTGACCCTGCGCAAGGGAGTACCATATCTGCTGGAGGCGTTTGCGAAGCTCAAGCACCCGCGGAAGCGGCTGCGCATCGTGGGAGGACACACGACGGAAACGCGAAGCTTCGTATCGCGCCTGCCGACCGACGGCGTCGAGTTTCTGGGGCATCGCCCCCAGGATGAGCTTATCAGGCTAATGAGCGAGTCGCACGCGCTGGTGTTGCCGAGCATCGAGGATGGCTTCGGCCTCGTGATGGCCCAGGCGATGGCCTGCGGATGTGCGCTCATTGCGAGCCGGAACACGGGCGCGCTCGATCTCTTCACTGACGGAGTCGAGGGATACATCATCGAGCCGCGCGACTCGAACGCCTTGCTGGAAGCGCTGGGTCGCATGGCGGAGGATCGCGAAGGTCTTGCGCGGATGAGGGAAGCCGCCCTGCGGCGGGTGCGCGAGATCGAGGGCTGGACCCAATACGGAGACCGGTTTGTCGAGATCTGCGAGGGACTCGTGGCAAGGGGGGGGAGGAACTGACTATGAACCATGGATTCATGCCGCAGGGATTGCGGATCCTTTACCTGGGTCGCGAGGCGGCGGAAACATCGTCGCGCCAGCGTGCGGATGCCTTGCGCCGGCTGGGTCATTATGTGGAGATCCTGAATCCGGACGCGGTCATGCCGCGGAACCGGGTGCTCAGCCAGGTCAATTTCCGGACGGGCTACCGGCTCTATACGGGCGCTGCGTTCCGATACGTCAGGGAGAGGGTAGGGGAGCGCAATTACGATATTGTGTGGATCGATGGCGGACATTCGATGTGCGCGGAGAGCGTGCGGTGGCTCAAGAAGCGGGCGCGATTTGTGGTGAACATGTCGATGGACGACCCGACCGGGCCGCGCGAGCCCTCGAAATGGAGCACACTTCTGCGGGCCATCCCCGAGTATGACCTGTGCGTCGTGGTCCGGGATTTCAATTGCCAGGAACTGATGGACCTCGGCGCGAAGAAGGTGCTGCACGTCATGAGGTGCTATGACGAGCTTGCCCATGCCCGGCTGCCTTACTCGGCCCAGGACGAAGGCTTCTGGGGCAGCGAGGTCGTATTTGTCGGCACATGGATGCCGGAGCGCGGACCGTTCATGGAGGAGCTGATTCGCCTCGGAGTGCCACTGACCATATATGGCAACAAATGGCAGCGGGCCACAAGCTGGCCGGTCATCGAGCCGCATTGGCGCTCCGCCTCCGCCACGGGCGCCAATTATGTGAAGGCGATCCAGTATTCGAAGATCGCAATCGGGATGCTGTCCAAGGGGAACCGGGATCTCCATACCCAGAGGTCGGCGGAGATTCCATTTATCGGCTCCGTGTTTTGCGCGGAGCGGACCCGGGAGCACGTGCAAATGTTTGAGGATGGGGAGGAAGCCGTTTTCTGGACGAGCCCCAAGGAGTGCGCCGCGGCATGCCAGGCGCTGCTCAAAGATCCGGCCAGGTGTGAGAAAATGACCGAGGCGGCGCGCGCAAAGGTGGAGGCTCTCGGGCTGGGGAATGAGGCGGTGTGCGCGCAAATTCTCGAAGCCGTGACCGAGCAAATGGGGTGCGTCCGATGAACAGGTCTGCTGCCGCGACGATGCCCCGGTCGGGGGAGGGGAACGCGCGCGCGTTGCCGGACTCGACGCCGCGCGAGGGAAAAATCCTCCGGCTCACGCGTCACGATTTTAACTGCCTGCTCATCGGATTGATCTCCGGAGCGCTGCTCATGGTGGGATTCATGTTGATCGGGTCCGACTTGCTGATAACCACGATCCTGTGTGCCGCATGGGTCGTTGGATGGGCGGCGGTCGCCGCGGGAGGAGGATTTAAAACGCTCACCGGCTGGTTTGCCTTCTTCCCGCTGTTCCACTTCCTGCTGTTTTCCCTGCCGCTGAAAGTCACATTCTGGGACGGGGCGGAGCAGGGGCTCCGGGCTCCGCTTTCCACGTCGCTGGTCATGCTTCTCTTTTATGCCGGTCTGTTTATGGCCGCGCTGGTCTGCCGGATCACACGGGTGGGAATGAGGCCCATCTGCTCTTTCAATCCCAGCGCCGAATATTACCGGCGGCTCGCATGGATCTGCTTTCTGCTCGGAACCGCCGCCTATTTTCTGGCGATGGTGCTGGGGCAATCCGCCGCGGATGGCGACTCATCCGGGGCAGGCGGCATGGGAATGGTCCATCTGCTGGTTTACTTCCAGAACTTCTCGATAGCCGCCTATATCTTCTACACGTGGGAGGCCGACCTGAAGTTCTGGAAACAACCGGTATTCTGGCTGTTTCTCATTTCCGGGTTGGCGCTCGGCACGCTTGCTTCCGAGAAGGCCGCAACCTCTCAGCCGCTGGTTTATCTGCTGCTCGCCATGGCATCCATTTACGGATTCCGTTCCTATAAGATGTGGGCGGGCTTTGCAATCTTCGGCGCCATTCTCGCCGGTGTCATCTATCCCGTGATGCATTTTGCCCGCGGCGTGGATGGCGCTAGGGACGGGACCCTGGCACAGCGCGTGGAGGTCGTCGGTACGGTTACGGCCCAATACCTGACGGATCCAGGCGCCCGCAAGGATATGAAGGAGCAGGTGGATGATTATGCCGAGGATAAGGCCGTCCTCTACCTGCCGCAGTCCGCCGGGGTGTTCGACCGGTTCATCATGATCGGCCCCACGGATTTGCTCGTGGCCGGGGTGGACCAGTCCAGTGACGCTGAAAAGTATCATGGCTTCGAGTTGTTCAAGCTCGGATTGCAACTCCTGGTGCCGAGATTCTTCTTCGCGGAGAAACCGGACATTGGTTCCTCGGAGTTCCTGGCGGACGTCGCCGGGACCCGGAACACCAAGGAGCAGACTTATCCAACCTGGGGCCTGCCCGGGGAACTATACTACAGCTTCGGGTTGCCTGGCGTCTTCCTGGGGTCCTTCGGCATCGAATTGATTTTTTTCCTGCTCGTGAATTTCTGGTTTGGCAGCCGGGTCAGGAAATCGGTCTGGTTCTGCCTCCTGGCTGTGTCCTTGAATATGGCAAACTCCTGCGCGGCCATTGATAGCGTCCCGTTGTTGCTGATGGGGCTCTGCGTACCGGCCTTGGGACTGAACGTGGTGGCAAGCGTGCTCGGACGGCGCACAAAATTCTCCGCACCGGCATGACACTCAATTCTTTGACACTTTCCGATTTCGCCCCGGAATCCACTGACGCCGAATGAATATCCTGCATATCCTCATCGATATCCGATCCTCATGGGGAGGACCTGTGCGGTCCGTGAGGGAGCTTGCCCGGATTCAGCGCGGCGCGGGGAATGAGGTATATATATTGAGCCTGGACAGGGGAGGGGCCGCGGAGAATTTCGAGGGGGCGGCCGTGGTGACTTTTCCTCCGTCGTTCCCGGCCCGGTTTGGAAACTCGGATGGCGCCATCGATTGGTTGACGAGAAATGCGCACCGGTTTGACCTTGTCCTGGTCAGTGAGATATGGTCGGTGATGATCCAGCGGGCGATGCGCACGCTGAGACATCTGGGCGTGCCCTACGTGGTGCAGCCCAGGGGTTCGCTGGACCCTTACGATCTCAAGAAGAAGGGTTTCTTGAAGCAACTGCTGGGGCCTTTGTTTGTAAGTCCCAACCTTGCGGCTTCGCGGTGCATTCTTACCGCGTCGAAGGCCGAGGAGCAGCGGATGCAAACTTTTGGGGCGAAGGTGACTCGCAGGACATTGTCCCACCCGGTGAATCCGAACCCGCCCGGCGACCGGCAACGGCTGAGGAAGGAACTCGGAATACCGGAAGAGACATTGATCTTTCTGTTCCTGTCCCGGATCGACCCGAAAAAGCGCCTGGATCTGTTGCTCGAGGCGTTCGAGAAGGCGTCCGAGAAGATGCCGGCCTGCAAGCTAATCGTGGCAGGCGACGGGAATCCGCGATTGCTTGCGCAGTTGAAGAAAAAAGCAGGCTCGCTCTCCTGCGCGGCGGACGTGATGTTTCTCGGTTTTCAACACGGACAGCGCAAGAGTGACCTTCTTGCGGGAGCCGATGTGTTTGTCCTGCCGTCGGATTTCGAAAACTTCGGCATCGCGGTTGTGGAGGCGATGCATGCCGGGCTGCCGGTGGTGATCTCGACCGGCGTGCAGCTATGGCAGGGTATCGTCGTGGCCGGGGCGGGCATGGCATTTAGCGGGAATGCGGAGGATTTGGCTCCCATGCTGGTCCGGCTGGGAAGCAATCCGAAAGTGCGGTCCGAAATGGCATCGGCCGCACGATCTTATGCCGTCCATTTTGCGCCGGAACGGCTGACTCCGCATTATTCAACCTTCTGGTCCTCAGTGGCGAAGAAACCGGCATCGGGTGAGTCAGCGGGGTTATTGGTAGATCGGCCGGACGGCGTCGCCGCGCGAAACGGGGAAGTAGATCATTCGCGATTGACCCGGTCATTGGAACGCATCCTGATCTATCGAATCGGCAGCATGGGCGATACGGTCATTGGATTGCCGGCATTTCGCAAAGTGAGGGATATGTATCCGGACGCGAAGATCGTGGTACTCACGAGCGCGCCGGTGTCTAGCAAAGTGGCGCCGCTTGAATCGATAGTTGAGAACATGGGCCTGGTGGATGGCGTAATTCATTATCCACTGGGAACACGCAGCCCGGGAGTGCTGGCGGGTTTGCGATCGACGATCCGCGAGGGGCGATTCGATGCGGTCATCTCCCTGACAGGCTCGCGGGGCATGGCCAGCAGCGCGAGGGATTATCTGTTTTTCAAATCGTGCGGTATCCGGAAGGTCATCGGGATTCCACTCCTGAAGCGGGATCTGGTGTGCCAGCCAATTCCCGGCACGGATCGTTTTGAGCCGGAATGCGAAAGGCTGCTGCGGCGCATCTCCGTATTGGGGCCGGTGGATCTGACCGACGCGCGGTGGCGCGACCTGGAATTGCAGGGCGCGGAAATTGCGCACGCAAGGCGTCTGGTCGCGGATGCAGGCATTGTGGGACCATTCTTGGCGGCAAGTCTGGGCACGAAGGTTCCCGCAAAAGATTGGGGGCTGGAAAATTGGCGTGGCCTGCTGGCGGAAGTGACTTCAGCCTACCCTGACCTGGCGCTGGTGCTGCTGGGCAGCGGAGATGAGTTCGGCAGGTCCGCGGAGCTGATGGCGGGTTGGTTGGGGCCGAAGATTAATCTATGCGGGAAGACCACGCCCCGTGTTAGCGCGGCGATCCTGGCGGACGCGGCGCTCTTCGTGGGCCATGACAGCGGGCCGATGCACCTGGCAGCGGCCGCGGGCACGCAATGCGTTGCCATTTTTGCGCTTCGGAATCCGCCGGGCCAATGGTTTCCGCTGGGACCGGGGCATTCGATTTTTTATCCGCGCCTGCCGTTCGACCGGTCCCGAACTGACGATGTCGAGTATCAGCAACGGGCGATCTCCACGATTTCTATTTCTGAGGTCGCAGATGCCGTGACCGCGCGGATTGCGGCTCTTGGGGTTCACCCGGTTTCTACTTTGGCACCCACTCTATGACAGATTACAGCGCGGAAAGTTGCCTTCCGATAGGCCTCCCGGCCATGACCGCGCCAGCGCCAGACCTGGACTGCGAGGGCCTGCGTCCGGCTGTGGCCACACGGTTGCTGGTTCATGATTACGGCGGCTTCGCCTTTCCTCTCGAGTTGAGCCGGGAGTTGGCCCGCCGCGGACATCATGTGGTCCATGCTTACGTCAGTTTTCTGTCCACGCCACGGGTGGATTTTGCGAAAGGCCCGGATGACCCACCGAACCTGGAGATTCAGCTCATCCCGATGAATCCGGCTTATGGCCGGAATAAGTACAGCTTTCCAAGGCGCTTCTTCATGAATCTTGGTTATGCCGTGCGATTGTTGAAGTTCGTGCTCAAGTCGCGGCCGCGGCTGGTGCTTTCCGGAAATGCACCCTCGGAAGTACAGTTACCTCTCTGCATGTTATGCCGGGTTCGCGGGTTTGCGTTTGTGAACTGGGTGCAGGACTTTTTCTCGATCGCTGTAACACGGCATATAACCGGCAAATGGTGGGGAGCGGGTTCGATGATAGGTCTCATTTATGGGGCAGCCGATCGCTGGGTCGTGGAACGAAGCCGAAACTCGATCCTGATTTCGGATCATTTTGTACGGGTTCTCGACCATTGGAACCAATCGCATGCCCCGCAGTCGGTCATTCCAAATTGGGCATCCGTGGAGAAGTTGCCGGCCGGTTCCAGGGACAATGCGTGGGCCGCGCGCCACGGGCTCGCCGGCAGGTTTGTTTTCCTCTATTCGGGGACGCTGGGGTTGAAGCATAATCCCTCGCTCTTCCTGGATCTCGCGAAACGGTTTGAGCCCCATAAAGACGTGGATGTCGTCGTGATATCCGAGGGAGCCGGCGCGGATTGGCTTGCGGACAAGGCCCAGGCTTTGAATCGGAAAAATCTGCGAGTGATGCCGTTCCAGGCGGCGAGCGAATTGCCAGATGTCCTTGCGAGTGCCGATGTGTTGACCGCGGTCCTGGAGAAAGATGCCGGCCAGTTCTCGGTCCCGTCGAAAGTATTGACTTACTTTTGCGCACAGCGGGCGATTCTCCTCGCAGTGCCGGTCGATAACCTCGCCAGCAGGATTGTTCTCGATAACCAAATGGGTCTTGTCTCCGAACCGGGCGATACCGAAGGATTTATCGAGAATGCCTTTCGGTTATATGCGGATGGCCATTTAAGGGATGAAATGGGAGCACGCGCCCGGAGGTACGCGGAAGATAACTTCGATATCGGGACGGTGGCGGATAAGTTTGAACACGCGCTGGGAATCTCCTCCCCAGTGCCAGCGGAGCGCGCCGGATGACGGGCCTGCGTCATAGTGCGGTGCATGGGGCAATGTGGTCGATGATTGAAAGCGCCGGCGGCCAGGGCGTGGCATTCCTCGTGTTTCTCGCTCTCGCGCGGTTGCTTACTCCCGCGGATTTCGGCGTCATCGCGATTGCGACGATCTATGTGCTGGTGGCGCAGTACCTCATCTTTCAGGGTTTGGGGCAGGCCATCCTCCAGTTCGATGACTTGGACGAGCGCCATCTCGATACCATCTTCTGGATCAACCTCGCTGTCGGTATCGCGTTGGTGGCGATCACGCTCGCGGGCGCTTCGGTTGCGGAGTCATGGATTCGCACCCCGGGACTCGCTCCCATCCTTCGGGGGCTTTCTCCCGTACTTCTCATCGCGGCGCTCACCGATGTCCCGAATAACCTGCTCGCGCGGCAGTTGGGTTTTCGCAAGCTCGCCTTTCGTACCATTTCTTCGTATATCCTGGGCGGGATTGTCGCGATTGTTTGCGCGTTCCGCGGGGCGGGCCCATGGAGCCTGGTCGCCCAGCAACTCACCATTTGGGTTGTCAATTTCGGCGTCCTTTGGGCTTCCACGCCGTGGAGGCCGGCGTTCAGGATTTGCCCGATGCGGGCTCGGCGGCTTCTCCGCTTTGGCATGCACCTGCTTTGGACTGATCTCGTTGGGCTTGCGAACCGTCGTTCCGATCAACTCTTCGTCGCGAGGGCATTTGGCCCGGTTGTCGTCGGGTTTTACTCCGTCGGCTCGCGTGTGGCCATGCTGGTGAGCGAGGTGCTTGTCCGCTCATTCGGGCGCGTCTCCGTCGCCGTCCTTTCCCGGTTGCAAAATATGGGCGAGCGGTTCGAAGCCGCCGTTTACGAGGCGGCAGAAATGCAGAGTGCGCTCATCCTCCCCGCATCGGTCGGCTTGGTCCTGGCTGCGCCCGATATCGTGAATTTATTTTTGGGTGCAAAGTGGGCGCCGGCCGTCCCGATCATGCAGGCTCTGCTCCTCGCCTGTCCGTTCGAGGCACTTGCGACCGTCCATCAATCCGCGCTCCTTGCCAGCGGGCGGCCTCATTGGTGTTCCACGCTCACGACGACCCATGCGCTTGCGAATCTAGCCATTTTCGTCGCCGTGATCCACTGGGGACCTCTTGCCGTAGCTGCGGGGTTCACCGCTCGCGCCCTGATCCTCTACCCCGTGGAATTAATGGTGCTTCGATATGTGGTTGCGCTCTCGCCGGGAAAATTCCTCCGGTTGCTCTGTCCGCAGGCAGTCGCGACGGGATTGATGGCTGCGGCGGTGCTGCTCTTGCGCCATGGGCTCGGAACGATGTCCTCCGTCGTGCTGCTGCCGCTGACCGTGCTGACTGGAGCGATTGTGTACATTGCAGGCGTGGCGGTGCTCAATGGGCGCCTGGCCTCGGAACTGTGGAGCTACCGCACATTGGGACTCTGGAGGGCGGTCATCCCCGCGACACAGGAATGATGAGCGCCCCTTCTTCAATTCACCCGGTCCAGGCGGCGGACGATTCCGAACGGCCGCTGCGCATCCTGATCATCTCGAGCCTGTTTCCACCTTTCGTGATGGGTGGCGCGGAAATGGCGGCCCATTCGCTGGCCATCTGGCTGGCACGGAACGGACACACCGTACACGTCCTTACCGGCGTGGCGCGCCGGGAGGACGCGGGGATCGATGCCGATTCCGCGGGTTTCACGATCGAGCGTCGCTTCTTTCCCAATATTTACCCGCTCTATCAGGCCAACGAAAAGCGGCCGATCCGCAAGCTGGTATGGCACGCGCGCGATCATCTCAACCCGGACTCGGAAAGCATCGTACGGGCGGCCATCGAAAGCTTCCGCCCGGATATCGTCAATACCCACGATATCCAGGGCATCGGATACAACCTGCTGCGGGAGATTGGCCGCCAGGGACTGCCTTGCGTCCAGACGTTGCACGACTTTGGGTTTATCTGCATCAACATGAACATGTTCCGGCAGGGCAAGCCGTGCCGCCGCCGGCATTTCTCCTGCGCCGTCTCCGGCATGGTAAAGAGGAGCTACCTCTCCAGCATCGAAAGGCTGGCTTTCTGGGCTCCTTCCCAATCCCTCCTGGACCGTTACCGTCCGCATCTGCCGCCTCTTGCCGAAGCCGCGTGCATCCAGTTGCCGCTCCTTTTTTCCTCCCCACCGCGTGTGCGCCGCGATGCATCCTTGCCAGTCCGTCTCCTGTACGTCGGCCAGGTCACCGCTCCAAAGGGAGTCGAGTTCCTCCTCGATATGCTCCAGCCCCTGGCAACCACCGGCGGCTTCGAGATCACCATCGTAGGCGGCGGTTCCCTGCTTGACCACCTCCGGCGACGCCATCCATGGGCCCGATTTACCGGCCGCGTCCCTCCCGATGAAGTGGCAGGATTCATGGCAGCCAGCGACGTGCTCATGATGCCGTCACTGTGGGCTGAGAACGCTCCAGTTGTCACATATCAAGCGATCCTGCAAGGTCTCCCCATGGTCGCCAGCCGCATCGGCGGCCTCCCCGAGCTCGTTCGCGACGGAGTCAATGGCATTCTCCTTCCGCCCGGCGGGCTCGCGCAGTGGCAGGCCTGTGTGCGCGACCTACTCGCTCAACCCGGGAAGCTTGACCGCCTCCGCGGCGGCGCCAGGCAATGCGCATCCAGTTACGATCCAAATGTGCTCGGCGGCGCCGTGGTGCGCCTCTTCCGTCGGACCATTGGCGCCGTAGCCACCCACGAGGAGGCCCTGGCCGTATGAACTCTCCGCTTTCAAGCGTGCCTCGTGAGGAGCCGATGGCGCAGAAGAGCCTCGCAATCCTCATCTTCACTGGTTGGGCGATAACCCTCGCTTACTTCCCGAGCGGCATTCTCTATTTCTACTTCCGGAACGCGGTTTACCTGCGCGAACTCGCGTTATGGACTCATTTGATCGCTTCCATGCTCTGGCTCTACCGCATAGGTGATCTGCGCTGGGTCTTCCGCCAGTGCTGGACACTTCTGCTCATCCCGCTGTTCCTCCTGCCGGCTGTCGCGGACCCGGATTACCGCTTCGAGGCCCTTCGTACGGTGAAATGGACGCTCTTCTGGCTGGATTGGATTTTCATCGGCCACTTCGTCTTCCAGATCCACCGTTGGAACAGATGGCTAGTGATCTTCCTGGTCGGATCCACTGTCGAGTTACTGCTTGAGTGGCTGGCGGGGTTTTATGAGTGGCGTGTCGGTCACTACCTATTTTCCACGCCGACGACATGGGACGAAAAAACAATGTTTGGCGTCCAGGCAGTCAAGGAGTTGACGCTGCGCGGGAGCATTCGCGTCCGTGGATTCCAGCGTGATGTCTTTTCATTCGCCAATTTGATGGGGATGAGTTCAGTGCTGGGCTTCGCCTGGGCGAGTGTTTGCCGCGTACAGTGGCAAAAAGCCGCCGGGTTTGCATGGGCCGCGTTTTTTGCAGTGATGTTGGTAATCTCGGGCGGCCGGTCGGCGATTTTTGGCATTTTCGCAAGCGCGATTCTTGCGATCGGTTACGCGGTGGACCCTCATTTCACGCGCAAATGGTCCCGGGCTTATTTGCTGGCATGGGTGGTGGTGGCCCTGGTTATCAGCTTCGCGGGAGTGGGCGAACTGACCGATGCAATCAGCGGGACCTTCCTCGGGAAATCCCACATCGGCGACTCGGAGAGTGCTTACATGCGGGACGATAATTGGTCCAATATCCTGCAAGCTTTCGAGCAGGACCCGATCATTCTTATTATCGGCGGCCCTTTCTCGTCGATCATCGAACCGCGGATTGCACCGATGTTCCACTGGGCGGACAACCAGTTCCTGTGGGATGCCTACCATCTTGGCGTTCCTGGTTCGCTCGCCATCGCGTTTTATTTTTTCAGGGTGATCTGGATCGGGAAAAGCACCGGCCAACCCAGGGCAGTGGATATCATATGTCTCTGTCTCCTTTTCGTAGTCGGCGAGGGCATTGCGCGCGAGTCCTTGACCTTTATGGGGTGCTTGCCGCTCTTCGTCTCCTGTGGATATGTCAGCGCCGCTTCGGGCGCGGCAAAGAGCGCGCCCGAATTCGAATCCCGTCCCCGGTCCCGCCGGCGGCGCAGGAAAACCGTCCAATCCACCTCGCGGATCCTGACATGAAAGTTCTTCTGCGCATTCGTGGAGACGTGAACCGGTACCCAGGGGGTGACTATGTCCAGTTGCTGCGGACCCGCGAGACGCTTGAGGGGTTGGGGTTCGAGTGCTTGGTGTCGCCGGGGATCGAGCCGATGACAGAAGGCGTTGATATTGTACATCTCTTCAATACCACGCGCATTCACGAGACGTGGTTGCAGTACCAGGAGGCGCGAAAACGGGGGGTTCCGGTGGTGCTGACGCCGATCTGGCATTCGATGGAGGAGATGCGGCGATTTTACGCGGCGCATTACGGGATCCCGATTTTTCCGGTTTGGAGCTACATGGCGCTCAAGGAAGCATACTATGCGCGGCGGTCGGGGCTGCCCGTGTTTGCCCAAGCCACGCTGCGGTATCGCGAGCTTCAGCGTGAGATGGTGCGTGGCGTGGATATGGTTGTGCCGAACTCGCGGGCTGAGTTGGAAATCATGTGCCGGGAACTTGGGGTCCAGCCGCGCGCGGCGCGGGTCACTCCGCCCATTTTTGACGCGCCGCTCCCGGCGGGGAAGGGGACGAAGGTCCGTCAGGACGTTGTGTGCGCTGCCCGTATCGAACCCCGAAAAAATCAGCTTTCGATCATCCGCGCGTTCAAGTCCCTGGGTGAGACCGGGCATCGGCTTCTGCTCTTTGGGAGCATGAGCGGCGTGCATCGAGGGTACGAGGAAGCGGTGCGCCGGGAACTCAAGGATGGCTGGGTGGAATATCGCGGTGAGGTGGCGCCCGAGGCGCTGGCCGCCACTTATGCGGAGGCGAGGGGGGCGATTCTTGCCAGTTACTTCGAAACCTGCGGATTTTCCGCGCTCGAGGCAATGACATGCGGGGCGGGAGTGTGCATCAGCGATACGCCCTACACGCGCGAGTTTTACAACGGGCACGCGGTCTTCTGTAACCCATTCTCCATTGCATCCATTCGCGAGGGCATTTCGGCAATCCTTGCGGCGCCGCCCCTGGATCATAATGGGTTTCTGCACGCTTTTTCGCGCGAAACGGTGCTCCGCGATACACGGGAGGTATATGAATGTCTGACCAACTAGTTTCCGGCAGAGCCAGCCATTCCGGTCCCGCTGCGGATGCGACGGGCGTCGTTTGCGACATGCTGTCCATCATTACTGTGACATATAACTCACGGCATGAGATTGGCGCTTGCATCGAATCGCTACCGCTCGAGCTGTTCGGGCGCCCGGTGGAGATTATCGTCGTGGATAATGCATCTTCCGATGGCACTCTGGAATTCATCCGCGAGCACTATCCCCGCGTGATCGCGATCTCCGCGGGCGCCAATCGCGGGTTTAGCGCCTCGAACAATATTGGCTTTCACCAAAGCAGAGGGGAGTTCCTGCTCTTCCTGAATCCCGACACGCAGTCGAATCGGCCTTCTCTGGAGCATTGCCTTCGCCGCCTTCAAAATGAGGCCGGACTGGGCATCATCTCGCCCAAGCTGGTGCTGGCTAACGGGGAGATGGACCTGGCATGCCGCCGATCCGTGCCGACGGTGTGGGATGGCTTCACACGGGGCACCGGACTCTATAGAATGTTTCCACGGGTGAAGTGGTGTGCGGGATACAATCTTACCTATCTGCCGGAAGACGACACTTACCCGGTGGGTGCGGTCAATGGCGCATTCATGATGATGAGGCGGCGCCTCTTGACCCAAATTGGCGGGTTCGACGAGCGCTTTTTTATGTATGGGGACGATCTCGACATTTGCCTCCGTTGCGGCAAGGAGGGGTACAAGGTGGTTTATGACGGACGTTACTCGGTGATCCATCTCAAGGGCCGCAGTTCGAGCAAGGTCCATAAAGTGATGTCCAAGGCCCTCTTTACCGGGACGAAACAATTTTACCTAAAGCATTTCAACCCAAAGAATTCCCTTCTCATCCGGTTGAAATACGAAGTGCTCTTCTGGATCTGGCATACCGTGGCCGCCTTGACTGCCACCCTGACAGGAAGCAAGACGGCGCGGCCGCAATAAGCCGGTGGGCTTGTAATGCTAAATCACGCAGTATTGTTTCGCCGGCTGTTGATTCTCGTTTTGTTGCCCGGGCGGCTATTGACGGCTGGACCTGCCGGTTTAGCGTGGAAAATCGGGCCCGATGAACCGGCGTCCCAATTCAACAGCGAAGATGCCGATGCGGGTGTGGTAAAAGAAGGAGGGACGTTGTGGGTGCAGGCTTCACTTTGGCCTCACTGGCGGCGATTCCGAGGCCCGGACATGGACCATCTCAGCCCTTTGCCTGAAGCACGCCGCGACGCATCCTTTAGCCGCCCCCATGGCGACGATGCCTACTGGTCCGACGGAATCTGGGAGGACGGCTCGGGCAAATTCCATGCAATCGTGCATATCGAATATGACTATTCCCGGCCGAGGAAGGGCTTTCTCTGGCGGCGCCGCATTGGGCTTGCGACTTCGGACGATCACGGGGCGAATTGGCATTACGAAGGCGATATTCTTACGACAAATCCGAAACGGCCGGGGCGTCCATCCGCGGGGTTCACTGATTTCGGTTGCGGGGATACGTATCTATTTGTCGATCGTCGGAACGGCTACTTTTATTTGTATTACCTGACCGCGTGGGTCGATGGCAAAAGCGGTGCTCGCGCCGATGAGGTCATGAGCGTGGCACGTTGCCCGATGAGTGCAGGCATGGCCCCGGGTGCCTGGAAAAAATGGAACGGTGGAGAATGGGCTGAGCCCGGCATCGGGGGGACGGAAGCGCCTATATTCACAGACGCGGACAGCGCCGTCATCCATTTTAACTCATATCTCAACGCCTATGTTGCCATTGGCCGAAACTCAGACGGAAGCGCATGGATCGCGACCTGTCCCACGCTCTCAGCCCAGGATTGGCAGCCTCGTGACTATGATTTCCCGCGGCGCTTGTACTGGTATAATTGGCCCATCGATCCGATTACTGGCGATCGGTATGAGATCGGCCAGAATTTGCGAGTCTACTCTTCCGAGGCGAATGTAAACGGCGTCGGCTCGAAATATATGAACATTCAGTTTTCTTTCCCGGCACGGGGAGCGGCCCCCTGAAGCAGTTGCGCCCATTCGTTTGACCAGCGGGCAGGTTGACCGGCGTGGTGGGGACTATACTATCCGGTGAATGGATGAAACCGACGAGCTGGCTGGCCGCGAGACACCGGGATTGGGTACTGGTTTTTGGCGGGCGATGGTGGCGGTTGCACTGATAAAGGCGGGGCTCCTTGCGGCGGATCATACGCCGAACTTTTTTATGGGAGACTCGGGTGCCTTCATCGGGACGGCGCTGACCAAGTGGTTCCCGCCGCAGCGATCGTGGACTTATGGATTCCTGATACGATGGACCTGTCTGCCGGTGCACAGCCTGGATCCGTTGATCATCGCGCAGACCCTGGCGGGGTTTTGCACATGCGTGGTACTGGGGTTTTGTCTGCGGCGCTATTTTTCGGTGTCGCAAGGGCCGGCTGCCGGAATGATGATTGCATCCGCGCTGGATCCGCTGCAGTTGCTCTATGAACGCATGGTCATGGCGGAGGCGCTCAGCCTCGCGGTGCTGGCGTTGGTGTGGGCCGGGAGTTTGTCCTATTGCCAGCGACCGCGCCTTGTGACACTGCTCGTCTTACAAGTCCTGTATGTCATCCTGATCAGCTTGCGATTACAGTTTCTCCTGCCGGTGGGAATTCTGTTGCTGACATTGCCACTGGTGGGGAATTTAGGTGTGACAAGGCCAATAATGGGTGGCCGTCCATGGATTGCGAAGGTGGTTGTGCATGCGGTTGTCAGCGTCGTTGCGATGGTGGCCCTGCACAGCGCCTATCGAGTTGCCGAGGGGATCAAAAACCGTCAGCCGCCGGCCTATAGCTATGGGACGAATGGAATGGCGCTGAGCGCATTTGCGCCCCTGTTGCAGGCAAAGGATGCCCCTTCTAAACCGCTCGCCGCGGCAATTCGCAATGACACCGCCTACCCGTTGGCCGATCGTGCGCTGCGTAACGACCAGTTATGGAATCCCGGCGGGTTGATCGATCGATTGAATAAAGCCGGCGGTGGACTTTATCGGTCCGACGCCAGCGAGAGCGTCATTTTTCGCCGGATGGTGCTGCGCGATCCGGTTGGGATATTTCTTTTTGGATTACGCAGTTACCTGGATTACTGGAATATTCCCTCCATGCCGGATATCTTACGTCCGGAACGGGAAACAGGCCCGTTCGACGTGGAATTCACTGCCGCTGTGGAGAAGAACTTTTATCTCGATATCCGCAATTATCCCCGGACCGGGATTTCGAAAACACTTCATAGTTGGCTGCCGCCATGGCTGGTGCTGTTGCTGGCCAGTCCGTTGCTCCTGCTAGGAATGATGGTCTGTGCGGGCAGGGGGCGATGGCGGGAAACTGGTTTGCTCCTGGGGATAGGTACGGTGATGCTGGCCCAGAATACGATGCTCTCGACAATGACGGTTTACCGGTATTTGCAACCGCTCACTTTCGCCACGTTGCTTGCGCTTGGAGTCATCGCGCAATCCGCGTGCGATCATTGGATCCGTACGCGCTCCCGGGGAAATTAGCCGTGGCCTTGGCCGACCGTACTTCAAACTTTCTTCGGCCCGATTGCGGCCATATTATCCCGGAATGAAGGCGATGTTCTTCTTTCTGCTAGTGGCGGCTTGCCTGCGCGCCAATGCGCAGGACCCCACGGCTGTTGCGCTCTCGCAAGCACAGGCAGTGCGCGAGTTCCCGGCGCTGGTCCGTCCGGATTCGAACTTCAACAGGCGATACATCGAGCGCCTCCATTCGCTCAAGATGGCGAACGATTCCCTTCTGCTCCGCGACGATTGGCCGGAAGTCCTCGCGCGGGAAATTGGCATCGAGGTGGATATTGCGCCGATATCGGAGGTTCCCGCGGCAACTCCCACGCCGGGGCCGACTCCATGGACGTCGTTTGGCACGATGCTGGATAGCCGTCCCGAAGACAGCCCGGCGCCTGTCACGGTGCTCGATCCCGGGGCGACCGTGCAGAAGTTTTTTGTGGGCGGGAGAGTGATCCTGCAAACGCCGAGCGGACTTCTGGTCCTATGCGAGCGAATTGATGGAATCGGATATGAAGCTGCGACTGGCGAGGTGTGGCTTACGGGCATCGATGCCGCGGCAGGCAAGATCATCAAGACCGCGGCTGTGAGGCAGGGCGCCTATACTTACACCGCGCCGGATGGAATCCAGAGCGTCTATGACAAGTACCAGGCTCAGCAATGAGCCCGGTGGGAGATGTGAGGCGGTTCAGCCCCAAGGACCGTCAGGCGGCCATGGCCAGCCGAATGCTGTCCAGCAAGCCGTCGAGATAGAATGGCTTTTGCAGAAAATGGCGGACGCCGAGTTCGTTCAGTTGTACAAAATAGGGGACCAGCATGGCTCCGCTGACCGCGATAATCTTTAGGCCCGGTTGCATTCGCTTGAGGGCATTGATGGTGGCCGGTCCGTCGAGATCGGGCATGTTAAGATCGACGATCGCCAGCGCGAATGAGTTGGATTCGCCCTCGCAGATATCCACCGCCTCCGGACCGCTGAGCGCTTTCATCACGTGGAACCCGCACTCCGAGAGAAAGGAGTCGCAAGCCGCGAGGAAGCTTTCGTTATCGTCAACGATCAGTAGTGAGCGGTCGGCAATCATGGTTGCCATTAATGGGAAAGCTAGTCCTGTGCCATGGCGGCTAAGGCAAATACCTCGCGTTGCGATGTTGGTGTCATCCCACGTGGGGCATCACTTTCCGTTGGCTGACGGCGGCGCCATCCTCGCTCTTCAGTTCCCGGAAAATAATTGAGGAAAGTATGGTCAGGCCGCCCAGGGCAATAAATGCCTTGTGGATGCCCTGAATCATCTGCGGAGCATTGGTGTGGAAGCGGTCCGGGATGAAAAACGCGGTGGCGAGGGAAGCCGTTGCGACGCCAAAGCTAATGGACATCTGTTGCATGGTGCTGGCGATGGTGCTGGCACCGCTGGTCTCATCCTCCGCGATATCGGCGTAGGCGAGCGTGTTCATGCTGGTGTATTGCAGGGAGGTGAAGAAACCGAAGGTGAATAGCTGGATCACGATGAGCCAGACGGGAGTGCCCGGACCGATGGTGGAGAAGAGGATGATGAGGAGACCCAGGATCATGGTGTTCGATAGCAGAACAGCCCGGTAACCAAGGCGCCTCAGGATGAGCGGCATGGTGAGCTTAAGGCTCATGGCGGCAAAGGCCTGGGGGATCATGAGGAGGCCGGATTGGATCGGCGTAAAGCCGAGGCCTACCTGGTATAGCAGGGGAAAGAGGAAGGGAATGCCGCCGATGCCCAGCCGGGTAAAGTAACTGCCGCTGACTGCGGCGCGAAAGGAACGGATGCGAAAGAGGTTGAGTCTAAGCAAAGGAAACTGCGTCCGGGTCGAATGAAAGCCATAAGCCGCGAGGAGGACTGCCGAAATGGCCAGCAGGCCGAGCATTACCTGCCAGCCGAGGGTGTGCTCTCCAAATACCTCGAGGACATAGGAGAGCAACGCCACACCTGAGCCGAACAGGATGAGCCCAATGAAATCAAGAGGGTGTGAGTTTTCCTCGCGATAGTCCGGTAGATGCCGGTAGACGAGGTACAAGCCGAGAAGACCGATTGGCAAATTCACAAAGAAGATAACCCGCCAATGGAAGTAGGCGACGATGAGTCCGCCGGCGAAGGGGCCAAGCATGGGACCAACCAATCCGGGGATTGCCACGAAGCTCATCGCGCGGATCAATTCGGACTTTGCGAAGGTTCGAACCATTGTAATGCGGCCCACCGGGACCATCATTGCGCCGCCGCATCCTTGCAGGATACGGCACGCGACAAGGACATGGATGCTGCCGGATAAGCCGCAAAACAAGGAGCCAAGGGTAAAGAGGCCAATGGCGGAGGAAAACACCCTGCGCGTGCCATACCGATCCGCCATCCATCCGCTAATGGGGATGAAGACCGCCAGGCTCAAGGTATAACTGGAGAGCACGGCCTTCATGCTTAGTGGTGCTACGTGGAGTGCACGGGCGATGGCGGGGACAGCGGTATTGAGGATGGTCGTATCCAACGCTTCCATGAAGAAGGCGACGGCAACAAGCCAGGGTAACAATGGCTTTACTGCCTCGACGGAGCCCGATGGCGGGCGCGGGGACAGGGAGGGAGTCGCCGCGTTCATCGCCGGCATTACTGTTGGATCGCGGACTCCGAGCGGCTCGGCCACTTGGAGACGTCGTGGGCGGAGGGCAATTGAGACCTGTCCCAGCCGCCGCCGAGCGCCTCAACCAATTGCACGGCGCCGGTCATCTCCTGGATTTGAACGTCGATTGCCGTCTGTTGATCGGAGAGCAGGGTTGTCTGGGCGGTTACCACGTCCACATAAGGATCGATGCCCAGCTTGTATCTGTCGGTTTCGAGCTTAACATATTCCTCAGCGGACTGCACGGCGCCGCGCTGCTGGAGCAATTGATTTGACAGGATGCGGACCTGGGCAAGGTAATCCTCCACTTGCTGGAATGCAGTCAGCACGGTCTGGCGATAGGCCGCGAGATCAGAGTTATAAGTGGCCGTATATTGATGAACTGTGGCCGCACGAAGGCCGGCATCAAAGATGGTCTCCGAGACGGATGGGCCGATGGACCAGGTATGGTTATTCGAGTCGAATAACTTGCTAACCGCGTCGCTCTGGAATCCGGAGTCGGTGCTCAAGGTAACCGTGGGGAAATACGCGGCCTCTGCCATACCGATCTGGGCATTGACGGCGGCCATGGCTCGCTCCGTGGCGGCGACGTCGGGCCGGCGCTCGATTAGCTGGGAGGGTAGCCCTACCGGGATCGGCGGCGGGTTTGCGGTCAATACCTTGGGCGGCATCGAGAAAAATGAAGGGACCGTCCCTACCAGGACAGCGATGGCGTGCTCGTATTGTGCCCGCAGTACTCCCAGATTCGTCGCGGCGGCCTCGGCGTTCTGCAAGGTATTGGTCGCTTCAACCACGGCTATTTTATCAATAATCCCCGTGTCATATTGGGCCTGGGTGTAAGCAAGAGACTTCTTGTCGGCCTCGACGGTATCTTCATACAGCTTTTCCAGCGCATCCTGGCCACGCAGTTCAAAGAAATAGACCGCTAGGCTGGATTGCTCGGTCAGTCGCTCGTTTTCGAGATCCGCGGCGCTGACCTGTGCAGTGTATTGGGAGGCTCGGAGTTCGTTGCGAACTCTGCCCCAGAGATCGGGCTCCCAGGAGAGATTCAGCGCGGTCATGATGGATGTCACCGGCGAGGCGGATTTGGCAAGTCCTACGGCCGTTCCGACTCCGGAACCCACGCCTGAAGTGACGGCGCCCGTACTCCCGGCGGAACCGGTGGCGGATTGGGATCGGAGGTAAGAGGCATTGGCGGTGATCGTGGGATAAAGTTGGGCATTCACCTCACCGACCAGGGCGCGCGCTTCCATGAAGTTTTGGAAGTACTCTTTGATATTCTGGTTATTGATATTCAGGGAATCCTCGAGGGCATTCAGTTCGGGATCGTGGAATATCTTCCACCAGTCACCGCGCAGCATCGCGTCGCTGGGTTGGGCAACTTTCCATCCGGCCCCACCCTTGAAACGATCTGGATTCTCCTTATAGCCTGCCGGGAGCGGCTGCATATCGGCGGTGGCAGACGGTACCTTATAACGGGGCCCGATGAGGCATCCGGCAAAGAGAGCCGAGACCGCACAAAGAAGGAGTCCGGGGATGAGTTTACGCATTGCTGGGAAGTGGATTATCTCCATGGTGAAATACATCGGATTTCCGCCCCTTCATCCGCATCCTGATCCGGTCAAAAGTCAGGTAAAGGACAGGGGTCGTATAAAGGGTCAGGATTTGACTTACGATAAGTCCGCCCACGATGCTGATGCCCAGCGGACGCCGCAGCTCGGAGCCGGTGCCGGTCCCGAGGGCGAGCGGGAGCGCCCCGAAGAGAGCGGCCATGGTCGTCATCAGGATTGGACGGAAACGCAGCATGCATGCTTCAAAGATCGCGTCAGCGGAACCCTTTCCCTCCTCGCGCTCCGCCTGGAGGGCGAAGTCGATCATCATGATGGCGTTCTTCTTTACGATGCCAATCAGAAGAATGATGCCGATGATGGACATCACATTCAGGTCGATGCCGAAGATCAGCAGCGCGAGCATGGCTCCCACGCCGGCGGAGAGGAGCGTGG
>Ga0302140_10001503_pt1 | contig 30386 bp, 26 predicted proteins | sample I_Bog_E1_1_FD_202095 | JGI IMG/M metagenome (GOLD analysis project Ga0302140, IMG submission 202095) | Peat permafrost microbial communities from Stordalen Mire near Abisko, Sweden - I_Bog_E1_1 | ecosystem: Environmental > Terrestrial > Soil > Wetlands > Peat | place: Sweden: Abisko, Stordalen... | reverse complement strand
ATTTGTGCATAAAAATCTATGTTTAGAAAAAGTATAAATTAAATGTGAAAATAAAGGCTATAATTTACATTTTCAATGCTAATTTATTCTTTGTTTTGTTTCGAAAACTGCCACGCAGTTTTCGGGATTTATCTAAACTATCGATATTATCAATGGAAATGTATGGTAATATTAATATATAAATTGGCAGGAACATTATCTGCAGAGAACAAGTATTTATTTTATAGATATATTTTTGTCGTCAAAAATTTGTCAAAAACAATTGATATGAATTAACAGATTTTAAGAATTGTTATAGTGGCAAAGATCTTCTTTAAATGGCTATTTGACTTACTTTAACAGAAATAATTATATTAAAATATGAATGGGGTGGATACAAAATTGAAAAACACTAATAAACCAATTAAATTAAATATAATTGCAATGTTAATTTTGGTTATAACATCATTTGGAATAATAAGTTTATACCCGCTAATAAAGGAGAGTGGAAAGGATAATCATTCATCTTCATATGAAAATTATGATATTTTAAAAAGAATCAATCAAACTAGTTATACATTATATAAAGATATTTTAGAAAAACAAAGTAGTAAAGAATTAACTTATGATGAGGCATATGTTAATTCCCATAAAGATTCAGGAAAGTATAATGATTTTAAAAATAACTTAAACAATCAATTGGAAGAATGGAATGAATACTTTGTTAGAAGCTTAAAAAATTTAGATTACTTAGCATATAATAATGATATAGCTGAAGGTAAAACTAATACAGGTAATAAATTAAGTGAATTGGTAAATACCATGGATAATAAAGGATTAAATGATACTTATGATTTTTATATGGTTGTACATTATGATGAAAATGGGGAAGCAGAAGTAACTAATGTGCATGGTGCAGATGAATACACAGTAAGAAATAGATTTTCAGAATTTAGTTTTAAAAGGTCATTTGATAATAATTGGGTGGAGGAAAATGAGGTTAGGTTTAATCCTATTAAAAATGCAACTTTTGTATATGCAATTCCTAAGGAATTAAAATATGAAGATAATATAAGCGTACTTGTAAGTCATTCACTAAATAATATTAATATTCATATTTTAACTACAATTGTAATAGCAATATTATGTAGTATACTAATCCTAGGATTAATGGTGCCATATAGAAAAGGAAAAGAGATATTTGGAATTGAAATTTTCCTTAAAATTCCATTAGAAATCAATTGTATTATATTTATATCTGGAGCTGTATTTTCTGGTATAGGATTATTTTATACTATTTGCTCAACACTGAAAGGATCATTTGGAGATGGTTGGATTGGGTTTTGTATAAATCAAGAACTGGATATTTGGTTAACAGATATAATAAATATAATTATATGGTGTATTACAATGTACCTAATATTTGCTGGTGATATGCTTTTGAAGCATATCTTTAAAACAGGGATAATTAAATATTTTAAAGAAAATTTACTTACAATTAAGATTTTAAAAGGTTTAAAAAAGCTAATTAAATAAGGTGATTATTCACATTAGATTCTTAATTGAAAATTTATTTGAGGTTAGCAGAGTAACGAGTGGTAATGTTAATTTGAATTTAGTTAATATAGATGTAGATGGGGACTTATTTAGAGCTATAATTACTTTCAAAAAATGATGAAGGTATTCATACATTTAAGTATGAACAAATAAAATAATATTTCATATTTAGCATCTGTGTATTTAAAAAAATGTTTTTAATTAATTAAGGCACGTGAAATAAAATAACAAGTTAATGATGCGATGTATATTTTGCGTCATTAACTTGTTATTTTTTTGAATGTGCCCAACCAATAATATTTTATGTTATAATATTATGGATAATTTAAAATGTTTAGTTAATGGAGGAGATAGTATGTTTACCAAGGAAGAACTTTTAGTAATTGAAGATGCTTTAAAAATTGCAGATACAGAATATATAAAATTAATTGAGGAAAATAAGAATAACAAAAATAGAATAGTTGCTTATAATAGAAAACAAAAGAAACTATGGCTAGTTCAAAATAAATTAAAGAAGCTTATAGAAGAAAAATAGAAATTTTTAACATATTAATATTAAAAATAAAGGAATGGAGAAGGATATGAATAAAATATTTCAAGTTAAGAATTTAGTGTTTTATGAAGAGGATTTTGTGGATGATATAAAAGATTATGAAGATATAATAGATATTATACAAGAATTAAGTCCCAATTTAGATTATGAAACAATAGAAATCGCAGGATCTAATGGCTGTTGTGATAAGACTAAAAAAAATCATTTAGTAGAGATAATTGGATATATTGATGAAAATGATGAATTCATAACTAAAGAAGAAAGAGATGCTATGGGAGTAATGGCAAATAACAAGAAATTTGATTTATTTGTTATAACATTGCATAAGTGTACTTCATGTAATAAATGGGTAATATCTATATTAGAATAATTATAATATAAAAGCTGTAAATGCAGCTTTTTGTTTCTAGAAATAATTGAATTTTAGTATGAAAAGGAAGGATATATAAAGATTGAAAAAACACAGTGGAAATGTAAATAGTAGGTTTAAAGTAATAGGTAGAATTCGTGTATTCCCCCTACAATTAGGTTATCCTAATACAATTTCAAATGTATCCGAAATAGAAAATAAATTAGATGACATATATATATCAGAAGATAATTATGCTGAAGATATGAAAAACATTGTTGAACCTTATATAAATAGCAAAATTAAATCAGGATATGTGGATGGTGATGAAGGCATTAAGTTATACTACGAACAGTATAATGTTGAAGATGCAAAAGGTAATATTGTAATATCTCATGGATATTGTGAGAATTTAGAAAGATATCATGAGGTGATTTATTACTTTATAAAAAATGGATATAACGTTTTTGGTGTTGAGCATAGAGGTCATGGAAGATCAGGAACGCTTGGAATAGCTGATAAAACCCAAATAAACTTGAAAGATTTTAATCAATATGTTTCTGATTTTAAGATTTTTATGGATGAAGTTGTTATGCGCAGTAATGAAGAAGAAAAAGTATTACTATTTGCTCACTCAATGGGGGGAGCAATTGGTACAAAGTTTTTAGAAAATTATCCAGATTATTTTGATGGAGCTATATTAAATGCTCCAATGCTTGAAGTTGATACTGGAGATATACCGGCTTTTTTAGCTAATATAATAGTAAGGTTTCAAGTTTTAATAGGTAATGGTGGAGAATATGTAGTAGGTAAAGGACCTTATACACCTGAGTACAACATAGATGAAATAGGTACAAGCTCTATTATTCGTTATAAATATAGTGATGATATTATAACTAATAATGAAGAATTTCATAGAGGTGGAGGAAGTTACAATTGGACACGCGAAGCTTTAAAAATAACTAAAGAAATTGTAAAAGAAAATAATGCATCAAAAGTTGAAATTCCAGTATTATTATTTCAAGCTGAACAAGATTTTTATGTAAAACCAGGTGGACAAAATAAATTTGCAAAAAATGCAAAAAAATGTGAAATTAGAAAAATAGAAAATTCTAGACATGAGATATTTTTGGAAAGAGATGAAATTCAAAAACCATATTTAAAACAAGTAATAGATTTTTATAATCAACTATAATTATTTAAAAATAGAAAAATGAAATATAGTAACAAGTCAAAGATGCTAAATAAGTTAGTTCTATTGACTTGTTATTTTTTTGACTAAAAAAATCTATAGTACATAGTATTTTAATTCTTGGGACAGTATATATTTATATGGTTTAAAAGGTGGTGTATATAATGAAAAAAAAATTGAAAATTTTTATGATATTTTTATTAATTATTCTTAATATACCTATTACATCAAAAGCATCTGAGGATAAGGACTATAAAAGTGAGATGAAGCAAGATATTTTAATACTTATGTTAGCTTATCCAGAGTACATAGTAGGCGTAGAAAAGAATAATGATGATGAAATATATTTGATTATGAAGTCTGGTAAAAAAATTATTTATGATGATAAAAGACAGAAAAGTCATGAAGAAAAGTTAGCAAATCCAGATGTTCAGGATATGTTAGAGCAAGATTATCCTATTGAAAAGGGCACAGAAATTATGGCTAAAACTTTTGATCCAGGAAGAGCTAGACATTATGAGCTTCTTAATGAAGTTTATGGAAACTCTAAAACATCTATAGAAAAAAATTTAATTAGTTTAAAGTATGGATATACTAATTATCAATTTAATAGTAAAAATAAGGCTAATACATCTTTAGAAGAAGCGTTAAAAGAAATTATGCCACTCGCAAAAACTAGAGGTGATATAGGAAGTATTCTTTACCCAGCTAGTGGAACTTACAATTATAGAGTAGTATCAGGCACTGGAAGATTAAGTCCTCATTCTTATGGAATAGCAATTGATTTAAAAAGTGATAAAAGAGATTATTGGAAATGGAGTTCAGAAAAACAAGGTAAGGAACGATTGAAAGATTATCCTAAAGAGCTAGTCGAAGCCTTTGAAAAGAACAATTTCGTCTGGGGAGGAAAGTGGGGGCATTTTGATATTTTACATTTTGAGTATAGACCGGAAATAATATTAAAGGCTAAATATTTTGGTAATTGGAATAATAATAGTAATTGGTATGAAGGAGTTCCTTCAGAAGAAGCTACTAAAAAGTACATTGATATAATTGATAGTGCACTTCAATAGAATAATATTCATTTAGAAAGGGGTATAAAATATGCGACTCTCTAAAATTAAAAATAATTTATCAATAATTATTAAGATTAGTATAATTACTTTAGTATTTTCATTAGTTAATATTAATAGTGAACAAACAGTTTTGGGAGATATTAATACTGATGAAGAAACAATAAATTTTGTGGAAAACATATTTGTAATAAAAAGCAAAGCAGTATTAAGTAAGGATCTAGACTCCATAGAATCACTATATGCTACTGATACAAGATATGGTCAGTGGGCGTATGAATATGAGCAAAGAAAGGTAAAATATATAAATAATTGGGCAGAAAAACAAGGAGTTAAATTTATAGACATAATACCGAAAGTAGTAATTAGAAAATCAAAATTAAAAGAAGATAAATGCTCCTTTAATATATTATGCAATACTGAGTATAAATACATATATCCAGATCTACCAGAACAAATTAATAGTTCGAGAATTGGAACTTATCATTCTCTACAATTAACAAAGAGAGGGGGTGAATGGATAATAACAAAGGAATGGTACACAGACCCTTTTGCAGATTCTTTAAGTTTAGAATCTATTAAGATTGATGAAATAAAAGAATACATAAAATCACAACCATCTAGAGATCTTTCTAATATTAATGAAAGAAGAAAAGGTGTAATAGAATATGCAGAAAAATTCTGTGGAGCTGCAACTGTTGAAGATCATAACTACAAATATAACAATAAGTATATAGATTTTAACTCAGTGGGTGGAGATTGCGCAAACTTTGCTTCACAGATATTACATGAGGGGGGAAAGTTCAAGGAAACTTCTGGGTGGAATTATGATAAAGGAAGTGTCACAGGTCCTTGGGTAAATGCAGGTAAGTTTACTTATTATATGTTAAATAGCGGAAGAGCTTCAGTTATTGCTAAAGGAAGTTATGAAAAAGTATACAAGGATTCTTACAAGCTTCTTCCGGGAGATTTTGTAGCATATGAAAAAAAAGGTGATATAATGCATGTATCTGTGGTTACCGGAGTTGATTCAAAAGGATATTCTTTAGTAACTTGTCACAATACAGATAGAAATAATGTACCATGGGACTTAGGCTGGAGTGACAAAAAGATGAATTTTTGGTTAATTAGAGTTAATTACTAATTATCAATGGTAAATTTTGAATGTACATTAAGAACAAACGTGCAGAGGAAAAGTATTAGAATGGTTGGACATCAGATAAAATTAATGTATAATATTTTAATATAAGAGTCTAAATAATAAATTAGACTGATATTGATAAAATGGGGGATGCAAGAATTATTAAATGAATATCCATATTCTTGCTAAAGATAAAATGAAAAAAGTACTTTTAAATAAAAAAGATGGAAAAAATATAGAAGTTGAATTAAAACTATTAGATTTAAGTTATATTGATAAAATAATGGAGTTTCAACAAAATATTTATGATGGATTAGAGAATAAGGATTTTTACTCATGTTCAGATAAAGAAGATTTTGAAAAGACTATAAATAGTAAGGGAAAAATTATAGGTTTTGTTTCATTAACGAACAATGAATTAATATCTATAGGAGTCTATATTGAATATGGTTATGAAAATCATAATTATGGATATGATCTAGAAATTAAAGGAGAAGAACTTTTGAAAGTAGGTCAGCTTGAAGCAACATTAGTTTCAGAAGCTTATAGAGGAAATAGACTTCAAAAAATAATGTGTGAAATCCTTGAAGAGGTAGGCAAAAAAGCAGGTATGAAATACATTTGTGCAACAGTTGCACCTAATAATAAGTACAGTGTAAATACATTTAATGAACTTGGTTATAGAATTATGGCAGATAAATTAAAGTATGGTGGATTAAGAAGATATATACTTATGAAAGAAATATAAATATTACTTAAGGCTTGGAAATATATATAAGACACATTCAATTGAATATGTAAGTGAAATGTTGAAAAAAAGCACTATTTGAAAATAAATTAACAAACTTTAAAAAAAGTATTGATTTATTAATAATTATGAAATATAATGAAATCCATAAGCCATATAGCTTATAAAGTATAAAGAAATTAATGTTTTTAGAAATGAAAATTTATATATGCGATGATGAAGAAAAGTAAATTCAAATAGGCGATTTTAAGAGAGCAGATGATGGTGAAATATCTGTATTAGTCTTGAATTGAAGAACACTTTGGAGCAATTAACTGAAATTTTTAAGTGAAGAGTAGGATTAATCGGGTCCATGCCGTTAAAAATGGAAGGTATAGAACAATAGAGTTTTGTACTGATAAAGTAGAGTTTTTTATAAACTAACTAGGGTGGTACCGCGGAAGTATATCTCGTCCCTATGCATTTTTGCATAGGAGCGAGATTTTTTTGTTAATGAAATTTGATTTATATTAAATTTGTATAAAAAAACAATAAGTAGAAAAAGGAGCAATAATAATGAAAAGAGTATTTATCAAAGATTTGGTTGTAAATGGTGAAGAAACAATAATGCTTAGAGGATGGGTTCACAAGATTCGTGATCTTTCACATGTTTCTTTTATTATGCTTAGAGATAAGTCTGGAATAATTCAACTTGTATGTACTAAAGAACAAATTAAAGGATTAAGACTTGAAAATTCAATACAAGTAACTGGTGTAGTTCATGCAAATGAAAAATCACCTAGAGGAATGGAAATTGAAGTATCAAGCATTGAAATAACTGGTAAGGTTTATTATGATAAATTACCATTTGAGATTCAAGGATACAAAGAAGCAGCATCTCTTGAGACTCAATTAGATTATAGAACAATAAGTCTTAGAATTCCTAAGAAAAAGGCGATTTTTAAGGTTCAAAATGAGATTGAAGAAGCATTTAGAACATATTTTAAGAGCAATGATTTTGAAGAAATACATACACCGAAGATAACTCATTCAGGAACAGAAGGCGGTTCTGAAATGTTTACCGTTAATTATTTTAACAGAAGAGCCTTCCTTGCACAAAGTCCACAATTTTGGAAACAAATGATGGTTGGAGCAGGATTTGAAAGAGTTTTTGAAGTTGGTTATGCATATAGAGCAGAACTACATAATACTTGGAGACATTTAAATGAGTATGTGAGTTTAGATGTAGAAATGGGATTTATAAAAGATGAAACAGATCTTATGGATATTGAAGAAAACTTTTTAAGACATTTATATAAGCATCTAAAGACTACATGTAGTGAAGAATTAAAAATGTTTGATGTGGAACTTCCAGACGAATTAAATATTCCAAGAATCCCACTTGCTACAGTTCAAGAAATTTTATTAAAAGAATTTAATAAAAAATCTCCAGTTGGAAATATTGATAATGAAGGAGAAGCACTTTTCCATAAATATATTAAAGAAAAATATAATAGTGATTTTGTTTTCTTAACTGAATATCCAACAATTAAGAGACCTATGTATGCTATGGAATGTGAAGAAAATAGGGAAATGACAAAGAGTTTTGATTTAATATTCAAAGGCGTTGAAATAACAACAGGTGGCCAAAGAATTCATGATTATGAAATGCTAAAAGCTAAAATGGAAAAATTAGGATTAAAGCTTGAAGATTTTAATTTCTATTTAGATACGTTTAAATATGGAATGCCACCACATGGAGGGTTTGCTATAGGACTTGAAAGAATAACAATGCAAATATTAAACCTTGGAAATATAAGAGAAGCATCATTATTCCCAAGAGATATGAAGAGATTAACTCCATAAGTGAGACTCCAAATTTTACATTTGGCAAGTCGAACTTACTCAGCGAACGCAGTGAGTCGAGTTTCCTTTAAAAATGAGTCCAAATTTTATATTTGGATGCTCGAACTTACTCAACAAGCGAATGCGAAGTTGGGAACTTAGCTAACGACCTAATGAAAGTTAATATACTAAAAAGTATTTAGTAAGAGCAAAAAATTAAAGAGGTGAAAATAATGAAAGTAAGTATTGATGAAGTTAAATATATTGCAAAACTATCTAAATTAAAATTTTCTGATGAAGAAGCAGCAAAATTTGCAAGTGAATTTGAAGGCATTTTAGATAATTTTCAATATTTAAATGAACTTGATTTAGAAATTAAGGAAGATATAGATAAAGTAGAATTAAAGCCAATAGTTAGAAAAGATGAAGTTAAAACTTTTGAATGCACAGATTTATTTAGAAATGTTAAAGATATGCAAGAAACTTATATTAAAGTACCAAAGATTATTGAATAGGGTGGTGAGAATACAATGAAGATGAATATAGAAGAAATGGTAAGTAAAATTAAAACTGGAGAATTAACTAGTGAAGCATTAGTTCAATCATATATTGAAGAAATTTTAAAAACGGAATCAACAGTAAATGCTTTTTTAACACTTACTTGTGATGAAGCATTAGCTAAAGCAAAAATAATAGATGAAAAAATTAAAGCGGGAGAAAGCCTTGGACGTCTAGCAGGTATTCCAATAGCTATAAAAGATAATATTTGCACAGAAGGAGTTAACACAACTTGTGCATCAAAAATGCTTGAAGATTTTATACCTCCATATGATGCAACTGTAATTAAAAAACTACTTGCTGAAGATGCAATTATAATTGGAAAGACTAATATGGATGAATTTGCAATGGGATCTTCTAATGAAAATTCAGCATTTAAAAAGACTTTAAATCCAAGAGACACTACTAGAGTTCCAGGGGGATCTTCTGGTGGATCTGCAGCAGCAGTTGCAGGTAAAATGGCACCAGTATCCCTAGGATCTGATACTGGTGGATCAATTAGACAACCAGCAGCCTTCTGTGGAGTTGTAGGACTTAAACCAACTTATGGTTTAGTTTCAAGATTTGGACTTATTGCATTTGGTTCATCTTTAGATCAAATAGGACCTTTTTCAAATTCAGTAGAAGATAGTGCTTATATATTAAATATAATATCAGGAACTGACGAATTAGATTCTACTAGTATAAGAGACTTAAAGGAAATAGATTATACAGATTCTCTTAAGGATGGAATTAAGGGAATGAAAATTGGTGTTCCTGAAGAATTTTTTGGAGAAGGATTAGATGAAGAAATCAAAGCTTCAGTTAAAAATAGTTTAGAATTATTAAAAGAACTTGGAGCAGAAGTAGAAACATTTTCTCTTCCAATTATAAAAGATGGATTAGCAGCTTATTATATAATGTCATCTGCTGAAGCAAGTACTAATTTAGCTAGATATGATGGTATAAGATATGGATATAAGACTCCAAACTATACTAATTTAGATGAATTAATGGAAAATAGCAGAACTGAAGGATTTGGAACAGAAGTTAAGAGAAGAATAATGATGGGAACATATGCTTTATCATCTGGATATTATGATGCTTATTATAATAAAGCAGATAAGTTTAGAGAAAAATTAAGATATGACCTTAAAAATACATTCAAAAAATATGACTTAATAGTAGGACCAGTTTCTCCAATATTACCGTTTAAAATAGGAGAGAAAAATGCTGACCCACTAGCTATGTATTTAGCAGATATCTACACTATTAACGTTAACTTAGCTGGAAATCCAGCAATTTCAATTCCATCAGGAACTAGTAAAGATGGATTACCAATTGGAATTCAATTAATGGGTGATATGTTATGTGAAGAAAAAATATTCAAGGCTGCATATAGCTTAGAACAAGCTTTAGCACTTGAATTATAGGAGGGGACAACAATGAATTTTGAAACAGTTATAGGTCTTGAAATACATGCAGAGCTTAAGTCAAAGACTAAGATATTTTGCTCTTGTTCAACAAAGTTTGGAGCAGAACCTAATGCAAATACATGTCCAATATGCACAGGAGTACCAGGAACACTTCCAGTACTTAATGAAGAAGTTGTAAATTTAGCAATTAAAGCTGGTGCTGCACTTGGATGTACAATAAACAAATACAATAAAATGGATAGAAAAAATTACTTTTACCCTGACCTTCCAAAAGCATATCAAACTTCACAATTTGACAAACCAATATGTTCTGGAGGAATTGTTGAATATGAATATGAAGGAAAACAAGTAAAGGTTAGATTAAATAGAATTCATATAGAAGAAGATGCGGGTAAATTAATCCATGTAGAAGGAGAACCAATTTCTTTAATAGATTATAACAGAGTTGGTGTTCCCCTAGCAGAAATAGTTACAGAACCAGATATGAGAAGTGTTGGTGAAGCTGTAGCCTTTGTGAGAAAACTTAAAGGAATTTTAGAATACGGTGAAATTTCTGATTGTCGTATGGAACAAGGATCTCTTAGATGTGATGCAAATATATCTTTAAGACCAGTAGGACAAGAAGAATACGGTACTAAGGTTGAAATTAAAAATATTAACTCGTTTAGAGAACTTCAAAAAGCATTAGAAAAAGAAGAAAAGAGACAAATTGAACTTTATAGTTATAATGAAGGTCATAAAGTTATTCAAGAAACTAGAAGATGGGATGCTGCAAAAGGCAAAACAATTTCAATGAGATCTAAAGAACAAGCACATGATTATAGATATGTTGTAGAACCAGACTTACCACCAATTATACTATATGATGATCAAATCCAAGGAATAAGAAACTCTTTACCTGAAATGCCAGATAAAAAGAGAGAAAGATTCTTAAGTGAATATGATCTTACAGAAAAGGAAGTAGAGATTTTAATATCTGATATGGGTTTATCTATGTTCTTTGAAGCTGTTGTAAAAGAAGGAGTAACTCCTAAAACAGCTGCAAACTGGATACTTGGAGATATTTTGAGAATATTAAAAGATAGAAAGATAGAATCATTAGATATGATTTTAAGTGCAGAAAATTTTGCGAAACTTCTTAAGATTGTAGAAGACGGAAAGATAAGTAATAATATTGGTAGAGAAGTAGCTGAAGATATCTTTGATGAAAATAAGGATCCTATGAAAGTCATTGAAGAAAAAGGACTTATGCAAATTAGCTCATCAGATGAACTTGAAAAAATAGTTGATGATGTAATTGCTAAGAATCCTCAATCAGTAGAAGACTATAAAGCAGGAAAAACACAAAGTGCTGGATTCTTAATGGGTCAAGTAATGAAACTTACAAAAGGAAAAGCAAATCCTAATATAGCAAAAGAACTTGTGGATGAAAAATTAAGCAAACTTTAAAATAATTAATAAAAAATAAGGGCACGTATTTACTATAAATATCAAATTTATTAAATACGTGCTCTTATTGTTTTATTTATATATAAAACAAACTCTCTAATATCTAAATCCTTATTGTAACTTATATAGTAATATTAATTTTAAGCATGAAATATGCCTTAACTTAATAATTATTTTAATAATTAATGGAATAAATATTAAGTAAAGATAATAATAATAATAGATTAATTATTAACATATATTGTTAAACGGTAACAATAAGAATTTTATAAAAGGAGGATATTGTGAGAAATATAAAAAAGAAATTTGAAAATGAAACGAAAATAAGAATAAACATGATTGGTTCTGCTAATTCGGGCAAGTCAAGCTTAAAAAGAATGTTAGTAAAACAAGGAATTTTTGAAGGAACAAGTTTTACAAATGACAATGGCTACGCTATTTTTCCCACAGAAATACTATGTTCATCACCAAGAAATAATAGCATTAGAGTATATTTAAGTATAAAGAAAGAAGAAGAGATATTTAAGGAACTTAAGGAAAATATTTTAAGATCTGTTTATGAAGCATGTATTATAGCTGTAAATAAAAATATTAGTGAATATATTATAAATGATAATGAGGAAAAAGAAGAATTAAAAAAATCTTTTAGTAATATATTGAGGCAGTTTGGAGAATTATCTTTAAACAAATTTTATGAGGTAAATAATATAGAAAAGGTATTTGGAGAAATTAAATTTAATGAACTATTTAATGAACTGAAAAAAATAAATTATACCAATAATCAAGAAATCTTAGAAGATAAAGATGAGTTTATATGGGAAAATTACTTTAATTATTTTCAAGTTAATTTTAAAAAGCAATACTATAAATGGATGAAAATGATTTTAAAATATTATGCAAATAATGAAGATGGATATGAATATGTAAATGAAGAGCAAGACGGTACCAATAGATATTCAAATAAAGATTTTGATAGTTTATGCCAAATATTATATGGAATAAAAAGTTCTTGTGCTCTTATGCTTGAAAGAGCATATATTGAAGCTCCTTCAAGTGACAAAAAATATTCAGGAAGTATTTATATTGATTATGCTGAAGGTACTAAATATAGAAATATTGCAAAAACTATAGAGAACCGTATTGGTGAAGATTATAAAGAATTATTTATGGTTGTAGCAAAGTCCAGTGAGGATATGGAATACTTTTCAAATTTTAAAGAAAATGTTAATAATATAACTTTAGATAAAAGAATATTTTGTATTTTAAATGAATTTGATTTTTATAGAGATGAATTATTAAAAGATAAGAATTTAAATAACAAAGGGAACTTAGTAGATACATTAAAGTCTAATGTATCTAAAAAAATGGGGATTTCACAAGAAAAAATTATTGTGACAGAACAATTTAAAGACATTGATAAAAAGGCATTAAAAAGTTTAAATACAAATAATGATTTTTTAAAGTTATTAACATTAATAAAAGTAGAAAGTGAAAATATTGGAAAACCAATAAAGATTAAACCTAAAAGTAAAGAAAAAATAATAATCATTTCATTAAATCAAGAAAGAATGAGTGTACAGGCTTTAATGGGAATGCTCTATGAAAGGTATAATGGATATCTAGTTGATTTATGGAACAAAATTATTGAAAATGAAGAAAGTATTAAAGAAGATAAAAAATATTGCTATAGCACAATCTGTACTATAATTCGAAATCGAAAAGATAATTATAAAGAATATAAACATGTTGCTTATTCAAGTCCTCATTACAATTATAAAAAAACAATTGATTTTAGTTTAAGAAGTGGAGATTATAATGACGGTAAAAAGATATTAAAAATGTTAGTTAATTATGGCTATCATACTATTGGATTTGATTCTAATGAAAATAAAATCTTAGTAAATGTTAATGGGGAAATATCACAAGAAGATAAAGATAATTTAATTAAATCTATTAAAGGAAGACTTGAGGAAAATGTTGTGAATTATTTTGAAAGTGCTTTTTTAATGGATGTGTCAAGGGAAAAATTTAATACTAATAGCTTATATAAAGCCTTAGAAAATGAAAAAAATATAACTATTGATGACTTCTATAGTGCTTTTAATAAAATATTTAAAAAGATAAGTGAAAATATAGTAAGATATGAAGTTTGTCTTCAATAAAAGGCTATGTTTTAAGTATTAATTTAAAAGTTATTATATTGCTTAAATAAAAAACTTCAGTAATAGCAAGAGAGCTAATACTGAAGTTTTTTAAGATTTCTAATATAACTTATAATTAAAATTTATTTTTATTATAAAAAGCTTAGATTACATATTTATCATATACTTGATAACAAATATAACAAATTAGCATAATATAATATTAGGTGATTTGTAATTCTTTTAAGGTTTCATTAAAAATTTTAAGATAACCAAAGTTAATATATCCAATATTAGGAGTATATCAATAAAACAAAAAATTATAGTAAATAAAATATTGGTAAAAAAATAATTTGTGTTAAATTACGAAGGAGAGAAGAAGATGGATAACGAATGTAATAAAAGAGAACAGAAATGTGATAATGAAGATGAATTTGAATTTGAATTTGAATGCATGGATGAAATGGATAGTTGTTCTGATGAAAAAAAAGACTATTTTATAGATATAATAGAAAAGATTTATAATGAAGGTTTTGAAAGAGGCTGTAAAGAAGGCTATAAGAAGGCAGAAGTTGAAGTTTTAAAATATATGAAAAAAAAGAAATGTTGTAAACGTCGCATTAAATGTTGTAAACGTCGCATTAAATGTTGTAACCATCGCATTAAATGTTGTAACCATCGCAGTTGTTAAATAAAGAAATATTGTTTTATTTATAAAGAGGAGCTATAATGTGCTCCTCTTTATAAATTTAGGTTCATCATGATATTTGGTATGACTTATTAAAGTTACCCTTTTTACAAATACATAACAGAAGGGGACTTAAAAGAGAGATGGAAGCTTACACTAAGATGGAAATACAACTTGTAGTAAATATAAGTGGTTAGAGTTTTGATATTATTGTGGTAAGAAGAAAAGAAGTGCCACAATAGGAAATGGAAAACTTAAATGTCATTGTAAAGATTATATAGAGAAATAATAAAAAAGAAATGACTTATTTCAGAGAAACAAGTCATTTCTATTTCATTATTATTTATGTGTAATAAATAATATGTTAAAAAGAATTACAAGTATTATTATGAACTTATAATGTTACAGTATTGTTACAGAGTTATAAAATTAACATAAACAATATATTAAACGGAAATAAAAAGCACAACTCACTGATGGTGCAATAAGCTATCCAAATACTGTTTTATAATAATTATTTAAAGGGTAAATAATAATAAAACTGAAATTATTGTAACATTCCCTTATAAATGGTATAATTGTAATAATCGCAAAATACTATTAAGGGGATGAATATAATGAGTAAAAAACATTTGAAAAGAATGATGACTTTAGGAATAATAAGTGCAACTTTAATAAGTGCTTTATCAATAGGAGCAAGTGCTAGTTGGAGACAAGTTGGACAAGACTGGAATCATTTTAACCAGAATGAAGATATTCAACATGATACAAATTTTGATGGTTATGAATTTAATTCTAATGGTGGTACGTTTAAAGGTGATTTAATTATAATTAATATGAATAGTACTACCAGCTCAGCAGTAAGTATATCATTTGATAGTACTACAGGTTCAGCGGTAACTTGTCCTATTAATATTACTACGGGTTCAGCAGTAACTTTTCCAATAGATGTCACTACAGCACCAGCAGTGAGTTTGCCTGACGATATTCTATCAGATATAACTTTACCAGTTTATAATAGCAGCAACTTTGATGATGTTATAAATGAATGTAATAAAGAAAAAGATAATTTAGATAATTGGGCAAATAAGATTAATGACAAAATTGATAAGCAATTTGATAGAGCTTGGAATTTTATGAGTAGATAAGCAATGTTAAGGACTTAGAATTTATATTCTAGGTCTTTTTGTATTCATATAAAATAAAAAGAATGACTCGCTTAGGGGCGCAAGCCATTCTAGAAAATATTTTTAATAAGGGATAAATAATAATGTTAACTACTTTACAATTATTATTATAAATTAAAATTATTACAGTATTGTTACAGAATTATAAAATTAATATAAACAAACAATAAAATAGATATAAAAAGGATAAACTTGCTAGAGGGTAACAATCTTATCCTGAATACTGGTTAATTTATTATTTAGGGGTAAATAATAACGATTTAACTACTTTATAATATTATTATAAGATTAGAATGTGTCAGCGTTGTGGCAAATTAACTATTACCTCCATATGATTCGGTAATTAAACACTATGGAATAAGTAATAATGGTCTAATTTTAGCTAGTTCTGTGTTTGCAAATATATTATTTAAAGAAAACTAAATATGGTTATTGTGTTGCTTAAAAATAAATGAAATTCTAAAAGGATTTTATAAACTTTTGTATAATTGTATTATATAGAGGAGGTGAGGGTATGGAATTTAATAAAAAGTCATGGATTGAAAATTATGTACATAGTTTATGCCCCAAAAAAATTACTCAAGAAAAAGTAGATGAAGAGATAAAAAATATAGTAACCCTAATGAATGAACTATTTATTTGTCAAGATATCGACAAATATGTTGAAATTATATCAGAGAAAAATACTATAATATTTCCAGGTAGAAAATCAAATATGTTCATAATGTATAGTGTAGATGTGAAGAATAGTGAATTAAAAATCGTGCAGCATAAAGGACAGGAATTAAGCAGTAGAATTGAAAAAACAATATTAATAAATTGTAAGGGAGAAGAATATGTAGTCAAAGACCAACCTTCTATAACAATGGATGAAATGTCATTTAATTACTTAAAAGATGCTATTAATTATGCATTCAGTAAAATATTAAATTAAGATGAAGAAATCAGAAAAGAACTCTAGAAATAGAGTTCCTTTCTAATACAATTATTGTAGAATGATATAAAAAATGGTATTATTATATGAGAAATTGTATTAGGGGTGGAACTATGAACATGAATAATAAACTAATTATTACAGTAATAATTATATATCTTATTTGGTTTTGCATACATTTTATATTAAGTGATTTGCTTAAACTTGTTCAATCGTATTTATTATTTAGAGTTTGTAAATGCAGTAAGTTAGGTGAAACATATAAATTTATATATCAAAAAAAGTATAATGAGAGAAATGCAATCTATATTATAATGGACGTGTATGGAATTAAAGGAATATTTAATGAGTTTATTGGTAGTAAATTTGAATATTATCTTATGGTTACAAATATAATTGATGAAGTTGAAAATAACAAACCTTTAAATCCTAAATGTAGCAAAACACCAGCAGGATATTTATTTAAAACCTTCTAAAGTCAAATTTCTACTAAGACTCAAATTTTATTTTAAGTACCTTATCAAGATTTTGGAATACAGATTGATCATAATCTTGATGAAGGGAAACTTCAAGTACATCATAAAGTTTTTCTAATTGCTTTACTATTTGATCCAAAACAAAGTCATTTTTCACTAATAGAAACATCTTACTTGTTGTACCATCACCTATTTGTGCACATAATATTCCTTCGAGATTAAAGGCTCGGCGTGCAAAAAGTCCTGTTATATGACTCATCACTCCAGAATGATTTCTAACAAGTAATTCAATAAGATAAAAATTAGTATTAATCATTAAAATTCTCACCACCTATCATTTCTATATTTGATTTGCCAGGAGCAACCATTGGAAGAACATTTTCTGTTTCTTCAATAGGTATATTGATTACATATGGTCCTTTTATAGCTAATATTTCTTCTAGTTTCTTTAAGGGATCTTCCTCATTTCCTAAATCACAAGACTGAATACCAAAACCCTCTGCAATGACTTTAAAGTTTGGATTTGATATAAAGTGTGATGCTATATAATGTTCATTATAAAACAATTCTTGCTGTTGACGTACGAGTCCTAAATGATGATTATTTAATATAATTACTTTTACATTAAGGTTAAAATCAGAAAGAGTTGCAAGTTCTTGAATATTCATTAATATAGAACCATCTCCACTAAAGCAAACTATGGTTTTATCTTTGTTAGTTAAAGCTGCACCTATAGCTACAGGAAGTCCAAAGCCCATAGTTCCAAGGCCGCTAGAAGTCAAAAATAGCTTTGGATTTTTAAATGGATATCTTTGAGCTACCCACATTTGATGCTGTCCAACATCCGTAGTAATAATAGTATCACTCGATACTTTGCTTTCTACAAAAGGAATTATATTAGCTGGGTGTAATATATTTTCATAAGAAGGAAGTGGATATTTTTCTTTAAAACATTTAACTCTTTGAATCCAGGAATTTCTTGGTTTAGCTTCAATATGTGGAAGAATATCCGCTATAAAATCATTAACGCTTGCAACCATAGATAAACTGCTTGTTTTAACCTTATTTATTTCTGAAGGATCAATATCAATATGAATAATTGAAGCATTAGGACAAAATTTTTCTACATTTCCTGTAGCTCTATCATCAAATCTTACACCTAAAGCTAAGATTAAATCAGCTTCATTAAGCAAATAATTAGTAAAAGGTGCACCATGCATTCCTAGCATTCCAAGGCTTAGTTCATCATCACATGGAAACGCGCCAAGGCCCATAAGACTTAAGCATACTGGAATATTACTTTTCTTTGCAAATTCATATAAAGCAGTAGAAGCATTACAGTTAATTATACCTCCACCTGCATAAATTATAGGTTTTTTTGAATTATTAATCAATTCTGCGATACAATAAAGGGTAGAGCCCTTCAAACTTTTTCTCTTAGGTAAATTCTTATGTTCTTCAATAGTAGGAGGAAACTCTTCTAATTCAATAACTTCTGTTTGTATATTTTTAGGGATATCAATAAGTACAGGACCAGGTCTTCCTTCTAATGCTATTTTAAAAGCCTCATTAATAACAGTAAAAAGTTCATGTATATTTCTAATTAAGAAATTATGCTTAGTAATAGGAATTGTTAAACCATAGGCATCTACCTCTTGAAAAGCATCTGTGCCTATAGCAGATAAAGGAACTTGCCCTGTTATTGCAACGAGTGGAATAGAGTCAAGTTTAGCATCTGCAATAGCAGTTAAAAGGTTTGTTGCACCAGGACCAGAGGTTGCAAAACATACACCAACTTTATTTGTGCTTCTTGAAATTCCTTGTGCAATAAAACCGGCCCCTTGCTCATGACGAGCTAGTATATGTTTAATTTTACTTTTATATAGAGCATCATATATTGGGAGATTAAATCCTCCTGGTAGACCAGATATATATTCTACACCTTCATTTTCTAGTAATTTAATAACAATTTCAGCACCATTATATTTCAAAAAAATCACTCCTTACGTAAATATTTTTAACTTGTATAATAAGAATCTATGAATCACAAGAAAGTTTTATTTATTAATTTATATAATAAAAAACTCTTCATCCTATAACAATAGGACGAAGAGAATATCATCGCGGTACCACCTAAATTTGTATAATTAAATACACACTCATCATAATACAGGTGAGAAACACCAATATTACTGTCCTTTTAACGGTAGACCATCCGTTTAATTCTACTCTCTATCAAGTGAAACTTGATTCAGGTGGGGTTTGATCCCAATCTGAATCTTAGTTGAACTTATCCAGGAGCGTGCAGCCGTTAGCTTCCACTTATAGAAGTTGGAGTGTTACGGCTGTTAGCTATCGGATAAAGATTTCGATTAAAAACTCCAAGGCTACATTCCAAATATATCTCATGAGAATTTACAGCCGCCATTCTCTCTCTACGTTTTGATTATATATGTACTCTTCCTTATCTCTGCTTTTTAATTATTATATTTATATTAATTATATTCAAAAATAGTAAGACTTGTCAATAATATTTTTGAAATTATGTTAAATAATATTGACATATCACGTAGTATTCAGAAAATTTACAATACAGATATTATATAATTAAGAAAATTTTAATTATATAATTATGACACAAATAGACTCTCTAATCCACAGTATATAGGTATTGATGAAAGCTATTTATACATCATATTGCGTACTACAAATTGTTTCAGACCTTTTTGTGGTTTAATCATAAATATTTAAATTAAATCATTTATAAATTTATGTATAAATATGATATAATTATCCTGCTAAATAAAATATTTTAAAAGAGCATAATGATAATACTTAAAAGTTACTAAGCATCTTATTTGGACAGAACATTGTAATATAAATAAAGACTAATATGGTAGTCACACTTTGTGAATATGATTAAATATGACTTTGAAATGCTTTACCACAAAATTCACGGATGAACCTTAAAAAATTATATTCAAATTATGAAAAATTTATCTACTAAATTCGCATAACTAAAAGTTCGAGAGCTCAAATAAGAAGAAACACGACTCGTATGCACTCGCTGTGGAAGTTCAAGTACCCAAATATAAAATGCTCACAGAGAAAGTTCGAGACTCCAAATATAAAATTTGGACTCTCACTTTTGAAATTTTAATAAGAGATAGGAGAAGAACTATATGGAACAAATCAAGGGAATAAAATCAATTACAAATAGTCTGAAAGAAAGGAAAAAAAATATAACAGTTCATGAAATGGATTTATCTGAATGTGGAAAATATCAAGAACTAAATGGTGGTTGGGTAATATGGATGCTAATATCAGGCATAATATTATGCTTCAAGAATTTATATAGTGGAATTGCATTAATTATTATATCTGCTATAATATTTTTTCTTTATAAGAGTAGCCCTAAAAATACCTCAGCTACATATTTTAATCTTGCATTAGATTGTATAAATAGAGATGAAATGGCAAAAGCTAAAGATTCACTCTCCGAATCAGTAAAAATTGATCCGGAAAATAAATTGGCTTATGTATTGCTTTCATCAATTTATTATAAAGAAGGAAATTATAAAGATACTATAAATAATTTATTAAAAAGTAATGTTATTAAAGCTCAAAATAGCAAATATAATTATCTTATTGGGGCATGTTATTTTAATATTGATGATTATGAAAATTCAATTAAATATTTAAATGCTGTTAAATATGAAAATAATGATTTAATGAAACATGTTAGAGATGTACTTCTTGCAAAAGCATATTGTTTAAATGAAGAATATAAACAAGCACTTAAGGTATTTAATAGAGTATTAAATATAAAAGATGAATTTAAAGGAGAGTTAATCGAATTTAATTACTTTTTAGGGATAACATATTTAAAATTAGGAGAAGTTGAAAAAGCTAGTAAAGAGTTTAAAAAAGTATATAAAGAAGACAATGAATATCGAGATATTAGAAATTTAATTAAAGATGTAAATTAATATAAAGGAGCAGATAAGACATACATATCTGCTCCTTTAAAATTTGTAAAGATGATTAGAAAGTGCAACATATATATAGACCCAAGGTGAAAACTTTCCTTAGTCGTATTGCCAATCTAAATTAGATACATATATGTTCCATAGGAAAGAAGAAAATAAATATAAAAAAAGATAGGGATAAGCATATAACATATATAGAATATCTTTATTATAGTTTATATAATAATTATTATGTAAACTAAACTATGCAAAGATAGATTAGTGCAGAAATTTATCTTAACAAAACTTTAAAACCAAAATCTATTTAAATTATGGAAATTATTTCCTAAGAAATAATAAATGAATATAAATTTTCAGTCTTAAATTTTTGTTTATTTACATACTGTGTTAAAATAGAGAGTATACAATTGAATAAAGGAGTTTAAAATAAATGAATATAATTAATTTAGAGAATATAAATAAAACCTATAGTGAAAAAATATTATTAAACAATGTATCTTTAGGTATTAATGATGGAGATAAGATTGGTTTAATTGGGATAAATGGTGCAGGTAAATCTACATTTTTGAAGGTTGTGTCAGGACGTGAAGAATTCTTTGAAGGAAACATAACCAAGGGCAAGAATGTTAGAATTGAATACTTAGATCAAAACCCAATTTTTGACGTAGATGCAACTGTTTTAGAACAGATATTTAAAGGTGATACTAAAGAAATGAAGCTCCTTAAAAAATATGAAGAATCATTAGATAAAATTAACTCTTGCAAAGCAGAAGAGTTTGATTTCTTAAATAAAGAATTAATCAAACTACAAGAACAAATTGATTCATTAAATTTATGGGATTTAGAAAGTGATGCTAAGACAATTTTAACTAAGCTTGGAATAAAAGATTATCATGAAAAGGTAGGGAATTTATCTGGAGGACAAAAAAAGAGAATAGCACTTGCATGTTCCCTTATAACTCCATGTGATCTTCTTATATTAGATGAGCCTACGAACCATTTAGATTCAGATTCTATAGAATGGCTTGAAGATTTTTTAAATGCACGAAAAGGTGCCCTTTTAATGATCACTCATGATAGATATTTTTTAGATAGAGTTACAAATAGAATTATTGAATTAGATAGAGGAAATATGTATTCTTACCCAGGTAACTATACAGCATTCCTTGAAAAGAAAATTGAAAGACTTGAAACAGAGCAAGTACAAGAAGAAAAGAAAAATGCATTAATAAGAAATGAATTAAAGTGGGTTAGACGTGGTGCAAAGGCTAGAACTACTAAACAAAAGGCTAGACTTCAAAGATTTGATGAACTAGTAAATACTGAAACTATGCAAATAAGAGATGACGTTGATATTTCTCTTGTTGGTTCTAGACTTGGTAAAAAAGTAGTTGAATTATATGACGTGTGTAAAGCATTTGGAGATAAAACCTTAATTAAAGATTTCAATTACATATTTTTAAGAACTGATAGAGTTGGTATTATTGGAGAAAACGGTGCTGGTAAAACAACTTTAGTTAATTTACTTAGAGGGAAGCTTCCTTTAGACAATGGAACAATTGAAATTGGTGATACTGTTAAAATTAGTTGTTTTGCTCAAGATAATACAAATATGAATCCAAGTCTTAGAGTTATTGATTATGTAAAAGAAGGCGGAGAATTTATACCTGTAGAAGATGGAACAAAGATATCGGCATCAAGTATGTGCGAAAGATTTTTATTTGATAGCACAATGCAATATACTCCAATTGAAAAGTTATCGGGTGGCGAAAGAAGAAGATTACATTTACTTAGAGTGCTTATGGAATCACCTAATTTCTTAATATTAGATGAACCTACAAATGACTTAGATATTGAAACATTAAAGATTTTAGAAGACTTTTTAGATAAATTCATGGGTGTAGTAATTGTTGTATCACATGATAGATACTTCTTAGATAGAATATGTAATAAAATTTTCTCATATGAAGGAAATGGATTAATAAATGAATATAACGGTAACTATAGTGATTTCTTAATTTCAAAAGAAATAGAGAAGGTTCAACAAGATACCAATACTCTTGAAGATAAATCTAAGGAAGAAAAAATTAAGGGAAATAAGGAAAGAACTAAAGATAATAAACCAAAGTTTACCTTTAAAGAACAAAAGGAATTTGAGTCAATAGATGATGATATATCTAAGTTAGAAGAAAAAATTGAAAGTTTAGAAAAAGATATGACAAAAAACTCTTCCAATTATGGTAAACTTAATGAGTTAATGAAAGAAAAAGAAGAAGCCCAAAAAGAACTAGAACATAAATATGAAAGATGGGAATATTTAAATGAAATTGCAGAAGCAATTGAAGAATATAAGGCTAATAATTGAATATAAAACAACATGAATAAAGGAGGCTGAGATTATTTTTAAATTAAGTAAGGCACATGAAAGAAAATAACAGATTAAATATACTAGCATACTTACTTGTTATTTTTTGAATGTGTCTAATATATAAAAATAATCTCAATTACTATTATGGAATTACATATTTACTTAAAAGGAAAAACAGAACCAACCATATTTAAAGGGGATAGAATAGATGTTTTAGATATGGAACTTCAGGGCAAACAGTATAAACAAATAAGATATTTTAGAAAAGGAATTTCTAAATCCCAATACATTAGTGTAGATTTAATAAATAAAATTAAGACATTAGAATAGAACAGCAAACTCAGTATGCAAGGCTATTATGTCTAGATATAAGCTAAACATATATCCTTATTAACAAAAAATATGCATCACATTGTTGATGCGTTCTTTTATTTCAAATATTTAAAAGAAGCTATAAAATAAAAATGCAGGTGATAAAATTGATAAAACAAATTTTCCTAGAAGGCTTTAATAAAACCATAACAAATTCAGCACGTATAAAGGGTGAACGTGTCTTAAAAAATGATTTACTTAAAGAGTTAAATGTTAGTGTAGATAAAGATAATATTAAAATACGCGCTTCTGTAGTTTCCGAAAGTCTTCTTAGTGAATATTTATGCAAGCTTGAAATTGATAATGAAACAAAAGAGATTATTGGATCTTATTGTAGTTGCATGGATTTCGAAAAAAATGAATTTACAAAGGATAACTATTGTTGCAAGCATTTAGTGGCCACCTTTTATACATTTTTACGAAATATTGATGATGATGATGAATTAAGAACTAAGATAACAAGCAGTATTAAACCAAAGAAAAATAAATATAAAGTCAAAGAAGATACTAATGATGAGTTATTATCATTACTTATTGGAGATAATCAAAAGGAAAAAATCAAATTGGAAATTACTCTAAACAAAAACAATTGGTCTTCTAAACTTCAAGCTGAATTTAAAATAGGTCTCAAAAGTAAAAGTAATAAAATGTATATGATTAAAGATATTAATCAATTTTTAGTTTCTCTTTATAATAAGGTTTCTATTAAATATGGAAAAGAATTTATTTTCGATATAAAAAATCAATGTTTTTCTTATGAAGACAAAAGATTAATAAAATTTATTTATAATATCAAAAACATGGCTGAACATGATAGAAACTTTAAGCGACATCAAGATAAACTAATAGATGGGAAAATATTAACTATTCCTGATGTGATGTTTAAAGAATTTTTAGGCATCATAAAAAAGAACAGATTATATTTAGGTGATGGTTTCTTTTATCGAATATTAGAATCAGAAATAATAGAAGGAGATATGCCCATTCCATTTTCATTATTAAATAAGAAGGATTCCATAGTGCTAGAAGTTTCAAATGGCATACCAGAATCTTTAACACAAAATGAAGATGTATTTTTATATGGAACTACAATTTATATTCCTTCTATAGAGCAGTGTGAAAGATTATCTCCCTATTTAAAGATTTTTAATGCTACATCTAGAGTCAGTTTTAATAAAAATCAGGAAAATAAAATTTTAAAAGAGTTAATACCATCTATACAAAAAATCACAAGTGATTTAACTTTATCTAAGAATATAAGAGATAAGGTTATTATAGGACCAGTTAATTTTAGATTTTACTTTGATAAAGATAAAGATATATCATTGTTATTTAAGGTATCTTATGAAGGCCATGAATTTAATTATTTTGAAGAATATAATGATAAAGTTATTTATAGAGATACTGATAAGGAACATGAAGTTTTTGGAATGTTACGAAGTCTTGGATTCGAGGAAGTTGATGAAAGATTGTACTTTTTTAGAGATGATGCTGATGCTTTTAAATTCTTTAAATATGAAATAGAAAAACTTCAAAGGTATGGTGAAGTTTTTTATTCAGAAAGATTTAAAGGAATAAAAGATGTTAAAAAGTCTGATTTCAAGGGTGAAGTTAGAAAAGGAAAATTCAATTATTTTGAATTTGAATTTAATATTTCTGATATATCAGAAGAAGAAATTTCAAAGATACTTAGAAGTTTTAGAGATAATTTAAAATATTATAAACTTGAAAATGGAGAATTTTTAGATTTAGAAGATGCAGAGCTTAAAGAAGCTTTAACGCTTATCGATAACTTGCTTTTAGAGGATGAATTAAAGAACAATTTAATTCAAGTTCCAATGAATAAGGGGGCCTATCTTGAAGAGTATTTAGAAGAGAAGGGGTTAAGATTTATAGAGAGCTGTGATGAAATCAAAGATATTAAAGAGAAATTAAAAAATATTAAAGATAAATCATTTCAACCTCCTTATGGACTTCAAGCTAAACTTCGTGAGTATCAAAAAGATGGCTACAATTGGTTTAGAACTTTAGATTATTTAGGTTTTGGAGGAATTCTTGGTGATGAAATGGGCCTTGGTAAAACTCTTCAAGCAATAACCTTATTACTTTCAAAACCAAATTCTAAAACACTTATTATTGCACCTACTTCTTTAATCTACAATTGGAAAAATGAATTTAAAAAGTTTGCTCCATCTATGAAAATTGTAATTTCAAATGGCATTAAAGAAGAAAGAGAAGAGTTAATTAAAAACTATAAAGATTATGATGTGATTTTGACTACTTATAATCTTTTAAGACGTGATTTAGAATTATATGATATGGAGTTTGATTATTGTATTTTAGATGAAGCTCAAAATATTAAAAATCAAGCTTCCTTAAGTGCTAAGTCAGTTAAAGAGATAAAATCAAGAGTTAGATTTGCATTAACAGGAACGCCTATAGAAAATTCATTAATGGAACTTTGGTCAATATTTGATTTTATAATGCCTGAATATTTATATAATGAGAAAAAATTCGTAACGAGATATCATAGAAGGCTTGAAGAAGGACCAGAAATATTGGAAGAATTAAATAGGCTTGTAAAACCATTTATTCTTAGAAGGTATAAGAAAAATGTAATTAAAGAATTACCAGATAAAATAGAAAAGAGATTACTTGTACCGTTAAGTGATGAACAAAAAGTTGTATATGAAACTTATGCAAATTATGTTAAAGATTTAATTCAAAAGAAGGTTGAAGACTTTGAATTTAGTAAGAGTAAAATTGAAATTTTATCTTATATAACAAAACTTCGTCAAATATGTTTAGATCCCTCTGTTACAATGGATAATTATGTAGGGACTAGTGGTAAAATAGATGCACTTATTGAGCTTCTAGAACAAAGTATAGAAGAAGGACATAAAATACTAGTATTCTCTCAATTTACATCTGTACTTAAGAATATAGGTAAAATCCTTAAAGAAAAACATTTCTTATTTTCTTATTTAGATGGAAAAGTTTCATCACTTAATAGAATGAAGATGGTTGATGAATTTAATAATGGAGAAAATACTGTATTTTTAGTATCTCTAAAAGCTGGAGGTACAGGACTTAATTTAACTAGTGCAGATATAGTAATACATTTTGATCCTTGGTGGAATCCAGCTGTTGAAGATCAAGCTACAGATAGAGCTCATAGAATTGGTCAACAAAATGTAGTTGAAGTAATCAAATTAATTTCAAGTGGAACTATCGAAGAAAAAATAGTAGAACTCCAAGATTCTAAGAGAGAATTGATAAATAAGATTTTAGGAGATGATTTATCAGTAGGATCATTTATAAATACATTAAAAGAGGATGAAATTTTAGATTTGTTTAACTGAATACACATCTAGAATTAATTTGTATATTATGATGATATGAGTTTTTAATAATGTTGAATCATATATATTACAAATACTGGAGGGGTTGGATGGAAAATACAATAAATAATATCTCAATTTATTTAAGAGAAGTTAACACAGTATCAATAATTTTAAGGCTAGCTTTAGCTACAATTTGTGGGGGGATTCTTGGTGCTGAACGAGGAAGAAAAAAAAGACCGGCAGGTTTTAGAACGCATATTCTAGTATGTATTGGTGCAACTATGGTTATGATAACAAGTCAATATATGACTGATGTACTTAAAATTAGTACTGATGCAAGCAGAATGGGCGCTCAAGTCATAAGTGGTATTGGTTTTTTAGGAGCTGGTACCATTATAGTTGTTGGGAGAAATGAAGTTAAAGGTCTTACAACAGCAGCGGGACTTTGGTCCTGTGCATGTATGGGACTTGCTATAGGAATAGGTTTTTATGAAGGTGCTATTATATCATGTGTTTTTTTAATTGGAGTATTAACATTACTTCATAAATTAGATTTATACTCAAGAACTCATTCAAAAGTATTAGATGTATATGCTGAACTCAAGGATATAGCTGGTGTTACAAATTTCATGAATACTGTAAAATCTGATGGAACAAAGATTTCTAATATAGAAGTGAAGAAATCAAATGAACTTGACAGACACATTATTGGCTTAACAATGACTTTAACTTTAGCTGTAAAAATCGATCACTCAGAGTATCTTTTAAAGCTTCATGGTATTGAAAATGTATGCTCTGTTGAAGAAATAATGTAGCTTTTTATGGAAAAAAATACGAGGGAAAATTCAATTATTTTTGAATTTTCCCTCGTGTTTTCCCTTGTTAAGTGCAAAAAAAAATAATAAGTTCATGATGTGGTGTATATTTTAAGAAAGATATTGATATATATGGGGTCTCGCCAACATTTCCGACAAAACCCACGCTAAGACATAAAATGGATAAATATTTTATAATTCGCTCACTCTAAGAAATAGTAATCTATGGCACATACTAGTATAATTTACTTATAAATTGTTGTGAAATTACAAGAAGTTGTGACGTAACAGTATTTTATTATTACGCAAAAATACCGTAAAATTCACTGTTGTAAAATGTACCCTATAAGATAGACAGTAAATAAAATATCTATCTTATAGGGTTTTTATGTATAATAAAACAAAGAGATAGGAGTAGATTTGATGAGTAATAAGTTATTTACAAAAGAAGAAATAGAATTGATATCTAGAAATAAATATGTAAAAAATGTTAGTGAAAGATCAATTACCTATACAGATGAATTCAGACGAATTTTTATATCAGAATACGAAAAAGGAAAGTTTCCACGAAAGATATTTGAAGAATCTGATTTTGTGATAAGTATCTTAGAGATTGGACGAATTGAATCGATAAGTAAAAGATGGCGTGCTGCCTATAAGAAAAACGGTATACATGGTTTAGATGATACAAGAAAAGGCAAAGCTGGGCGACCTCGTGATAAGGAACTTTCTATAGAAGAAAAATATGAACGTCTTAAAGCACAAGCTACCCTACTGAAAGCTGAGAATGAATTACTAAAAAAACTCGATTTGATAGAAAGGAGAGTGATAAAGCGAAAATAGGTTTATTAACAAAAGAAAATTTTATTCTTATTAAATCAGTAATTAAAAAATATAAATTAAAGAATATGACAAGCTATTTATGCACATTAGCTGGTGTATCACGCTCTGGATATTATAATTATTTTTCAGCAAAATCCGAATGCTTGCGCAGCAAGCGCAACGATAATGATTTAGAAGTTAAAGATATAATTTTAAAGGCATTCAACTTCAAAAAACGTAAAAAAGGTGCAAGACAAATAAAGATGGTATTGAAATCTCAATATGGAGTTGTATATAATCTAAAACGTATTCGTAGACTCATGAAAAAATATAACATAGTTTGTCCTTATAGAAAACCAAATCCATATAGACGAATGGTAAAAGCAACTAAAGAGCATAAAGTCTTACCTAATGTGCTTAATAGGAATTTCAAACAGAATATCCCTGGCAAAGTATTGCTTACGGATATTACCTATTTGTTCTATAAAAATAAAAGCAAAAAGGCTTATTTGTCGACCATTAAAGATGCATCAACTAATGAAATAATGGCTTATAATGTATCTGATAGTCTCACATTAGATATAGTTATCGATACTATCACCAATCTTAAGAAATCAAAAAGTGTAAAATTTCATCCTGAAGCTTTTATTCATTCAGATCAAGGATCACACTACACAAGTCCTAAATTTCAGAAGTTAGTAAAAAAATGTGGTTTTGGTCAATCTATGTCTAGACGAGGAAACTGTTGGGACAACGCCCCGCAGGAATCATTCTTTGGACATTTCAAAGATGAAGTCTGCATAAAACAATGCCAAACATTAGAAGACCTAAAAAATGAGATAGACCAGTACATGATTTATTATAACAACTATAGATATCAATGGAATTTAAAAAGGATGACTCCTGTTGAATACAGAAATCATCTCATTAATTCTACACAGTATTTTTAACAATGTCCTTTACAAAGGGTACATTTTATTGAATAATACGGTATTTAAAATAATTTGTTCCGTTTTTATAGTTAAGCCACTTTAATAACGCTACGTCCGCTTATATTAAGACTATTATTGATTCTCTCCAATATATTCAAAAGGTGGTTGTGTTTGAGTATAATAGCCATTTCTAACTTCTGCAGCCCAATTTTGTAGCATTTCTTTCCATTCGACACTATTAAAAAAGTAGTCAATACCTTTTGATGAATCCCAAACTAGAACACGAAATGGTAGTGTACCTCCTGATTCAAAAACATCTTGTTCGGAAGCAGAGCTTTCAGTAATAAATAATTGGGGAAGACCATATTGATCTGACTTACGGACACTGAAAAGGTCAAGTTAACCAAGGATTAAATTACCAATAAAAAAGTATAGAAAAAAACATAGCTAAGCCTTAATATATAAGTCTAATCCAAAAAA
>Ga0302140_10001500_pt1 | contig 30399 bp, 25 predicted proteins | sample I_Bog_E1_1_FD_202095 | JGI IMG/M metagenome (GOLD analysis project Ga0302140, IMG submission 202095) | Peat permafrost microbial communities from Stordalen Mire near Abisko, Sweden - I_Bog_E1_1 | ecosystem: Environmental > Terrestrial > Soil > Wetlands > Peat | place: Sweden: Abisko, Stordalen... | reverse complement strand
CGGAGCGGTCGGCAATAGCCTGGTCGCTCTGGATGCGAAGACGGGCAAGCCGGTGCCCGAGTTCGGCAAGGATGGCCTGCTGGATATCGGGACGCGGATGCAATCGCCACCGGCAATCTATAAGGAGCTGCTGATCGCGCCCAGCATGGACCGGCTGGTGCGCGCGTGGAATATCCGGACGGGCGAACTGGCGTGGACCTTCAATCTGGTGCCTCAGCCCGGCGAACCCGGCCATGAGACCTGGGAAAGCGACGCCTGGAAGACGACGGGCGGCGTCAACGTCTGGGGCCACATCACAGTCGACCCGACGCTCGGCATGGCATACGTGCCGACGGCGCCCCCTTCGCCGGATTATGTCGGCGTAAACCGGCCGGGCGACACCTTGTATGGCACGTCGCTTGTGGCGCTCGACGCCAATACCGGCAAGCTGAAGTGGTACCAGCAGCTGGTTCATCACGATCTCTGGGACTTCGATTCCGCCGCGGCGCCGACACTGGTGGACGTGGTCCAAAAGGGCGTCAGGATTCCGGCCGTCGTTCACATGGGCAAGATGGGGCTTATGTTCATCTTCGACCGCCGCACGGGCAAGCCGATTTTTGGCATGGAAGAGCGCCCGGTGCCGCAGAGCACGGTGCCCGGCGAGAAATCGTCGCCGACTCAGCCATTTCCCGTGAAGCCGGAACCGATTGCGCGCATTGCCATGAAGATGTCGGAAATTCCGAAGGATGTCACGCCGGAACTGGCGAGTTACTGCCAGGGATTGGTCGACAAGTACAAGCTGGAGGACGCGGTGCCTTACAACGTCTGGAAAGTCGGCCAGGACATTGTCGAATATCCGGGCGCGATTGGCGGCGGCAACTGGAATGGCACCTCGTATAACCCGACGCTCGGGTTAATTTTCACCAACGTGATGAACGCCGGTCAGTGGGGACATGTGGAAGCGCGTCAGCCAGGCGGGGGTGGTCGCGGCGGCGGACGCGGTGGTTCCGGTGGCCGGGGCGGCGGGCCGCCGGCTGGATTTGCCGGAGCGGCCGGTGGATCGGGTGGACGCGCGGGTGGCCGCGGTGGCAGAGGTGGTGGCCCACCCGCTGGCGCGGAAGGCGCTTCGGGCGCGGCGGGCGGTCCGTCATTCGGGAAAGTGACACCGGAAGGCGGCCGTTTCTGGCAGCCGGATACGCGTTATTCCTGTGCGCCTCCGCCGTGGGGCGAACTGGTTGCCGTTAACGCCAACACCGGAAACATTGCCTGGCGCACGCCGCTGGGGTCGTTCGACGAGCTGGCGGCGAAGGGTCTGAAGACCGGCACGCCGAATACGGGCGGCGGCATTGCGACCGCGGGGAACCTGATCTTTATCGGTGCTACGACAGACGGCAAATTCCGCGCCTTCGATGCGAGGAACGGCAAGGAATTGTGGTCGGTGAAAGTGGATGCCCCGGCGCATTCGATTCCATCGACGTACCTGGGCCGCGATGGCAAACAGTATGTCGTGGTATCGGCCGCGGGCGGGGGTTTCCTGCGCGATCCCACTTCAGACGCCGTGATCGCGTTTGCGCTGCCGGGTAAGGGTAAATAACACGATTGGCCACGATTGGCGCCAATCGTGGCAGCAGCCGCATTTCAGCCACGCCTCCAGCGGCGCCGGGTTGAATAACCTGTGGCTTTGGACAATGGCGGCAATATGTGACGAATTGGAAGGGATGAGTGCCGCTCTTTCCAGTCGCGCTTCGTAAGTCCGTTGTCACAGGGCAGGCGGCCCGACCCCAGCTACTCCGAAGCCTTGAGCGTCACCGGGACGGTGGCCTTGAAACCCATAAAGGTCTGGCTCTCCAGATGCACGTTGAGACCCCTTTCTTTCGCCTCCGGGGTGCCCGATTTGGCACCCGTGAAGGTGATCAGCAGGCCAGCGGGTACCGAGCCGCCTTCGGAGGACTCAAAGACGTAATGCCGGTTCCCGAAGTCCGCCGAACGGAGTTCAAAACTGAGGGATACCGCTCCATTGGCCTCCTTACGGTCCACCCGTTCCATGGTGACGCTGGCGCCTGTCGGGATCACAACCTTGCCGCCGACTTTGACGTCGAAATCCGTGGTTCCCAGAGATAATCCACCGACCGGTCCACAGCAGGAGTCGAGGAAGCCTCTGGTTCTGACGGGAACCTCCGTCCCGGTGGGAATCACGACCGACCCGCCGGTTAAAGCAGCCGAAGACGTCTGCGCCGAACCGGGTTGATCCGACGATGCCGAACCGGGCGGCGCCGCCGGGGTTGCCGCGGTACTGCCGGGCGCGCCGTACTTAATATCGGACAGCTCGCTGTAGAGAAAAGTATGGGTATCGCCTGCCGTCCCGGTGAGCGTGATGGATGTGGCTTCCCGGCGAACCACCGTTCCAGCGAAATGGCTCCCGTCGCTCTTGAAAGTCAGTGTGGCATAAAGAGCAGGCGCACTGCTGCTGCATGCTGCCAGCCACAGGCTTAGGCAGAGCAATCCCGCCGTCAAAAACCACCCTCTTTTTGTAAACAATTTCACAGACACGCCACCATCCGAATAGCAGATTAGCAGATTACCGGCCAAACCGCTATGCAGCGCCGTTTGTTAAGCAGCGTCAGTTGTTAAGATGAAGAACGCAGCAGCCGATGGGTATCCCCGTGAAATCTCCGACGCGGTTGCTGCGCGACAACTTTTTGCCCCTGTTGTTGCTGGTCCTGGTGCTTCTGGTCGGCCTGATTGTACGGATCCGGCTGCTGAACGCTCCGCTGGAAAGAGACGAGGGCGAACATGCCTATCTTGCGCAGGCGATGCTGGACGGCTACGCGCCCTGGCAAATCGCCTACAACCTGAAACTGCCCGGCACCGATTGGATGTACGCGATTTTTCTGGCGCTGTTCGGCCAAACCGCGGTGGCCATTCGTCTCGGGTTGCTGCTGATCAATGCGGCCACGATTCTGCTGACGGCGCTGCTCGGCAAGCGGCTATTTGGGATCACGGCGGGCGCGGTGGCGGGCGCCTCTTACGGGCTGCTGAGCTGCAGCCAGAATGTGATGGGAACCGTTGCGCATTCCACCCATTACGTGGCATTCTTCGCCGTGCTGGCGACGCTGCTGCTGCTGAAATCCGGCACTCGGCCGCGATGGCTATTCCTCAGTGGTCTGGTATACGGTCTGGCTTTTCTGATGAAACAGCCCGGCATCGCCTTCGGTGCATTCGGGGCGCTTTACGTGGTCTGGCGGTGCAGGCAGGAGCGTCTGGCCCTGGTTCCGGGCGTCGGGCGACTGGCGGCCTTTTGCCTCGGCATCGCGTTGCCGTACGCGCTGCTTTGCCTGGAACTGCTGAGAGCCGGCACTTTCGGCCGTTTCTGGTACTGGACGTACACACTGGCGAAAGCCTTCGCCGCGCAGCGGTCATTGTCCCAGCAATATCATTCCTTCGTCTACCAGATTCCGCAGGTGTGGGGGCCCAATCTGTATTTGTGGATACTCGCCGGGCTGGGCCTGGTGGCGGCTCTCTGTGTTTCGGCCACTCGCCGCGGCGCGCTTTTTACCCTGCCATTCCTGTTGTTTTCGTTTGTCGCGGTATCGGCGGGCGGGTCTTTTGTGTCCCACTACTTTATTCTCATGCTTCCCGCAGTTGCGCTCGCTATTGGCGCGCTGGCGGCTTGTGGAGAGACCCTTCGCCCTGCCTGGCGGACGCTTGCCCGCGGGGTTCCCCTGGTACTGTTCGCGGCTGCCTGTTGCTATTCGGTGTGGTCGCAGCGCTCTTACCTGTTCGAGATGACCCCTTATGCGTTTGCCCGGAGCACATGGGGCCTGAATCCCTTCCCGGAAGCCGCGCAGGTTGCCGATTACATACGGGCAAACTCCGAACCCGGTGCGCGCATTGCGGTGGTGGGTTCGGAGGCCGAAATCTATTTCTATTCACACCGTCAGGCAGCCACCGGATACCTGTTTACCTACGGGCTGATGGAAACCCATCCCTATGCCTCCGCCAGCCAGCGGGAGATGATCGATGAGATTGTCGAGGCGCGGCCCGAATACATCGTCTTCGTGGGAGTTGCTACGTCCTGGCTGCCACGGCCCGGTTCCGACCGCGGGATTTTTCGCTGGGTATTCGCGTATACCAGCCAGTACTATGACATCGTGGGCGCCGTCAATCTGCAGCGCGGAGAACCCGCGGGATTCGTCTGGGGCTCCGATGCCCGCCTTTTTAACGCTGCATCTCCGGCATACCTCACCGTCTACCGTCGCCGTAAGTAGCGCGAGCGCGGTGCGACACCCTCTATTTATGTCCGCTCACGCCGTCCGCTTTGAGCTGGTCGAGTTGCGCCGCCAGTTTTGGATCGGGCGCGATTCTTTGCGCGGTCTCCAGATGCGCGATCGCCTCCTCGCGGCGACCGGGCAGTCGCAGGAGAGCGGCAGCGAGCGCGCGGTGCGCCTCCGCATCCCGGGGATCGATCCGCAAGGCCGCCCCGAAGTGAAGAATCGAATCGGGAAGATGGCCTGGCGTGTCCATCAGCATCTGGCCGAGCAGGACCTGCGCCGCTTTGTCGTCCGGTTCCAGCCGGACGGCCTCCTGCAGGTGGGTGACGCCCTCGGCCAGATCTCCCCCGTTTGCCAGCAGTATTCCGAGAGCGATGTGTGCGGCGAAGAAATACGCCGGATTCTGCGACAGGACAATTTCATACTCGTTCCTCGCTTCAAGCGGCTGGCCGAGTCTTAAAAGAGCGCTTGCCAGATGGACATGCGCAATTGTAAGGCCGGGATTCAGGCGCAGCGCCTCGCGATACTCCGCTATCGCGTCTTCCACCCTGTTTTGCTTTGAGAAAAATACGAGACCCAGATTGTCATGGGTTTCCGCAAAATCGGGGCGGATTTCGAGCGCATTGCGGAAGCACGAGACGGCTTCCGAGGGGAACCTGCCGCTTACCATGAGAGCCCGGCCCAGATAGTTCCACGCCAGATAGTTGCGGGCATCCATCCGGATGGCGTGCTGGAACAATTCGTCCGTACTCTGCCAGTACTGCGTCTGAGTCCAGGTTACCGCCGCCATCGACAGGCAGGCGGTGATCGCCAGGCCCGCGGTCCACCGCCGTATTGCGGGCCAACGCGCCACAAGGCCGGCGAAGCCCCACGCGATCATGACGGACAGACCCACCATGGGGACATACATATAACGATCGGCGCGGGATTGCCACCCTGCCTGCACCAGCCCGATCACAGGCGCCAGGGTGAGAAGAAACCAGAACCACCCGGTGGCCAGAAAAGGACGCCGCGGGAGCTGGCGCAGCACGAAAACGGAAATAACCGCCAGAACCACGGCCGCCGCCACCGCCTGCCAGGCTGGCAGGCTCACCGGATAAGCATGCACGGCCCAAAGCCGGGCGGGCCAGAAGGTGTCGGCGATATATGCGGCGATGGACGTGAGCGCATTCTCCGCGCGCAAGCCAGAGGGTCCTGGATCCGTCAATGCGGCTTGCTGAGCCCGCATGGTAATCCATATCACCGCGCCCGAGAGGGCTGCGAAGGGCAGTTTCTCCCATATCAGCTTCCGCGAAAACGCACGCCGGAGCGGCCAGACGTCCAGAAGCAAGAGCAGGAATGGCAGCGTAACGATCATCGGTTTCGCCATCAGACCGAGACAGAACCAGATCAGCGCGCTCACATATCTGCCCTTTGTCGGTTTCTCCGTGTAGCGCAGCCATGCCCAGAATGTCGCGAACCAGAAAAACGCGCAGAGCACGTCTTTTCGCTCGGCCACCCAGGCAACGGATTCCACATGCAGCGGATGCAGCGCGAATACGAGCGCGACAAAAGCACAGGGCCAGCGAACCTGCGTCGCGCGCCGGAGGAAGCCAAACAACAGCACGGCCGCCATCGCGTGGATTACGACGTTTTCCGCGTGGTACCAGCCTGCCGCCAGGCCGAACAGCCGATAGTCCAGAATGAGCGAAAGCCGCGTAACCGGGAACCAGTTGTCCGGGCTGAAAGAAAGGAATATCCAATGGAGGTTCCGGACGGCCAGTCCATCGCGCAGGTGCAGGTTTTCGACGACGTACACTCGGTCGTCGTAGGCGACGAAGCCCAGGTGAACGACGGATGAATAGGCGGCGAATGTCGCCAGCAGAATGAGGAGCGAAATCCACAGATCGGTGCGTGGAACCCGGTGGCCGGGGCTTCGCTCGGTCCGGTCATCCTCCTCCCCGGCCTGGGGGGACGGGGGCACGTTCGCAGTCATGACGCGTATTGTACCGTCCCCTTGCAAAGGCCAAAAGCGAAGCAGCGACTAGTGCCCGGCCGCGCCGTCCGCTCTGAACTGGTCGAGTTGTTTCGCCAGCTTCGGATCGGGCTCGATGCTTTGCGCCGTCTCCAGATGAGCGATCGCTTCCTGCCGGTGGCCGGGCACCCGCAGCAGGGCGGCGCCGAGCGACCGGTGTGCCTTGGCATAGCGGGGATCGACCCGCAGCGCTTCGTTGAAATGAGCAATCGAATCGGCAAGACGGCCAGGCGTATCCATCAGCATCTGGCCCAGCAGGACCTGTGCAACCTCATCATCCGGTTCCAGCCGGACGGCCTCTTCCATATGGGCTACTCCCTCGGCGAGATGGCCTCCGTTACCCAGTAATGTGGCCAGCTGAATGTGCCCTGCAAGCGAATTCGGCTCCATCGACAGGGCAATTTCGTATTCGTTCATGGCTTCCTGGGGCTGCCCCACTCGTCGGAGAGCGCTGCCCAGATTCAGGTGCGCGGGCACGAGGCTCGAATCGAGACGCAGGGCCTCGCGATACTCCGCAATTGCCTCTTCCAGCCTGCCTTGCTCAACGAAAACAACACCCAGATTGTTGTGGGCCACCCCGTAGTTTGGGCGGATTCGCAGCGCGTTTTGATAGCACGAGATCGCTTCGGAGGGAAACAGGCCGCTTTCCATCGCGGCCCGGCCCAGATAGTCCCAGGCCAGGTAGTTTCCCGGGTCCATCTGGATGGCATGCTGGAACAATTCGTTGGTGTCGCTCCAGTACTGCGTCTGATTCCAGGTGACCACGGCCAGGGAAAGGCACACGGCGATACCCAGACCCCCGATCGACCGCCCCATAGACGGGCGACGCTCCACGAACCCGGCGAAGCCCCAGCCCACTATGATCAGCAGGCCGACCATGGGGACGTACATGTACCGATCCGCGCGGGCCTGCCCTCCTACCTGCACCAGTCCGATCACCGGCCCCAGCGTGATCAGAAACCAGAACCACCCGGTGGCCAGAAAAGGACGCCTCGGAATCTGACGTACCACATAGACGGAAATAGCTGCCAGAACCACGGCCACCGCAATCGCCTGCCAGGCTGGCAGGCTCACCGGATAAGCGCGCACGGCCCATAGCCGGGCGGGCCAGAAGGTGTCGGCAATGTATCCGGCGATGGACATCAGCGTGTTCTCCGCCCGCAACACGGGCGTGCCCACCACCGTCAGCGCCGTATGCTGCGCCTGCATGGTAATCCACATGACCGCGCCTGAAAGGGCGACAAAAGGCACCTTTTCGAGTACGAGTTTGAGCGACACCGCGCGCCGGAGCGGCCACAGATCCAGCAGGAAAAGCAGGAATGGCAGCGTAACGATCATGGGTTTCGCCATCAGGCCGAGACAGAACCAGAGCAGCGCGGCCACATACCGGCCCGTGGACGGCTTTTCCGTGTATCGCAGCCATGCCCAAAATGTGGCGAACCAGAAGAGCGCGCAAAGGACGTCCTTTCGTTCCGATACCCAGGCGACGGACTCCACATGGAGCGGGTGCAGCGCAAATACGAATGCCACGAATGCGCAGGGCCAGCGAACCCCTGTGGCGCGACGGAGGAAACCGAACAATAGTACGGAGGCCAGGGCGTGTATGGCGACGTTTTCCGCGTGATGCCACCCGGCGGCCAGGCCGAACAGCTTATAGTCCAGCAACATGGACAGCCGCGTGACCGGGAACCAGTTGTCCGGGCTAAACGAAAAGAAGATCCATTTCAGGTTCTGGGCTGTGATTCCATCGCGCAGGTGCGTATTTTCCACGATATATTTTGTGTCGTCGTAGGCGACAAAGCCAAAATGGACCACTGACGAATAAGCGGCGCAGATTGCCAATACGATGGTCAGCGAAATCCACAGATCGGCGAGAGGAAGCCGAACGCCGAGTATTCGAACGTGGCGCTCCTGGTCTCCGGCAAGCGGCAATTGAGGCAGTTTCGCAGTCATTCACGAATATTGTACCGTCCATCGGCGGCCCCGAAGGCCCTCCACGGTCCCCCGGATCGTCTCTATTGAGTTAGGTTACCCGTATGTCGGGCCACGGTTACACGCTTGTAATCAAAGGAGATGCCGGTGTTTAGTACTGGTACTATATTCCCGCCGGAAAAATGGCGATATCCCAAAAAAACACTTGCAAGGAAAAATCATTCCTGTTAGCATCACTTATGTGTAGCGGTAAGCTGTGGAGGAATTTCGGCCACCGCTCACGCCATAGGAGATATTACAAGATGAACACTCGGAGAATTCTTACAGCATTCGCAGCTGTTTCGCTCATGTGCGGCATCGCAAGCGCGAGCACACTGGAAGAGACATTTACTGGCAGCGCAACCGTGTTGTCCAACACTGATTTTACCAACGCGCTCCTCACCGCAGCGCAGTTCAACCCAGCTTGGGGCACGCTGATCAGCGTTGAGATCGACGTTACCAGCTTCATGAACACGGACATCAAGCTGCAGAGCACCGATACACAGGGCAGCAACGGTACCGTTTCCACCAACCTGGACATTTACGTGCAAGATGCCGGCAACGACCTTCAGGGCGGGATACCTACGACTGGTGCGGGCACCGTCGACTATAACTCTCCCACCGCTCACTATGCCTTCGGGCCCGGTGGCAGCTCTGACTCGGGTGTCCTGACAGCCACTGCGACCCAAGACTATGTATATACCTTGGCTGCGGTCTTGGCCGAATACACCGGTACGTCAACTTACAGCTTGGACGGAACAACCTTCACGTCTACCGCCCTCAGCAATCACGGTGGTAACACCGCAGCCAGCCAGAACACGAATGCCGACATTACTGGCGACGTGATCTATACTTACAATCCGCCTCCGTCGGGCGCCCCGGAACCGGCAACACTGTTCCTGATGGGTTCGGCATTGGTCGGCGTCGGTGTACTCCGCAAGCGCTTCAAAGCATAACAGCAGAACAACCTCCGATTTGTTCTCCTCACGGGGGGCAGGCTCTAAGCCTGCCCCTCTTTTCTATTTGCCCCTCAGTTTCTTCCCCGCCTGCCAGGTTTCCCCTGTCAACCAACGTCTACTGAGTACCTCTCCGTTTGGTCATGATCTACTGAGGTACATCTGTGGGCGGCTGCCGCTATCTGTAATATTTCCAACGTATCGTGCCATTCCTGGGCGTCGCCAACATCTCAATCGCAATCGTCGCCAGTGGGTACGTGTTTTACTCGTAATACCTGCTAACTCATGGAATCGGCCTGCTCATGCGCCTCACGTTTGCATCCATGACGTAGTTCATCCTGAATACTTTCGCAGTGACGGCGATCATTTCGCTGACCGAATCGAAATCGCTTTCAGCCGGGATCATCTGCGGGTGCTGCAGGCGCTGGGGCCGCGCTTGGGCGCAGTGCTGGCCAACGGCCGCAAGCTGAGCGAAGTGCAGGACAACGCGGTGACCGATTATCTGACGGGGCTGCCGAACTCGCGCTCGCTCTACCTTCATCTCGATTCGGAGATGGCGCGCTGCCGTCGCCGCGCGGCCTGCCTGGGCGTATTCATCTGCGATCTCGATGGGTTCAAGAGAATCAACGACGAATTCGGTCATCTGGAAGGCAATCAGGTGCTGAAGGCGGTAGCTGGCGCATTGAACGAATGCTGCCGTGGCTACGATTACGTGGTGCGCATGGGTGGAGACGAATTCGTGGTACTCGCTCCGGACATTGAACAGCAGGCGGTGCACGATCATATCCAGCGTCTTCGCGATGCCGTGGAACGGACTGGGCGAGTCTCGGATACGCGGGGCTTTCCTCCAGCATTGGCGCGGTGATTTTCGCGCCCACCGAAGGCGACGTGGATGCGGATGCGCTTCTGGCGGAAGCGGACCGCAGGATGTACGCTAATAAGCGGCGCAACAAGGCCATGGCCGCTCATGCTTCCCAGACCGCAAGAACATCTCCGCGCATCGCCGACAGGTCTGTTCAGGGGCCGCTCGAACTGGTTGGAGTCGCTGGCAGCGTTGCTGCTGCTTCAGCTTGCTGCGTGCGGAGTGGCGCCATCCAATAACGCTCTGCGGCTCTCTATTCCGGGCGATCCCGCTACTTTCGACCCGCTCCGGGAATCCGACGAAAATTCCGGCGTGGTGCTGGCTTTGACGGGTGGCAGGCTACTTCACATCGATGCAATCACGAATGAAGTACAGCCCGAACTGGCGGAATCGTGGACCGTCGATCCTGCCGCGCGCTCGATCACTTTCCGTCTGCGCTCAGGACTGAAATTTTCCAACGGAGCGGCGCTCACCGCGGACGATGTGGCGCGCACGCTGCGACGCGTCTTCGATCCGGTCAACGCTTCTCCGGTTGGCGATCCCTTTCGTTCGAGTCAGGGCTTTCCTGCGATTGAAGTCGAATCGCCGCAGAAGATTACCATCCGCTATGCCGCTACGAAGGCCGGGCTGGAGCGACTGTTCGATCAGGTTTATATCGCGCCGGACGGGCAGCCGGCTGCTGCGCAAAAAAGCCCGCTTCCGGTGCCCTCGGCGGGACCCTTCTTCGTGGCGGAATATCGCGCGGGCGAAGCGGTGGTGCTGAAGCGCAATCCTTACTACTGGAAACACGACAGCGCAGGCAGGCGGCTGCCCCGGATGGATTCCATCCGCCTGGATATACAAAGCAACCGGGATATAGAGATTGCGCGCTTCCTGCGCGGCGAAACGAATATGATTCGGAAGCTCGATCCGGAGGGCTTCAATCGCGTATTGAAGGAGAAGCCGTCGGCGGCGCGGGATCTCGGCCCATCGATGGATGCGGAATTTCTGTGGTTCAACGAATCGCCGGGGGTAATGCCGGAGTGGAAGCGGAAATGGTTTACTTCGGCTGCTTTTCGCCACGCCATCAGCGCGGCCATCGACCGCCAGGACATCGCGCGAATCGCGTATCTGAATCACGCGCATCCAGCCGCGGGACCGCTATCTTCCGCCAACCGCTATTGGTTCAATTCCGAGTTAAAGCCGCTTCCGTTCGATCGCGATTTGGCGATTCGGACGCTGAGCGCGGCGGGGTTCACCCTGAGCAACGGCACGCTGCGCGACCAGGCCGGTCATACGGTGGAATTCTCGATGATCACCAATGCGGGCAACACAACGCGACAGCAGGTGGCCGCCCTGATTCAGGCGGACCTGAGCAAGATCGGAATCCGCGTCGGCATTGTCGCGCTCGATTTCGGCAGCCTGATGGAGCGGATCGGCAAGACCTCCGAGTACGACGCGTGTTTGCTTGGATTCACGAACATGGCGGTGGACCCTATCGATCAGATGAATTTCTGGCTGAGCTCCGGGTCGACACATGCGTGGTGGCCGCAACAGAAGATGCCCGCGACGGACTGGGAGGCGCGCATCGATCGGCTGGTGCTGGCGCAGGCCTCGGAGCCTTCCGAGGAGAAGCGGCGAGTTGCCTTCAATGAGGTCCAGAGGATCATGGTGGAGCAGGAGCCGGTGGTCTATCTGGTGAATCCCGACTTTCTGTTTGCGGCGGACCCTTTGATCCGTGGCATGCGCCCGTCGCCGCTGTTTCCGCAGGAGCTGGCAGGAATCGAAGCGGTCAGCCTGAACTGAATAAATAGCCATTAGTGACTATTCCTTCCCGCAAAGGCGTGGCACACTCGCAGTAGTATCGGCGTCGTACTATGCGGACTTTTTCAGGAATGCCGTGGCCCGCGAAAGCCTATTGGCTGCTTGTCGTCGTCACAGGATGGAGCTGCTTTCTTCTGAGCGTCGCTGGCTGGCAGCTTCGAAAAGAAAATGCTCTCAGTCTGGCCTGTTATGCCGTTGCCGCAGTGATTGCGTCCGGCCTGAAGATCCGCTTGCCCGGCATCTTCGGGACGCTTTCGATGAACTACATCGTCGTGATTGTGGCGCTGGAGGAACTGAGCGTTGGCGCCGCTGTGTGCGTGGGTATTGTGAGCACGCTGGCGCAGTGTTTTATTCATGCGGAGTCGCGCCCCACGTGGTTCCAGGTGCTGTTCAACGCGGCGGGCATACCGATTGCGGTGGTGGCCGCTCACATCGCGCTGAAATCCCCTCAGCTTCTGCTGCTGGATCATACCGGATATGTATCTCTGCTAACTGCGTCCATCGTGTACTTCATCGTGAACACGGTTACGGTGGCCGGCATTATCGGCTGCGCGTCGGGGAAGTCGATTTTCGAGACGTGGCGGAATTCGTATTTGTGGACTTCGCCCCAGTACCTGGTAGGCGGTGGTATCGCGGCCGCCACGCACTTTCTCAGCAGATACTGGGGCTGGCCCGCGCTGTTGATGGCTGCGCCGCCGCTTTATCTGGTTTATCGCTCTTACACGCTCTATCTGGGGCGCATAGAAGAACAGCAGAAGCACATCATGGAGATGTCGCAACTCCATCTTCGAACCATCGAGACGCTGGCGCTCGCCATTGACGCCAAGGACGATACGACGGCGGCGCATTTGCGGCGCGTTCAGATTTATGCGTCGGAGATCGGCAAAGAGCTGAAGCTCTCGCCATCGGAAATGAGCGCGCTGGAAGCGGCGGCGCTGCTGCACGATGTGGGCAAGCTCGCGGTGCCGGAATACATCATCTCCAAGCCGGGCAAACTCACGGAAGAAGAGTTCGAGAAGATGAAAGTGCATCCGGTGGTGGGCGCGGAGATTCTGGAGCGCGTGCATTTTCCGTATCCGGTGGTTCCCATCGTACGTTCGCATCATGAGAAGTGGGATGGCACGGGCTATCCCGACGGGCTGGCGGGCGAACAGATTCCGATCGGCGCGCGTATATTATCGGCGGTGGATTGCCTGGACGCGCTGGCATCGCGGCGGCAGTACCGCCCGGCTATACCGCTTGAAGACGCCATGCTGATTGTCGCGGAACAGGCCGGAAAAAGCTACGATCCGCGCGTGATCGCGGTGCTGCAAACCAGATTTCGCGATCTGGAACGGAAGGCGAAAGCCGAGGCAACGGAAATATTCAGGCTATCGTCGAACGTGAAAGTCGAACGCGGCGAAGCGCCCGCGACGGGCTTTGAAGAGCGCGACAGGAAGAGCGAACCTGCCGTTCCGGCGGCGGATTTCAGCCTCGCCATATCGAATGCGCGACGCGAGTTTCAGCTTCTGATTGAAGTGACCAACGATCTGGGCAACTCGCTCAGTCTCGATGAAACGCTGGCGTTGCTTGCCGTGCGTGTCGGAAAAATAGTGGAGCACGACGCGATTGGAATCTATCTGCTGGAGGATGACAAATTGTCGCCGCGTTATGTGAAGGGAGAAAGTTTCCGATTGTTGTCTTCGCTGCAGATACCAGTGGGGCAGGGGCTGTCGGGGTGGGTGGCGGAGAACAATCTCCCGATCCTGAATGGTAATCCGGCGGTAGAGCCCGGCTATTTGAACGATCCGCGGCTGGTCACGCCGTTGCGCTCGGCGATCTCGGTTCCGCTAAGGTCGAAGGAGCGGACGGTTGGCGTGCTGACACTCTACAGCCTGCGCTCCGCCGCATTTACCGCCGACCACAGGCGAATCCTGCTGGCTATTGCGCCCAAGGCGGGGCATGCGATCGACAACTCGCTGCGCTTCGAATTCGCTACCAACGCAGCCGATACCGACGAGCTGACCGGCTTGGTCAACGCGAGATATCTGTTCGGACATCTGCAGCAGGAAGTGGCCAGGCATTCGAGATCGGGCGGGGCGTTTGCGGTGGTGTTGCTCGATCTCGACGGGTTCAAGAATGCGAACGACAGCTTCGGCCACCTGGCGGGCAATCGTATTTTGCAGGCGGTAGCGGCGGGAATGCGGCAGAACTGCCGCGCCGGCGACGTGGTGGCCCGGTTGGGCGGCGACGAGTTCGTCGTCGTTATTCCGGATGCCAGGAATGGTGTGGAAGGGACCATCGCGCGCATGCAGGACACAATTCGGGCACTCACCCTTGAAAGCAGCTATGCGGTGGAGATCACGTTCAGCGCAGGCATCGCACTCTATCCGGACGACGGTGTGGATGCCGAGGCGCTGCTCGAAAAAGCCGATGAGCGCATGTACGATTCCAAGCGACGCCGGAAAGCGTCGCCCGCGTTGCACGAACATCTCACTGCCGGAGTTGTATAACGAGTCGTATAACGTTTTGTGTGAAGGTTACGCTTCGGTGGTGTCGACGAGCGGACCGGCCAGTTCGTGCTCATGAACGATTTCGCCTACCTCGCCCAAAAGCTGCTGGTTACTGGAGGTGCGCATGTCGTGCTGCAGACGGCGCAGCGCCACGCTGACCACGTCGCGATGCCGCAGTTCGCTGCCGGCGCCGCGATCGCGCAATTCCAGCCATAACTGGTGAGTCAGATCCACGTCCTCCGGCCAGAGCCGCGGCGGATGCGGACCCAGGTTGAAGAATATCGACTGGCCGCCGCGATTCGTGACGATTTCAAGCGACATGGAGGGTCGCGGCGCCTGCAGTTTCTCCCATGCCGCGCCCACAATCTGCCCTTGCTGCGCCGCTGTGACCGTCTGCGAAGGCGCCGTGACAATGCGCGCCGTCTTCAGCAACGCCGCCGTCTGCACCAGCGCCGTTGCGGGATCCGAGCCAGGCACCGTCAGCAGCTTTACGTGCTTGCCGGCTTTTTCCGCCACCGCGACTACGCGCGAAAACAATTGCGTTTCCGACTGTGCGAAGACCTGGTCCGGATCGAGGCCGTGTTCGCCCGATTCCGCTTGTCCCACGACGCGGACAGTGAGCACCACGATATCCTGCCGGCGAATATCGGTTTTCGATAAGACTTTGATCAGGTGCTCCAGATGATTCGGATTGCGCGCGGCCACAATGATGTTGCCAGGGCGGATATTCATCACTTCGACCGATAACTCATCGCTGGCATGAAGCTGAAATTGTTCCTCTTCATGACCCGCCTTCGAGATGACCGCGTTGTGCCTTCTGTTGTAGCGTTCGGAAAGCTCAAACATGAGGAAGAACGCCAGCGTGAACGACACGCCCGAAACCGTGGCAATCTTCTTCGTCAGAACATTGATGATGGCGAGCGAGAACAGGGCCAGCGTGATGAGAATCAGGCCGACGGGAACCTCTTTGCCACCGAGCCGGAAATTCAGCGGAACTTTCCATTCGCGCGCGTTCGGCATCTTGTAGCGGAGAACCAGCACGGAAAGCGATTTCATGGCGAAACTCCAGACCACGCCGAACGCATAGGCTTCGCCCAGCATTCCGACGTCGCCCATGCTCACGAGGATGGTGACCAACTGCAGAATGGCAACCAGGTTGATGATGCGGCTGGTGGTGCCGAACTTGCGATTGGGCTTGCGGAACCACGGCGTCAGCACGCCATCTTCGGCCACGCGGTTCATGACGCCGTTGGAGCCGATCAGCGCCGTGTTCACCGCGCCCGCCAGAATCAGCACGCCTACGAGCACAACGAAAGCGTGGAAGGCGAGGCGGGCGCCCATCGGGCCCATCAGGTACATCGAGAGCCCGCCGATGAGGTTGTCCAGATACTTCTGGCGTTCACCATCCGGGATCAGCATGACCGCGAAGAAAGAAACCAGCGAGGTGAAAACCATGCTGTAGATGAAGATCACGAAGCCGGCGCGCTCCAGGTTCTTGAGTTTCGGAGAAGCGATCTCACGATTCACCTGCGCCAGACTTTCCTCTCCGCTCATCGCGAGCAGCGAATGGCCAAGGCCCACCAGAATCGCAACGGCGGGGATTGCGGATACTCCGGTGCCCTTCAGCCAGCCCAGCGCATCGGGACCGAATTTGATGTTGCTCATGGCGGGGAAGGGCACCGGCTGGAAGCCCTTTGCCAGTATGGTGACCACGCACCAGATAATCAGCATGACCACCATGACGGTGGTGACCTGCATGATCCGCAGCGCCTTTTCGCTCGATTCTTCAATGCCGATAATGTTCTTGCGCCAGAAGTAGAGCGTGACCAGCACGGAAAATCCCGCCGCGAAATGAGCCTGATCCACCGGCGCGTAGCGGAGATGGAAGTATTCGATCGATTCGTTGATTAAGCCCGCCAGATACAAGCCGGCGCTGACGGCGCTGATGGGGCCGGTCAGCACGTAATCGAACATGAGCGCGGAAACCGAAAACTTCGCCAGCGTGGCGCCCATGGCTTCGTGAACCACGCGGTAAACGCCGCCGCGGACGAACATGCTGCAGCTTTCGATATAGATGGCGCGCACCGCGTAAGAAAACAGCATGATGCCGAGGATGAACCACGGCGCGGACTTTCCGATGGCTGTTTCGGCGATGCCGCCGACGTAATACGCGGAGGAGGCGAGGTCGCTCAGGACGATGGCGGCGGCGCGCCAGAAGGAAATAAACGACAGCATGACCGTGGTGGCGACAACCACCTTTGTCGACATGGAGCCGGGCGTAGGCGTGGCGCCGGAAGGTTTCGATACGTTCAAATGGACCTCGGATTTCCGCTCCCTTTTGCGGGGAGACCTGCTCTCAAATTCGACCTGCGGGGTTAGCTGACGGGCTGGAGCTTGAAAGTACTCTGTCCTGATTACGGACTACGCCCCCATGACTTGATGGGTCCCCCGTTTCAACGTGAAGAGTGAGACGTTGAATTCGGCTTTTATGAGTTTAACATGTCTATCTTAGACTATCTAAAGACGCATATCGGCCGTCCGCCCGTGCGCGATGTGGTGAAGTTGTCCCCGGAATTGCATGTACACTGTTGTTACAGGCAAAAGTGAATTCGGCAAGAGTGCCGTGGCCCACGGGATGTACGCCGGTCGTGGTAACGGCTTCATCACCACAGCGCACACCTTTCAGGACTGTCTCGGTGCACAGAGGCAATGAACAGGGCAATCTCACTCGTAATCATGCTGCTCGTAGCCAGCCCTGTAGGGCTCGCGCTCGATCCCACCGTCAGCACGGCGGCCGCAATAGAACTCGTTCGAGGGGCTCTCGCCAGTCTGGGCGAAGGCAGCGCGCGCACCAAGATTGCAAGTTATCCGGTGGTTGACTATTGGGCCCCCGACTTTATCACTCTCCAGGCAGAAGTGCCGCACCCGGATGTGGGGAGGATTGAAATGCGGTATTTCGCGATAAATCCGTGGACCGGCGACGTATGGGACGCAACGGCATGCACCCGTATAACATCGGCGGCAATCAAACGCACGCAAGACGAGATTTGGAAGTCATCCAGGCTTCCGGACGAGGCACGTCGTGTCCTCGAGGCGCGAGCCCCTGCATGCACACCTGCGAAGCCCCAGCGTGGCCCAGCGCAGAAATGAGAGGTCCTGTGCCTTACCGCGCGGTTTATGCGCGGCATTAAGCGTCGAAGCGGCCAACGATTCCGCGCGTATGAGTTTGCAGAGCAAAATACATGGATGCCGGTCTGAAACTTCGACGCGCGCCCTCCAAAACGACAATAAACCACATCCAGGCCGCACACGCATCTCTGCCTATCTAACGACAGGCAGCCAAACGGAACTGGCGTGATCCGCGGTACGAAAAACAGACTGCGTCGCCGCCACGTAGTCTTCCGGTTTTGCCAGAAAGATATTGGGCACAAAGATCTGCGGATTACGGTCGTAAAGCGGAAACCAGCTGGATTGGATCTGCACCATGATCCTGTGCCCCGGCTGGAACACGTGATTCGCCGTCGGCAACGCGAATCGATAGCGCAGCACGGTGCCGCTCGCAATGGCCGCGGCATGTTCGAAGCTTTCGCGATAACGGCCGCGGAAGATATCCATGGAGATCGGCAATTCGTACCCGCCCATATCCGGCTGGCTGGGCACCTGATCCGGAAACACGTCGATCAACTTCACCACCCAGTCCGCATCGGTTCCGCCGGTGGCCGCATAGAGGTCGGCAATGGGCGCGCCGCCGATCCGCACGGGCGCGGTCAGCACGGGCGTCTGGTAGGTGAGGACGTCGGTGCGGTCCGCCACTGCGCGCTGATCGCTCACCAGCCATTCCTTCCAGCGGTCGGAATCGGCGAAGCGCACGGGGCGGGTTTCATACGGGACTGGTTTCGCCGGATCGGAGACGTATAAATCGGCCACCGTTCCGGTGCCGTACGTCGCCGCGGGCGGTGGGTCGAACGAAAGCCCGAAGTGCTCCTGAAGGTACAGCGGCTTCATGGGCGAGGCACACTGCGCCTCACACGCCAGCGGCCACCGATCCAGCCGGTCCCAATGATTTTCGCCCGTGTTGTAGATGAACACCGGAGGCGTTTTCGCTGCCGGCGCATTGGTGACCAGGTACTGATCGAAGAACGGCCTGAGCACGTCGCGGCGGAACTCAAGCGCCGTATCGCCATCCCACTTGAGCGGTCCCAGATGGTCTCCGTCGTAATTGACCTGGCTGTGACGCCACGGTCCCATCACCAGATAGTTGTGACCCGCCTGGCCCTTCGCCTGGAGCGCCATGTAGCTGTGAATGGCGCCCCACATGTCTTCCTGATCCCAGAGGCCCTGAATCCACATCGTCGGCACCTGCGACGGCCGCGCCGCCACCAGCTTGTCCAGTGCCTGTTCCTGCCAGAACGAATCGTACGCCGGATGCTCGATCAGCTTCTCTGCAAACGGCAGTTGCTCCAGACCGTGCTCCCGAACATAAGCGCCCGCCGACCCCGCGCGCCGGAACTCTTCGTAATCGTCGTAAGTCTCGCGCGGTACCGATGTGCCTGCGCCCTGCGCGATGGTCTGGCTGGAGAAGTAATCGAAATCGTTCTGCCGCAGGGCTCCGTAATGGAACCAGTCGTCGCCCATCCAGCCATCTACCATGGGACTCTCCGGCGCCGCCACCTTCAGCGCGGGATGCGGACCCAGCAGCGCCATCGCCACCGTGAACCCCTCGTAAGACGAACCGATCATGCCGACCCGTCCGTTCGATTCCGCAGTGTTCTTCACCAGCCAGTCGATGGTGTCGTAGGCGTCGGTCGATTCGTCCGTCGAGGTTGCATTCAGCGGGCCGCGGGGCGGGCGTGTCATCAGATATGCGCCTTCGGATTTATACTTGCCCCGAATATCCTGAAAGACGCGGATGTAGCCGGCGTTCACGAAAACCTCGTCGCCCTGCGGCAGGATGGCGAGCATGTGAGTGCTGTTGTTGCGAGCCGCGCGCGCGCTCGCGTTGTAAGGCGTGCGCGTCAACAATATCGGCGCATTCTTCGCGCCCTTGGGCAACACGATCACCGTGTACAGCTTCACGCCGTCGCGCATCGGAATCATCACGTCGCGTTTCACGTAATCCAGCGGTTCGGTGGGCGCGGTAAAGGTCCTCGGAATGTCGCTTTGATTCTGCGCGGCGCTGCGCAGAGCCGGGATGGCGCCTGCTATTGCCAGCGCGGCCACAAGAGACTTCACGAGGGTCGATTTCAGCCGCATCATGCCCCTGCCTTGTGTGCGCGGACAGGGCGTTTTCTTGCCGCGGGTCGTTTTTTGGCATCCGGGCGCTGTGGATGCTCCGCGATTTTGATTCTGCCTTTCTTAACCGCGGCCATAAAAGCCTGATAATCGAGCTCAGTCCTGTCGGCGTATTCCACCGCAAAACCGGTCAGCACTTTGGCCATCTTTTCCCCGGCCCCGCAATACCCGCGAATCCGGCACGCATCGCCCGATCGCGCATGGCCGCGCGCCAGCAATTCACCGGCGACCATCGCGAGTTGCCTTAGTCCGGATCCGTGTAACGTCTGCAGATCGATGCTGCCTTTATGGTCGTTGAGCTGACGAACCAGGTAATCATGCGCGCCGATCCGCGTCCAGCCGAGCAACAGGTCGGACATCGGCTGAATTGCCCGCTGCCCCATCGCCGCGCGTCTTCCCTGACTCTCGTCGGCCACGCTCTCTTCGGTGTCGCCCGGCAGATACTTCGCGTAGGCGGAGGCAACTTCCTGTTTGATCTGCAGAAACATCGGATCGTTCGGGCCATTGCCTTCAAACAGCACAACGTAATCGCGCAGGCCCACGCTGCCGGTGCCTACCACTTTGAAGCCGACGTCGACGCTTCGAAACAGATCGAAGAAATGCCGCCGCTCCGCCGTCAGCGTAGCGCGGTATTCGTCCAAAGACCGCAGCACCTCCTGCGCCGCGGCGCCCTTCACGCGCCGGAACAACGGTGGCATGTCCCGGAAGCGCGGGCGGCCGTGACCATCCGGCTCGGTGAATTTTTTCAGCAGGTCGAGCGGGCGGCTGCGCTGCGATTGAAGCAGCGCGGTGTGGATGGGAGCCGCGCGATCTTCCCTGTGCACCTGGTGCCGCGCCACCTGCAATACCGGCAACTCCGAAAACTCCCGCATGGAATCGCAGTAATGCTGAATAAACGCCGTCGCGGCCAGCCGGCACCCCTCGGCGTCATGGCCCGATTCCCGGCCTGCCAGCACGATGCTGGCCGCCATGCGTTTCACGTCCCATTCCCAGGGCCCGCGAATAGTTTCGTCGAAGTCGTTGAGGTCGAAAACAAGCTTGCCGTCCGGAGCGGCAAAAGACCCGAGATTCTGCACGTGCGCGTCGCCGCACAACTGCGCGTGCAGGCCGGAGTTGGGAAGGCGCGCCAGATCCGCCGCCATTATCGCCACGGCGCCGCGGAAAAACGCAAAGGGAGATACGCTCATCCGCGCGTATTTGACCGGAAGCAACTGCCGCACCCGTTCGGCGCCCGATGCCAGCAGCACGTCGATCGGATCGAAATTCCTGCGTTTCGCCAGCAGCAGCGCGTGTGCCTGGCGCGATGCCTGGAGCCGCTGCTGCTTGCCTTCTTCGATGCGCTGCTGAACCGTAGCTGGATTCACAAGGAACTCCCCACACCATGATCGTTCATTCCGAACGAAGACGGGGAATCGGGCGCGCCGTCAGCCCACTGCCTGCTCGGAAACCCCGCACTCCGCACCCTCGCGCGCGGTGATCCGCATGCGGCTCAGCTCATCGACGATCTTTTGCCGCACTGCATCACGCAGCGCCGCGCTCTCCTTCACGCCGCGGCCTGCCACCGGGATCGCTTCGAGCACCCGAAGCTGTATGTCGCGGCTGTTGCCCCAAACCCAGGTCTTCGACGGAAGCGCCTTGCCCGTACCCTCCACCACTACCGGAAGTATGGGCACCTGTTCGCGGATAGCCAGCTGAAAAGCGCCTTCGTTAAACGGCTGCACTTCGCCATCGGGCGACCTTCCGCCCTCCGGGAAAAAAACCACGGAGCAGTGCTGACGCAGATACTTCGCGCATTGCATCAGCGCTCGCGCGCCCTGCCTCGGCGCGGACCGGTCCACCGGTACGTCGCCAGCCATGCGCAGCATCCAGCCAAACAACGGCACGCGGAACAATTCGATTTTGGCCAGCCATTTGGTGTCCAGCCTGAGGTAGGAGAGTAACGGAATGTCCGCCAGCGACTGGTGATTACTAACGATTACGTAGACTTGCTTCGGGTCCACATGTTCGCTGCCCGTGATTCGGATACGCCAGGGATTCACCCGTGTCAGCATACGGCCCAGACGGCGAAAGGACCGGCCGGTTCTGAGCCGCGGTGCTTTGTCGAATGCCCGGATGATTCCCATGAGCGGCAACCAAATGACGACAAGAACGGCGCTGGCGGCCCAGATCCAGACGGAGCGAAGGTATTGGAGCATGTGAATGGGCGCCGCGAGCAGCGTCATTTCATGCTATCAGGCGCCGAATTACTTGCTGTAATAGAAACGCTCGTGAACGATCTTCCCGTCTTTCCATCGCCGCACCGCGGCCTGCGCCAGCTTCAGGCGATAGCCATTCTTGAACGTCACGTCCATGAACCACTCGCCAAACGTGACATCCCCGTTGATAGCGCTCGAAACGAGTTTGCCCTCGTGAAATTCCGCGAGCGACGAGAAAAACTCCACTTCCGCCTTGCGGTTCGCTTCCTTGCCGGCGCGCGGCTCTTCCGAATTCTCCTGCATCACGACGTCGTCGGCGTAATACTGCTCAAAGGCCTCCAGCGCCTTGCCCGATAGAATCGCGTCGTTCAACGCTTTGTCCAGAACTGCAACGCTGTTTGCTTCCAATGTGGTGCTCATTTTATTTCCTTTCGTTCTCTATGCTTCTTCTTCGTATGCTTCGCGGACGCGCTCCAGACCCGCAATCAGTTGCTCCAGCGCGTCTCGCCCGAACCTGCCCAGCTTTGCCTTGCTCAAAGAGCGCAGCGGCCGATCGATGCTGTCGGTCAGCGTTAAGCCGGTTTTCGAAATGCGGGTAATGACCACCCGCCGGTCTTCGCTGCTTCGCTCGCGCTTAATCAGGCCCCTCGCTTCCATGCGATCGAGCAGACGCGTGATATCCGGATCGCGCGTCACCAGCCTCTCGCCGATCTGCGAGCAGGTCGCGCCGCCTGCGCCCGCGCCGCGCAGAATCCGCAACACGTTGTACTGCACCGGCGAAAGATCGAACGGCCTGAGGAAATCCGTCATCGCCCGCTGCAGAACTTCGGCCGTCCGGATAATGTTGAGGCTCGCTTCTTCTTCCATCAGGGCAAAAGGCCGGGTCTGTCCGATCTCAGCCTGTAATCTGCCGGGCACATTTCCATAGTACTCGTCATAACGACTATCGTCAAGCGGAATTATCAGGAAGGGGGAATATCGGGCAGGCCCAGTCCTGCCCGGGCTTCCCGCACATGCTGCTCGGTCTCGAACAGCGCGGAATAGACGTGGCGCACCACACCTTCGCGATCGATCACAAACGTAACCCGCCCCGGCAGAATCCCAAACTTCTTCGCGACCCCAAACAGCTTTCGCACCCGGCCGCCCCGATCGCTGAGCAGCAAAAACGGCAGCCGGTACTGACCCGAAAAGGCCGCGTGCGATGACGACGAATCCTCGCTGATCCCGATAATCACCGCGCCCGCCCCCTCAAACTTCGCGAAATCGTCGCGAAAAGCGCAGGCCTGTTTCGTGCAACCCCCGGTATTGTCCTTCGGATAAAAATAAACCACTACCGCATTCTTCCCGCGATATTGACTCAGCCGCACGGGCTTGCCCGCGGCATCGGGAAGTTCAAAATCGGGCGCGATAGTTCCAGGCGAAAGCATAGGCATAGGGTATCGCAGGTCGGCGAGTCACAACAATCTCACCCTTATTACTCAATAACATACCTATACCGCCCCAACGCGCCATGCTATTCCGTGTTCAGGAGACCACAAAAATGGCATCGGAAAAACAAATCGCAGCAAACCGCCGCAACGCACAACTCTCACCCGGCCCATCCTCGCCGGAAGCCAAAGCCAGAGTCCGCATGAACGCCGTGCGCGACGGCATCACCGGTCAGGTCGTCACCTTATCCGAACAAGAGCGCCCCATCTTCGAACAACTCAAAGCCGAACTCATCGAAGACCTCGCGCCCAAAACCGCCATGGAACGCCACCTCGCCAGCTCCATAGCCTGGGATACGTGGCGTCTCGACCACTTGCGCGCCATCGAGATGAACCTCTACGCCATGGGCACGCAGGAATTCCCTTGCGGTATCGAGGGTCCCGAAATGGATACCGCCATGTCCGACGCCGTTACCTTCGCCCGGCAGTCGAAAAGGATGGGGCTCATGAGCATCTACGAGCAACGTCTCAATCGCAGCATCCACAAGAATATGGACAAGCTATCCGAACTCCAGGCCGAACGCAAACGTAACTATGAACATGACCTGAAGGAAGAGATACACATAGCGGAAGCCAATGAAATCAATGGTTTACCCTATCAGGCGCCAACCCGCCGCAGCAAAAATGGCATTGTTTTTTCAACCGCCGAAATCCTGGCCGCGGCCAACCGCAAATCGGCAGTCAGAGTCGCCCAAGGCACTTTCGGAGGCCCCAAACGCATCTTTTTCGAAGGCGCCTGGGAGCAATATGACGATCAAAGCCCCAATCGCCCCAATTCCGGCCTCAAAATAGCAGCCGCAGCCTGAAGCCGACAGCCGAAAGCTGATAGCTGACAGCTGACAGCTGATTTTTGCTATAATCGAAGAGGATGGTGCTGTCCTTCCCCGCTTTTTCGCGGCCCTGTACACCCTCGCATTGCGATCACCTCTTCGCGCCCTGTTCCATCCGCTCATGAGCATCCCGTTTGCTGCTTCGCCCGTCTTGTTAATCAACACAAATCAATCACACGGAGGTCCGTTTCAACCCAGATGATTACCAGCGTCCCGGTTACCCGCGGCATTGAGAGCCTGTTCGGCACTCGCGACGAAAACATACGCTTGCTTGAATCCGGCCTGGGCGTGAGTACACGCCTCGATACGGACACGCTTGCGATCGAAGGTGAGCCCGCCGCCGTCGCGCGGGCCGAGCATATCCTCCAGGATTACTTCGCGCTGGTGAAAGAAGGTGCCATTTTTAAGAATGGCGATCTCAACAGCCTGCTGCGCGTGGTCACCGCCGATCCCGACGTGACCCTCCGCGCGCTCTTCGACTCCGGCAAGCAGCGCAGTTTCGGCAAGAAAGTGCTGGCGCCGAAGACTGCCACGCAGCGCCGTTACCTCGAAGCGATCGAACGCAACGATCTCGTCTTCGGCATCGGACCCGCCGGTACCGGCAAGACTTATCTCGCCGTCGCGATGGCCATCCAGGCGCTGATTTCGAAGCGCGTCACGCGCATCATTCTGACGCGTCCTGCGGTCGAAGCCGGCGAACGCCTCGGCTTTCTCCCCGGCTCTTTGCAGGAGAAGATCGATCCCTATCTGCGCCCGCTCTACGACGCGCTCTACGACATGCTGGACGCCGAAAAAGTGGAGAAACTGGTGGAGCGCGCCTCGATTGAAGTGGCTCCGCTGGCGTTCATGCGCGGCCGCACACTGAACGACAGCTTCATCATTCTGGACGAAGCGCAGAACACCACGCAGGAACAAATGAAGATGTTCCTCACCCGCCAGGGCTTCAATTCGAAGATGGTCGTCACCGGCGATCTGACCCAGATGGATCTGCCCACCGGCCGCCGCAGCGGCCTGCTCGACGCGGCTGAGATTCTCAAGGGCGTCGAAGGCATTTCGTTCATCCAGTTCGATGAGCGCGATGTGGTGCGGCACTCGCTCGTGCAGCGCATCGTCCGGGCCTACGAGAAATACAACGAAGCGGTAGCGGGCAGGCAGCTCTCGCTCAAGCTTGCACCCGACCCCGCAATGCCCGATCCGGCCATTCCCGCTCCGGCACAGGCCTGAGCGGCAACGCATGAAACCCGACCCTCTTATAACTTACCGGCGTCCGCCGGCAACGCTGAAACGTACTCGAATCGAAAAATTTGCGCGGCTGGTGCGGGAGCGGGTCGCAGGTGGCCGTGAGTTTCATTGCCTGGTTACGGGCGATGCGGAACTGAAGTCGCTCAACCTGCGCTTTCGGGATAAGGATTCGGCCACCGATGTGCTCTCCTTCCTGTCCGGTGAGAAAAATCCGCTGGGAGACATTGCGATTTCGCTGGGCCGTGCGCGCGTGCAGGCGCGCGAACGCGGCCATTCCATCGAAAGCGAAGTCTGCGTGCTCCTGCTCCACGGTGTCCTTCACCTGATGGGGATGGATCACGAAACGGACGGCGGGAAAATGGCCCGCGCCGAACTCCGCTGGCAGCAAAAGCTGGGCTTACCTGCCGGCCTGATTGAGCGTTCGTCGTTATGATCGCGCTGATCCTGATTGTGCTGGTGGTGCTGGCGGCGCTTTTTACCGTCATGCAGACGCTGTACGTGGAAAGCATGCGGCTGCGCGCGCGCGAGCTGCCGGCGCTCGGATATTTCAAAGAAGTACTGGAAGCGAAACTGAAGATGCCCACCGAAACGGGCGCTCTCACGTTTTCGCTGTGGAAGCACGCTTGTCTGGTGGCGATGGGCGTCTTCGTGATGGCGCAGATCATCGACGGAGACCGGCTGAATGGGCTCGACGTGATCGAGGCTCTCATTGCCGCGCTGCTGCTGATGAACCTGTCGGCCTATCTGATCCCGGGCCTGCTTTACCGCAGATCTTCCGGTCACTGGATGATTGCTTTCCTGCCGTTCTATTCGTTGACGGCGCTCGCCGCAAGGCCGTTTGTGGCGGCCTACGGCTTTCTGCATTCGCTGCTCGATATCGTCAAGCAGGAGCCCGAGGATCAGGAGCCGGCCACTCCGGCGGAGAATATCGATACCCTGATCACGGCGGGCACCGAAGAAGGCCTGATCGAAGAGGCCGACCGCAGGCTCATCGAATCCGTGATCGCGTTCGGCGACAAGGTGGTGCGTGAAGTGATGACGCCGCGCCCCAATATGATTACCACGCGCGCCGGCGATACGCTCACGCAGTTGCACGAACTGGTGGTTCACGAGCAGTTTTCGCGGATCCCGGTCTGCCAGGCGTCGATTGACGATATAGTTGGATTCGTCCACGTTCGCGACATGTTTGAGGTCGCCGAGAGCGATCGGCCGACGCGTACGGTGCGGGAACTGATGCGGCCCATCCGGCTGGTGCCGGAAACCAAGTCGGTTCACGACCTGATGCGCGAAATGCAGCAGGATGGCTCGCACATGGTGATCGTGGTCGATGAATACGGCAACACCGCGGGTCTGGCTACCATGGAAGACCTGGTGGAAGTCATTCTGGGAGAAATCCGGGATGAGCACGAACCGGATTCCGATGTGAAGGAAGACGGACACGGAGGCTTTATCGTCTCTGGAAATTTCGATCTGGCGCGGCTAGCCGATATGCTGGATTATCACGCGGAGGAAGATATCGAATCGACGACAATCGGCGGGTTAATGATGGAGTGGCTGGGCCGCGTGCCGAAAGCGGGCGAAAACATCGAACGCGACGGCATCCGCGCCGAAGTGCTGGCCAGCGACGATATGCGGATTGAACAGGTGCGTTTGAGCCGCGTGCCGGAGGTAACCCAATGACGCCGGATACAACTGCCACAACCCCGAAACCGTTCCGTTCGGGCTTTGTCTCCATACTGGGACGCCCCAATGCCGGCAAATCCACCCTGCTGAACGCGCTCGTGGGCCAGAAGATTTCGATTGTGGCCGATAAGCCGCAGACCACGCGCACCGCCATTCAGGGCGTGATGAATACCCATAGCGCACAGGTGATTTTCATCGATACGCCGGGTATTCACAGATCGGATTCGTCCATCAACAAGCGTATGATGGACGCGGTTCGCGCCTCGCTCGAAGAGCGCGACGTCTTCGTCTACGTGGTGGACGCGACGCACGAGCACTTTACGAAAGAAGACGAGCGCGCGCTGGGGATTCTGCGCCAGGACGGGCCGCCCGTGATCCTCGTGGTCAACAAAACCGACGCGCTGAAATCGCGCGCCGAGCTGCTGCCGATTCTGGACGAATACCGCAAGCGCTTCACGTTCGCGGAATACATTCCGATCTCCGCGCTCAAAGGCGAGGGCGTGCAGCGCCTGGGCGAAGAAGTGATTAAGCGGCTGCCGGAAGGTCCGGAATATTTTCCGCCGGACCATATTACCGATCAGCCCGCGCGTTTCCTCGCCGCCGAACTGATTCGCGAAAAGATCCTGTTGACCACTCAGCAGGAAGTGCCGCATTCGGTCAACATCATCATCGATAAGTGGGAAGAATCCCCGAAGCTGATCAAAATCTACGCCACCATCTATGTGGAGCGCGACGGACAGAAGGCCATTATCATCGGCGCGAAGGGCAGTTCGCTGAAGCGCACGGGGACCGCGGCGCGGGAAGAAATGGAAGCGCTCTTCGACGCCAGAATCTATCTGGACCTGCACGTCAAGGTGGAGCGCGACTGGCGCGAGAAGACGGCGTTCCTGAACACAATCGATTGGCGTACAATGGCTCAAAGAGATGAAAATTAAACGCGTCGTTACCGCTCTGCTGCTGCTGCTGACTTTGGTTATTTCGACGCTGGCCGCCGATAAGCCCACCGACGACAATTACATCTACGACAGCGTTCGCGAGAAGCTGGCGAGCGACTCCGTGGTGAAGGGCGGCGCGATTGAACTGGATGTGAAGGACGGCGTCGTCACGCTGAAGGGCAAAGTGCAGGAAGCGAAGCAGAAGAGCAAAGCGGAGAGTCTGGCGAAGAAGGTGAAGGGCGTGAAGAGCGTTGTGAACCAGCTTCAGGTGACTCCGCTGTGACGGCCGGCCTGAAACCCTGTGCCCCAAATTCCCGATGAAGTTGAAGTCACCAGAGTCGCCTCTGGTATGCGGTTTCCGGCGGGACTCGCCTGGTCGCACGATGGCTATCTGGTCATCGCGGATGTCCTGAAGCGCGAGATTTACCGGCTCGATCCGGACCAGCGCCCGAAACCGACTCATCAGGACGCCAATGGCGCGCAGGGTCTGGCGTACGATACGCAGTCGCGGCTGTACATCTGCGAAGCCGACGCGCGCAGGCTGGTGCGGCTGGATAAGCGCGGGAAGTTCGAGACGGTCGCGGAGAGCTTCGAGGGCAAAAAGCTGAACTCTCCAACGGATGTCACGGTGCGGCGCGACGGCCACGCCTACTTCGCCGATCCGGCCTTCGCGGGCGCCATCGATCGCCGCGAACTGAGTTTCAACGGCGTCTTTCACGTGACTCCGAAAGGTGAGCTCGAAGCGGTAGCCCGCTGGCAGACGAGGCCCAATGGCGTCGCGCTTTCGAATGACGGGAAGAAGCTGTATGTGTCCGATGCGGATCGCCATGCGGTCGTGGTGTTCGATCTGGATTCGAAAGGTGCGGCTTCGAATCAGAGCGATTTCGTCACGAAGATTCCGGGTGTGCCGTCGGGGTTGCGGCTCGATGCGGAAGGCCGCGTGTACGTGAGCGCGCAGGGGCTGGCCATTTATAAGCCCGATGGTGCGCCGTTGCGGACGATGCTCGAATCGGAGCGCGTGATCGGCTGCACGTTCGGAGGCACGGAACTGGAATGGCTCTTCGTGGCCACGACGGCGAATGTTTATCGGATCAGGGTGGGCGTGAAGGGCGCGTTGCAATACTGATGCCGGACAATCGTCGCTTTCCCGCTCGTCCGATTCCTGGCGTGGGCGCGCTCATTATTGACGGTGACCGCGTTCTGCTGGTGGAACGCGGCAGGGAGCCGCTGAAAGGCTATTGGTCGATACCGGGCGGAGCCGTTGAAACCGGAGAGAAGCTGGAAGACGCGCTGCGGCGCGAAGTGCGGGAAGAGACTGGCCTTGAAGTTGAGGTGGTCCACTTAATTGAGGTTTTTGAGCGAATCATGGCGAAGGAGGGCGGTGAGGTGGAGTATCACTACATCCTGATGGATTACATCTGCCGTCCCGCGGGCGGCACGCTGCAGGCTGCCGACGATGCGAGCCGCGCCGAGTGGTTCACCGAACTGGAGATCGGCGCGCTGAAGATCACGCCGGGTACGCCGGGCGTTATCGCGAAGGCCTTCGACTGGTTGCATAGCCAGGTTACACAGTCATGAATGAAACACCGTTTACCGGACTGGAAGCCCTGGAATGGGACCAGGTCCATGTGCTGGTGGCGCGCTCGATTGCGAGTCCGGCTGGCGCGGAAGAGATGGCGCACGTTACGCCGTCGATGGATCGCGCGCGCATTGAACACGAACTCGCTGAAGCCGGCGAAGCCATGGAGTATCTGCGGGCTGCGGGCCGTGGTGGCGCGCTGCGCATCAATTTCAACGGGCTGCCGGACATCGCGCAGGCCGTATTGAAGCTACGGATTGAAGGCGCCGCGCTCGACCCGCGCGAAATCTTCGAACTGATCGTTTTTCTGGATCGCGCGGCGGATTCGAAATCGTCGCTCGGGGCCGCGGCGGAGCGCTTTCCGCTGCTGGGCGCTTATGCGGGTCGCATCGGCGATTTCCGGCAGGTACTGCGCGAGGTGAGCGGTAAGATTCAGGCGGATGGTTCGGTGCTCGATAGTGCGAGTCCGCATCTGAACCGCATTCGCCGCGACATCGAGAAGCAGAAGAAAGCGATTCAGGATTCGCTCGAACGTTTTCTCAAGGCGAACCGTAATGAAGGCGTGTTGCAGGACGAATACGTTACGATTCGCAATGAGCGGTTTGTGGTGCCGGTGCTGGTGGGGCAGCGCCGCAAGCTGCCTGGCGTGATCCACGGCGCCAGTTCCACCGGGCAGACGCTGTTTTTAGAGCCGCTCGATACCATCGATCTCAACAACGAACTGGTGCGGCTGCAGGACGACGAAGCGCGCGAGGTGTTTCGCATACTGCGGGAACTGACCGACCGTCTGCGGGCCTCGGCAGATCCG